>Ga0078972_1000563_pt1 | contig 153092 bp, 149 predicted proteins | sample YelNatPaOPGAMG01_FD_67568 | JGI IMG/M metagenome (GOLD analysis project Ga0078972, IMG submission 67568) | Hot spring thermophilic microbial communities from Obsidian Pool, Yellowstone National Park, USA - OP-RAMG-01 (SPADES assembly) (version 2) | ecosystem: Environmental > Aquatic > Thermal...
CTCTCAATACAATATGCCAGCTCCTTCCACCTTTCCTCAGGGAGCTCAAAGTCTGTACCCAGGTTCAACAGTGTACGCTGTCTTGGGCCTTTTTCAGTGCGGACAGATTCCACCAACTTATAGGTGTAATATTCCTTGCGATTCTTCTTATCCACATGTGTGACTTTGCGTATGTACATTATCGAAGGCTACCACAGAACCCATACCCCTGTCAACCCCTAAATTAGGTCTTTGGCACTACAAACAGTTTCCCCAGGCCCCACTACCCGCAAGTGCTTGAAATTATTAGACCTGGAATTTTGGAAAACGAAAAATTAGCCGGATTTTGGGGCTTTCAGCATGAACTTGGGTTAACTTCCAATAAAGGCCACCTTGGAAACACTGGGAAAGTAGTTTCCTGATAAAACCATCTCTCACCTCATAAACAAATGAGAAAATTCAAGAGGCGAAAAAAAATTTTTATTGGGAAATTATTGCCTTTCGCGGCGGTATAAACCGCCTGATCTGTCGAGCTTGTCGCCTATTGGCTCACCACAAATGCTACACCTATAGTCATACTTGTCGCCTTCTGGAAGAATCAGCAGTAAACTGCTCTTCACCTTTACAGCCTTCTTGCATTTGGGACAATATAGCATTGTAGCCTCAAATTCTCTGTACTGACTCTTCATCAGGCCCTCCAGGATTAGATCTCGCACAAATATAAGAACACACCTGTTCCTTAGCAAGTAAGAAGGGCGATAAGGGCCACAAAGGAGAGGGTGGGAGAAACGCAGGGAACAGGTTCAGTGGTTAGGTCCTTAACCCAACCTTTCTCTGATTTCGTTAAATTCCGCCTCCAGGGTAAGAAAGGCCTCCACAACCACAGGATCAAAGTGCCTGCCCGCACCCTCCTCAATGATCGCACGGGCCTTTTCGTGGGAGAAGGCCTCCTTGTAAGGCCGTTTGGAGCGCAAGGCATCGTAGACATCCGCCAGGGCCATGATGCGTGCGCTCAAGGGGATATCTTCGCCCGCAAGTCCGTCGGGGTAGCCGCTGCCGTCCCATTTCTCGTGGTGGGACCGGGTCAGGGCAATCCCCATATTGATGAAGGCGTTTTTGGGATATCTGGTACGTACCGCTTGGAGGGTATCTGCTCCGATGGTGGTATGGCTCTTCATGATCTCGAATTCCTCAGGAGTAAGCTTTCCGGGTTTTAGGAGGATAGCGTCTGGGATGCCCACCTTGCCGATGTCGTGAAGTGGGGCAGCATGGTAGATGTTTTCGATGAAGGCATCGGTGATACTTTCCCCGTAGCGACTATTTTTCTTCATTTGTTGAGCGAGCATTCGGCAGAATATCCGGGTGCGCTCTATATGATGCCCTGTCTCATCGTCCCGGTACTCCGCCAGCTTGGATACGGCAACGAGGGTGGCCAGTTGCGAATCGGAGATCTCTTGGACCTTTTCCCGCACCAGCTCCTCCAGGTGGAGATTGTGGATCTCCAGTTCCCTCTGCAATCTTCGCAGTTCAAGGTGGGTCCTGACCCGCGCCAGCACCTCAGCTTCCTGGAAGGGCTTGGTCACGTAGTCCACCCCGCCTTGTGAGAAGGCTTGTAGCTTGCTCTCCGTGTCGTCCAGGGCGCTGATAAAGATCACCGGGATCGCCCTCAGCTTTTCCTCGGTCTTGAGCCGCCGGCAGACCTGGAATCCATCCATCTCGGGCATCATGATGTCCAGCAGGATCAGATCCGGCGGATTCTTGGTTGCGGCCTTCAGGGCCAGTGATCCTCGTGGAAACTGCACCACACGGTAGCGCTGGCCCCGGAGCATCTCTTCCAGAAGCTTCAGGTTGTCCGGGGTGTCATCAATCACCATGATGGTGGCTGTTGGGTTTTCGCTATTCATTGAGTCCAGCATTCTCCCCTCCCAAAACTCTGCTCAGTCCCTCGTAGTCATACTGGTCGGCCAGGTTTTTAAGCTTGCGGGCCATCCCGGCATCCGTCTCTTGGATCTGGGCGATCAGCGCACGCAGCTCAGCCATGTCACCATCTTCTACGGCCTTCCTCATATCCCTGCGCAGTGCCTCAGGCAAGCCTGCCAGATCCTCGCTGGCGAGGGGTTCCACATTGGTATCTTTGGCAGCCTGCCCTCTATCTTCCGCATAGACATAGCGCAGTCCCAAGCATTTTCCCAGCACAGCAAAAATCTCCTCCGCTCTGAAGGGCTTGCGGACGTAACCATCCACACCCGTGGCCATCACCTCTTTTTCGGCATCCTCAAAGGCGCTGGCAGTCACTGCTATAACCGGGGTGATGCGGCCTTTTTCCGTGGTCTTGATCCGTCTGGTGGCCTCGTAGCCGTCCATCACCGGCATACGCATATCCATGAGCACCGCATGTGGGGACCAGGCCTCGAAGAGATCCAGGGCCTCCTGCCCGTTGGCCGCTTCCTTTACCTCAACCCCCAGAGGCTCAAGTAAGGCCCTAAGCAGATCACGGTTGTCCTTCTTGTCGTCCGCCACCAAGATCCGGATCGGGCCTGTGCCAGGCTCCAGGCCGATCACCTGCCGCATCCTGGGCACTACTTCCTGTGCCGCCCCAGCGGCCAGCTTTACAGGCACCTGGAAAGAGAAGCATGAACCTTTTCCAAGTTCACTTCGTACCCCGATGCTACCGCCCATCAGCTCCACAAGTCGCCGACTCACGGCCAGGCCCAGGCCCGTGCCGCCTGCGTCTCGACCTGCTGCAGACTGACGGAAGGGCTCGAAGATGAGCTCCAGTTCGTCAGCAGCTATCCCTGGACCGCTATCCTCTATCTCCACCACCAGTCGAAGCAAGTGCGTATCCTGAGTGGAGTTTCTCTCTAGGGTTTCAGCCCGAACACGCACAGACACCCCGCCAGTCTTGGTGAACTTGACGGCATTCCCCACCAGATTGATGAAAACCTGCCGCAACTTTGCCTCATCAGCGTGCACGTAACGCGGGAGATCATCAGCCCGTTCCATCAGAAGCTGCAAGCCCTTCGCCTCAGCACGGGAACGAAACATCATCTCAAGATCCTCCAGCAAGTCATGGAGGCAAAAATCAACTGGGTTCAATTGGAGTCTGCCTGCCTCGATCTTGGACATGTCCAGGATATCGTTGATCAGATTCAACAAATGCTGTCCGCTACGGTTTATGGTGTGGATCATCTCCTTCTGCCGGGGTGTAAGGGATCCGTCGCGCTCCAGAATCTGGGCAAACCCCAGCATTGCGTTCAGGGGGGTGCGGATCTCATGGCTCATGTTGGACAGGAAGGCGCTCTTGGCCCTGCTGGCTTCTTCCGCTGCCTGCCGGGCGATCCGGTCGGACTCCGCCCGCCTCCGCTCGGCAAGCGCCACGGCTCTGGCCTTGGTCGCTATATCTTCCTGGGCTCGTATCACCAAAAAGACCAGGGTGGTCACAACAAACCCAGCAACCAGGATAATCCAAGGTAGTTGAGCCGCTTCCTTGGCCTCGAATTCCGGGGTGGAGTGGAAGGCCAGGGTCCAGGTGTGACCGTAAAGCTCCAGAGACTTCTGACTGGAAAAGCGGGAGCGATGTCCCTTGCTGGAGCCGACCCCAAGCTCGCGGCTTTCAAACAGCAAGGCTTCCGGCGAAGCCGTTGCGCCCTCGTAGAGCTGGAAGGCCACCTCCCGTGGGACCTCCGCAAAGATGCCCAGCATCAGATCCTTGACCCGGAAGGCTGCGTAGACATATCCCCTGAGCGCGGCACGGCGTTCTTCCACGCTGCCCTGGGCCATGCCCCTGGCATAGACCGGGACATAGAGCAGAAACCCCGGCTGGACATCCTCGCCGGTCTCCTGGACCAGCTTGACCCGGCCAGACAGCGCGGGCATGCCGGTATCCCGCGCCCGCTCCATTGCCGCCCTGCGCACCGGTTCGGAGAACATGTCATAGCCAAGGGCCAGGCGATTGCGTGGGTCCAGGGGCTCAAGAAAAACGACAGGCACGTAAATGGCCCGTTCCCCCTCGGGCCGCACCGTATACTCTGGGAAGGCCTCGGCCCGTACCATCTCCACATGCCGCTGCAGTTCTGCTGCAGGCACGACCTCAGCAAACCCTATGCCCTGAATACCGGGGTAGAAGGTTTTAACCTGGCGGTACTCCACATAGGCCCGCCATTGAGCCTGGCTCACATCTTTGAAAGCGTAAAAGAGCCCAGCACCGCCCTTTAAAATCATCTCGTAATCATGCAATCGGTGGGTGATGGAGGCTCTGATCTTTTCACAATACGCGGCGAAACGGGCTTGTGACTCGGTTTTTTCCACATTGTCCAGGAACCGCCACAACCAGACCGATGCGGCCAGCATAGCCGCCAGCAATAGATATCCAGCGATCTGCTTAAAAAAGGAAGGACTTTCTTTTTTCACTGCGCCATGTAGCATATCCCGCCTGCTTTTCTTGGAAAAAGTTGATGGATCATATCATACGACGCCGTTTAAAAAATGGCAAATTTTCCACTTCGTATGTGGCAACTTTTTCCACTTCGTATGTGCCCACTTTGCGGATGATATTTTTGTTGAAGGAAGGTCTTGGAGGTGGTATGTAAAAAGACTTGCATTTCGCACCCATGGTTACCATGGGGAGGCCCAACCAGGTTTTAGGCCTGGTGATCTTATTTTTAGGAGGAATGGATGTCTGTAATCAGTATGAAAGAATTGCTGGAAGCAGGGGTACACTTTGGCCACCAGACCAAGCGATGGAACCCCAAGATGAAACCCTTTATATTTGGGGCAAGGAATGGGATCCACATCATAGACCTGCAAAAGACGGTAAAGCTTTTTAAAGTGGCCTATGACTTTGTGGTGAATGTGGTGGCGGATGGATACTCTGTGTTGTTTGTGGGCACCAAAAAGCAAGCACAGGATGCCATCCTGGAGGAAAGCACCCGATGCGGCATGCCCTATGTGGTGAACAGATGGTTGGGCGGAACCCTCACGAATTTTACCACCATAAAGGCCAGTATCCGAAGGCTGAAGGATTTAGAAGAGCTTAAGAATTCCGGCGGCTTTGCCAAGTACAGCAAGAAAGAGGCCCTGCAACTGGAAAAGAAGTTACAAAAACTTCAAAAGCAACTGGGCGGTATAAAGTTGATGGAAGAAAGGCCTGGTGCCCTATACGTGGTTGACCCAAAGAAGGAGAGAATAGCCGTATTGGAGGCCAGGAAACTTGGGATCCCTGTCATTGCCATCACCGACACAAATTGTGACCCAGACGAAATAGACTATCCCATACCTGGAAACGATGATGCCATCAGGGCCATAAAGCTCATCACATCCAAGATAGCAGATGCCTGCATAGAGGGGCATAAATTGGCCGAAGAGAGGTTATCTGCCCAGGGAGAGGAAGAGGGCTATGAGGAAAGCAAAGGTGAATTGTCAGAATCTGAAAAGGAGCCGGAGATCATCGTGGTTCACAGGACCGATATGGCCTTAGAATCTTAAACTATGAATTACGAAGGAGGATGAAGTGGGCATTTCAAACGAAAAGGTAAAGGAACTGAGAGAAAAGACAGGCGTTGGCATGATGGATTGCAAAAGGGCCTTGGAGGAGGCCAATGGAGATATGGATAAGGCCGTAGAAATTTTAAGACTGAAAGGGTTGGCTACCTCCAAAAAAAGAGGTGGCAGAACTGCCTCTTTTGGACAGGTGCAGTCTTATATACACGGTGGTGGAAAGATAGGTGTGCTTGTGGAGGTTAATTGCGAGACAGACTTCACAGGAAAGACCCCTGAATTTTCAGAATTTGTAAAAGACATTGCCATGCAGATAGCTGCCACCAATCCCTTATCCATTGACAGGGATAGTCTGCCTGCGGACATTATACAAAGGGAAAGAGATCTGTATCTTGCCCAAGCAAGGGAGACCAAGAAGCCTGAAAATGTAATCCAGAAGATAGTGGAAGGAAAGCTTCAAAAATTCTATTCTGAGGTGTGTCTTCTGGAACAACCTTTCATCAAGAATCCCGACATAAAGGTTCAAGATCTCTTGAATGAGTTGATTGCAAAAACAGGAGAAAACATAATCATCAGGAGATTTGTTAGGTATCAGTTGGGTGAGGTAAGTGAATAGCCCAAAGGTTTATTGAGCCTCTATGACACAAATGGGGTGAGATCAGAACTGCGCAAGAAAATTCAGGGTATAATGGATTCCCACTATTAAGGTAATAGGGGCAAATGGAAGTTATAAGAGGCCGATCAAGACATATGGCCAGGAGATTTTCAGGTGAGGTATAAAAGGGTACTTTTAAAGTTAACAGGGGAGGCCTTTTCCTCCAACCAAAATACCTTTGACCGGGATAGACTCACATTTCTGGCAGGAGAGATCCTTGAGGTGGTGAAGAGGGGTGTGAGATTGGCTGTGGTGGTGGGAGGGGGAAACCTCATGAGAGGTGCCTCCCTAAAGGATGTAGGCATAAGTAGGATCGTAGCGGATCAAATGGGGATGCTGGGCACCTTAATAAATGCCTTGGCTCTAAGGGATTTTTTGGAGAACCAGGGTATTGCCGCATGTGCCATGGGATCGGTGGGGGTGCCTGGGATCCTTGAACAATACAGTCAGAGCTCCGCAAGGGAAAGGCTGGAAAAAGGGGTGGTGGTGATCCTGGGAGGGGGTACGGGCAATCCGATATTCACAACGGATACTGCTGCAGTTCTGAGGGGTAAGGAATTGGGTGTGGATGTGATATTCAAGGCCACCAAGGTGGACTATGTGTACGATAAGGATCCCAATATCTATCAGGATGCCAAGGCCTACCAAAAAATTTCCTTCGGTGAGGCCTTAGAAAAAAAATTAAAGGTGATGGATCTCACTGCCCTGACCCTTGCAATGGAGTGCAGGATACCTATATATGTCTTTAACTTCTCAAGGCCTCAAAATCTCCTAAAGGCAATAGAAGGAGCTCACGTGGGAACCCTATTATGGGAGGTGGAAGTATGAAAGAGGAGATCTTAAAAGAAAGCAAGGAAAAGATGGCAAAGGTCGTGGAAAACCTAAAGAAAGAATATTCAAAGCTCAGAACCGGGAGGGCAACTCCTGCATTGCTCGAAGGTATAAAGGTGGAATGTTACGGCACTCTCATGCCTCTGGAACAGGTGGCATCCATCTCCGCCCCTGAGCCAAGGCTTATAACTATCCAACCTTGGGACCAATCCATCTCCAATCAGATTGAAAAGGCAATATTAAAGTCGGAGTTGGGTCTTACTCCGAACTTTGACGGCAAGGTGATACGCATAGCCATTCCACCCCTCACAGAAGAGAGAAGAAAGGATTTGGTAAAAGTCGCCAAGAAAATGGCAGAAGATGCAAAGGTGATAGTTAGAAACCACAGGAGGGATGCAAACGAGGCACTCAAGAAGCTGAAGAATGACAAGATACTTTCAGAGGATGATCTAAGAAAGGCACAGGATCAGGTCCAAAAGTTCACAGACGAGCACATCAAGAAGTTGGACCAGACCTTTGCCGAAAAGGAAAAGGAGATTATGAGCTTTTGAGGTGGAACTAACAAAGGAAAATCTACCCCGCCATGTGGCCATCATAATGGACGGCAACGGCCGATGGGCCAAGAGGCAAGGGCTAAAGAGATACCAAGGGCATGAAAAGGGTGCTGATACGGTGAGGATGGTGGTACGCACCACCAGGGAGCTGGGCATCCCTTACCTTACCCTGTATGCCTTCTCTGAGGAAAACTGGAAAAGATCCTATGTTGAAATCCAGACACTCATGAGGCTCTTAAATCGCTTCCTAAGATCGGAACTAAAGGAGATGATGGAAAACGGCATTCGTCTCCTTGCCATGGGGAGACTTTATAAACTTCCTCCTAACACTCAAAAACTTTTACAAGAGACCATGGAGGCTACCTCAAAAAACAAGGATATGACCTTGATCTTGGCCCTAAGTTACGGAGGAAGGCAGGAAATACTGGATGCCGTAAACGAAATAATAAGGGATAGGGCAACACATGAGCAGGGTGAGATTACAGAAGAGATTCTAAGGGCACATATGTATCTAAAAGAGATCCCTGATCCAGATCTCCTCATTAGAACCAGTGGGGAGATGCGAATAAGTAATTTTATGATCTGGCAGATTGCATATACAGAACTATATATTACCCCTGTGCTTTGGCCTGATTTTTCAAAAGAAGATTACTTATCTGCCCTTCATGATTACCAAAAAAGGGATAGGAGGTTTGGTGGAGCAGACTGATGGGCACAATTTTCATAAAGGCCTTTTAAAAAACCATACCCAAAGAGTTTTAACTGCCTTTTTTCTAATTCCCTTAATACTTTTTGTTCTTCTAATTCAAGAGAAATGGCCTTTCCAAGTGACTGTTTTAGTTATTTCCCAGATAGCCTTATTTGAACTTTTGCAAATGAACATAACAAACCAGGCATTTTATAGGATATTAGGACATCTTCTATCTTTAGCGGTTATTTTCTGTTTCTTTTTAAGACAGTTAATGCTTCTTCCGCTTTTAGTTTTTTTGCCCCTAATGGTTTTAGCCATCAAAAACTTAAGGACAAAGGTAATAAGTCTTCAACAGTTAACCGATCTGGGCCAGCTTATGTTTTCCATCATCTACATCTCCGTTCCCTTTGGTCTGCTTTTGATATTGGAAATGCTGCCCAACGGAAGGCTCTGGATAATCTTCCTGATGGTTGGGGTCTTTTTTGGTGATGCAGCGGCATACTATGTGGGAAAAGGTTTCGGGAGACACCTTTTGATTCCAGTCATAAGTCCAAAAAAGACCTGGGAAGGTGCCGTGGGTGGCCTTATGGGGACCTTGTTGGGGTGTAATCTGTTTCTAAATGCCTTTAAGATCCACAAGCTTGGATGGGAGACAGTAGTGCTATCAATCTCCATAGCCATATGTGCTCAAGTGGGTGACCTCTTTGAATCTTGGATAAAAAGGGTTTATAATCAAAAGGATTCGGGAAGGATTCTGCCAGGTCATGGAGGTATGTTGGACAGGATAGACGGGTTTATCTTTGCAGTGCCACTCCTTTATGCCTTCCTTCACTTGAAGATGGGCTTCTGAGGGGGATAGTTTGAATATCGCTGTCTTGGGTTCCACAGGCTCCATAGGGGTGAAGTCCATAGAGTTGGCAAGGAAATATCCTGAACACATAAAGGTGGTTTCTCTGGTGGCAGGCAGGAACTGGGAACTGGTTGTGAAACAAGCACTTGAGCACAGGCCCAGGTGGGTGGCAATGGAAAGGCAGGAGGAGGCAATAAAGGTTAGAGAGACCTTAGAAGGCAGGTTAAAGGCCCAGGTGGCATGGGGGATTGAGGGGATAGAAGGTGCCATATCCTTGGATGAGGTTGATCTGGTGATCTCTGCCATATCCGGCTCAGCAGGTGTGCTCCCCACTTACATGGCCGTCTCCCATAAAAAAGATGTTGCCTTGGCAAACAAAGAAAGCCTTGTGATGGCAGGGCCTATCATCATGCCCCTTGCGGAAAAAAAGGGGGTCTTTCTAAGGCCCATTGACAGTGAACACTGTGGGATATTTCAGGCCCTATCAGGCCACAAGAGGGAAGATATAAGAAGGGTCTTCTTGACCGCCTCTGGAGGACCGTTTAGGGGAAAGTCGCCCCATGAATTGAAGGGGGTTTCTGTGGAGCAGGCTCTAAGGCATCCCAACTGGCGCATGGGAAGAAAGATCACAATAGATTCTGCCACACTCATGAATAAAGGACTGGAAGTGATGGAGGCCATGTGGTTGTTTGGGATTGAGCTTGATAGATTGCACATATTGATCCACCCCCAGAGCATCGTGCACTCTATAGTGGAGTTTCAGGACGGCTCCCTTCTAATCCAGTCCTCTGTGCCTGATATGATTATTCCCATCGCATATGCCCTCTTTTACCCCTCCCATAAAGAACTAGTTGAAAAAGGCCTTGCAAATCCTTTGGATCTTGAACTTTTGAATTCTTTGAGGTTTGAAGTCCCTGATCTTAAGCTTTATCCATGTTTAAGGCTTGCTTTGGAGGCCGCACATCAGGGGAAATCCTATCCAGTGGTGCTGAATGCTTCCAATGAAGTGGCAGTAAATGCCTTTTTGGAAGGCATAATTGATTTTGTGGAAATTCCAGATGTGATCCAATCTGTAATTGATACACATGAACCTGAAGAAATTAAAGAGATTGAGCAGGTCCTGCACATTGAGCAATGGGCAAGGGCTAAGGCTATTGATTATATCAAGAATAGGGATATGTCATGATGAACATAGCAGTGTATTATATACTTCCGTTTGTAATAGTACTTGGAGTCCTCATCTTCTTCCATGAATTAGGGCACTTCTTGCTTGCAAAGGCATTTGGGGTAAAGGTGGAGACGTTTTCTTTGGGCTTTGGCCCAAAGTTGATCAAGAAAAAGTGGGGTGAAACAGAGTATGCCATCTCCCTACTACCTTTGGGCGGTTATGTGAAGATGTTGGGTGAGGATCCAGAAGAGCAAGAAATTGACCCCAGGGAGATCCATAGAAGCTTTATGCATCAAAAAATAACGAAACGAATTGCCATAGTTGCCGCAGGGCCAATATTCAACCTGCTCATTGCCCTTCCATTATTTTTTGTGTCAAACCTGGTCATGGGAGCAAGGATCATGACCCCTGAAGTGGGAGGGACAACACCCGATTCCCCTGCAGAGCGAGCAGGACTCAGAAAAGGTGATGTGATCCTGGAGATAGATGGTAAAAAAGTTGATACATGGGATGATGTGAGAAAACTCATCGCAGACTCACGGGATGAAACAATACGTATCGTTATTAAGCGTGAAGGAGCCACTATCCCTTTGGAGGTGAAACCAGAGGTTAGGAAGGTAAAGAATCTTTTTGGTGAAGAGAAGGAACAAAAGATGATAGGCATTGTATCAGCACAAAAGTTCACAACAATGGAGATAGGTCTTTGGGATGCGTTTAAGGATTCCTTTCAAAAGACCTGGGAGATCATATATCTTACAATCTATACGCTCATAAAACTCATTGAAAGGGTCTTGCCCTTATCCTCCATTGGTGGACCTTTGATGATAGGCCAGATGACAGGCCAGATAGCCCAAGAAAATTGGGGCTATCTTCTGCCTTTTATGGCAATAATAAGCATAAATCTGGCTATTTTGAATCTATTGCCCTTTCCTGTGTTGGACGGAGGAATGATTCTTATGTTTTTGTTGGAAGCGATAATCAGGAGGCCCCTATCACTAAAATCAAAGGAAATTATACAAAAGGTGGGTATTGGCTTCTTGATCTTGATAATGATACTCGTAACCTGGAATGATTTAATGCGAATTCATTCAATTAGAAGTCTATTTGAAAAGTTAATAGGAATATTTGGCAATTCATGATACTTGCGATAAATACCGCTGTGTCTCAATACTGTATCGCCATCGCCAAGGAAGAAGGAGTAATCCTTGGAGAATGCTATTTTGGTATGAAAAAGGATAACTTTAAAGAACTCGTTCCCATATTTCAGTTCATGTTAAAATCTCTAAATCTGGACTTAAAACAATTATCAAAGATATTCTTGGTGTTAGGACCGGGTAGGTTTACGGGATTGAGGGTGGGTATCAGCTTCGCAAAGGGATTTTCCTATTGTCTAAACATACCCATTGTGGGAGTGAACTCCATAGATGCATTGGCACAAAATATACCATCAGTGGATTCAAAACTATATGTGTTTGTTGAAAGTAGAAGGGATGAATGGTTTGTTGGAACTTACACAAAATCCCAGAATGGCAAACTTAATAGGATGGGAGAGCCTAAGGTTGTGAGGAGGAATGAACTGAGAGGGCTTTTTTCAGGCAAGGTGAAGGTTTTGGGCCATGACTATGAGATGACAGCACCAATCTTAAAGGAAGAATTGGGTGATAGGGTGGAGCTCCTTCCTCCTTTTTACTGGGCATTCAGGTCCTCTGGGATAATAGCGGCAGGGCTGGAAGCCCTTTCAAAAGAAGGGATTCAAAAGGTTGAAGAGGTTCTTCCAATTTATATGAGAGAACCTGACATAAGAAAGAACAATGAGAAGAAATCCCATTAAATTCTTCTTTGCAAAGGAAGGCCTTCCCTTTGTGTTGATCTCTTGGGCCGCTTTGTTTTTTGCCATGGTATTGGAGTGGACTTATTTGTATATTCCACTCTTTTTTTGTGCCTTATTGATTAGCTGGTTTTTTAGGGACCCAGAAAGGGACTTTAAGGGCGATCCCAATTACATCCTTGCTCCTGCAGATGGCAAAATTGTGGAGGTGGAGGTCCTAAAAGATCCTTTGGATTCAGAGGGAAGACCCATGCATAGGATCAGCATATTCATGTCCATATTTGATGTCCATGTAAACAGGGCACCCTTTTCAGGCACAGTTGAGGAGGTAAGGTATCTTGAAGGAAGATTTTTCTCTGCAAATCTTGAAAAGTCTTCCTTGGAAAATGAAAGGAATTGGGTCATAATAAGAACACATACGGGAGAGAGGATATATCTAACACAGATAGCGGGTATAATTGCCAGGAGGATCTCTTGTTGGGTCAAAAGAGGGGAATTGGTGAAAAGGGGGCAGAGGATAGGCCTTATCAGATTTGGTTCAAGGGTTGATATATACCTCCCCCAAAAGGTAAAGTTGTTGGCAGGCAAAGGAAAAAGGACAAAGGCAGGCAAGAGCATATTAGCTTACTGGGATGAGGAGGGTTAGGCATGAAGAGGGTCAAAAGGAACAAAAGAAGGGGTATATATCTCCTTCCCAATCTTATTACCTCCGCCAGTTTGTATTGCGGGTTTTATTCGATTTTGTCTTCCATTGCAGGCAACTATTATAAAGCCTCTGTTTTGATACTCCTATCCATTCTATTCGATGCAATGGATGGAAGGATTGCAAGGCTTACCAATAGCACAAGCCGCTTTGGAGTGGAATATGATTCCCTTTCTGATCTTGTGGCATTTGGAGTTGCCCCTGCTATCTTGGTGTACTATTGGTCATTGCAAGGCATGGGAAAGATTGGCTCTGTTGCAGCTTTTATTTTTCTTGTATGTGGTGCATTAAGGCTTGCCAGGTTTAACACCCAAAGCGGCAATCCTCAACAAGGGGACAATTTTACAGGCCTACCAATACCTGGAGGAGCAGGTGTTGTTGCATCCCTTGTGATATTTTCTCACGAGCTAAACTTATTCTCAGCAAGCCATAAGATTGAATTGTTTGTATTTGTAAATGTTGTGAGCTTCTTGATGGTTAGCACCATTAAATATCCCGCATTTAAATCCTTAAACCTTACGTCTGCAAGGCCATTCCACGTCCTTGTAACCGTTATTTTGCTCTTATTGCCCATTTTGTATCATCCTGAGATCATGATGTTCTTCCTGTTTGTATGTTATGCATTTGTAGGTCCGTTTTTCAGACAGATAACAAAAGCAGTAAATTACATTATACAAACTCCCAATAAGCAAAAGACAATTGGGAGTGAGGAAAGGGAGAAGATAGATACCATCGGCCATTTGTAATGCCTTCATGGCGTAAGATAGATGGGCACACAAAATGAGGATAACCGGAGGTGAGCACAAGGGCAAACGCCTTAGGGGCCCCAATGGTTCTTCCATTAGACCAACACCCCAGATGGTTAGAGAGGCCATTTTCAATATCCTTTCATCCCGTGTGCAGGGTGCCAGCGTATTGGACCTATTTGCAGGTACGGGTGCCTTGGGTATAGAGGCCTTAAGCAGGGGTGCTTCCCATTGTGTCTTTGTGGACATATCAGAAAGGTCCCTGAGGCTCATAAAGAGTTCCCTTGAGGGATGTGACCTCATTTCAAAGGCCCATTTGCTCAAGTGGGACCTGAGAAAGGGCATCCCCCATTCCCTTAAGGGCAAAAAGTTTTCCATCATATTCCTGGACCCTCCTTATGATTCCAATTTGGCCATGAGCGTCCTAAAAGACCCTGATTTTTCCCTTCTTTTGTACGAGGATTCAAAGATAGTTGTTGAAACCAGGAAAGGGTCTGTGTTACCAGAGAATTTGAACAGGGTTGTATTGGAACGATGCAAGACTTACGGAGACACCCAGATCAGCATCCTGGGTGTTTCCTTCACAGACCTTGCTGAAAGACTAGATAGCGAAGGAGTTTGGCGATGAAACAAAGGTTGGCCATTTACCCCGGAACCTTTGATCCCTTTACCAATGGCCATTTGAGCATAGTAAGAAGGGCCACCCAGATATTCGATAAGGTTGTGGTTGCCATCTTAAGGAATGCCAGCAAACATCCTTTATTCACGGTGGATGAAAGGTTGTGGATGATAAAGGAATCCGTGAAAGAGCTCACCAATGTGGAGGTGGAGAGCTTTGAGGGCCTTTTGGTGGACTTTGCCAGGGAAAAAGGTGCCAATGTGATACTAAGGGGCCTTAGGGCCATGTCTGACTTCGAATATGAGTTCCAGCTTGCCCTTATGAACAGGAAGCTTGACAGAAACATACAGACGATTTTTCTTGTGACGGATTTTAAGTGGTTCTACACCAGCTCAAGCATCGTAAAAGAGGCTGCCAGCTTCGGCGGAGATGTAAGCGACTTGGTACCAAAGGTGGTAAACGAAAAGCTTTTGGAAAGATTCGGAAAGGCCAGATAATAAGGAGGATTTGCCATGACCCTTACCAAGGAGGAGCTGGTAAAACGCATCTACGAGCAGGTTGGACTAAGTAGGTTGCAGAGCAGGAATGCCTTGGAAGCACTATTGGAGATTATCAAATCCAGTTTAGAGAGGGGCGAAGATGTGCTCATAAGCGGCTTTGGTAAATTCTGCGTAAGGGAAAAGAAGGAGAGAAAGGGTAGGAACCCAAAGACCACGGAGGATATAACACTGAGGGCAAGGAGGGTCCTTACCTTTAAGGTATCGGGCGTATTAAGGGAAAGGCTCAACAAGACAAAATAATCCATACAAATCCCAGCAGGGAACAAAAAGGAGGTCTACCATGGCCAAAGTGAGCATAAAGAGCAAGACAATACTATACCCCATGCCTGCTGTGCTGGTGGGCAGTATGATCAAGGGAAGAGCCAATTTTATGACCGTTGCATGGTGTGGTATTGCAGCCCACGAGCCACCTGCCATAACATTGGGGCTGCAAAAAAAGAGGCTTACCTTAGTGGGGATGTTGGAATCCAGGGAATTTTCGGTAAACATTCCCTCCACAAGTCTTGTGGAAAAGGTGGATTTTTGTGGGCTATATTCAGGAAGGGAACGTGACAAGTCCAAACTGTTTAAGATATTTTTTGGTCAACTTAAGAATGCACCTCTAATTGAAGAATGCCCAATAAATCTTGGTTGTTATTTGTTAAAGCTCTTGGACATGGGAAGCCACGATCTTGTGATTGCCGAGATAAAAGAGGTTTTGGTGGATGAAAACTGTATGGATAATGAAAGGATTGACCCTTACAAAGTAGATCCCCTAATATATCTTACGAGTTCCCACAAATACGCAAAGATAGGACCCCTTGTGGCAGATGCCTTTAAGGTGGGGAAAATAAAAGACGAACAAAAGTATTGATCCTTGCCCATGAGTTCTTCCGATTGGAAAAAGAAGATAACCGAACCTGAAAAGATCTTTTCAAGGATCAAACCAGGTAGCTCCATATTTCTGAGCACTGGTGTTGCGGAACCAAGGAGGTTGGTGCAAGAACTTCTCACATCCAAGCATCCAAATCTCCAAGATCTTGAGGTGATACAGCTTGTTAGCTTAGGAGATGCCATCTCCATTGCAGATAAGTACACACAAAAATATAGGCTAAAGACATTCTTTTCAGGCTGGGTGGCAAGCGAAGCAATCAAGTCGGGGAGGGTGGACCTCATTCCCACAAGGCTCAGTAATGTGCCCAAACTCATAGATTCAGGTACGATAAATATAGATGTGGCCTTTGTTCAAATCACCCCGCCTGATGCTGCGGGTTTTTCAAGCCTTGGGGTATCCGTTGACGTGGCCCGTCAGGCAATGGCAAAGGCCAAACTGGTTGTGGGTGAAATCAATCCTTACATCCCCCTCACACTGGGGGATACCTTTGTGCACGTGGATGACTTTCATTATCTTGTGGAATCCAATACTCCGCCTCTGTATTTCCCCAGGTGGCCTCTTACAGATTCCTTCAAAAAAATCGGACAAAACTTGGCCATGCTAATAGAGGATGGGTCATGCCTTCCCTTTTCCATAGGGCCTGTATTTGAAGCCCTTTCCATATTTTTGGCCAAGAAGAAGCACCTGGGCATCCACTCGCCTTTTTTTACCGACCCTCTCATGGATCTGGTAAAAAGCGGTGCTATCTCCAACAGAAAGAAGGGGATATTCAAGGGAAAGTCCGTGGCTGCCTACGCCTTGGGGAGCAGGGAGCTTATGAACTGGCTGGACAGGAATCCCCTTGTGGAGTTTCAAGGCATAGATGTGGTGGCAGATCCAAAGAGGATAGGGAGCATAGACAACTTTGTGGTGGTGCTTCCTGGTAGAAAGGTGGACCTCACAGGTGGTATAGCCTTGCACAGCGGCAAGGGAAATGTGGGCATACAGGTTGGAGAGGCACAGGAGTTTTTCTTGGGAGCAAGCCTATCTAAGGGCGGTAAGACCATCCTGGCCCTTCCAAGCAGAAACCTATTGGGTAAGCCAAACATCGTGTTATCGGTGGAAGATTATCCCAACCAGTTCTCTGCCAGGGAATCCTTGGACATGGTGGTAACGGAATTTGGTGTGGCATCCCTCCAGGGAAAAACCATCAGGGAAAGGGCCCTGGCACTCATAGATATCGCACACCCTGATGATAGGGCAGAATTGGTAAGGCTGGCAAAGGAGCATAACATCCTCTATATGGATCAGACCTATCCTGCTGAATCTGGTAAGGTGTATCCTGAGCACCTAGTGAGAGTACACACATTCAAAGACAATTTGGTGGTGAGATTTAGGTGTATTAAACCATCTGATGTGGATCAGATGCGGAGGCTCTTTTACAGATTCTCCGACCAGGCGGTTTATTATAGATATTTCTCACCCATCAAAACCATGCCTTATTCCAAGATGCAAGAGTATGTGAATGTGGATTATAAAAACACAATGTCAATAGTGGGTCTGGTTGGAGATCCAGGATCAGGGACCATTATAGCAGAGGGAAGATACATAAGGATGCCTGATCCACAATGGGCAGATGTGGCATTTGTTGTCGATGAGGCATATCAAGGAAAAGGGATTGCCACATACATGCTCTTGTTTTTGATAGAAATTGCCAAAGAAAATGGAATCAAGGGTTTTAAAGCCGATGTATTGGCAAGTAATAAGCCTATGTTAAAGGTATTTGAAAAGGCCCAATATCCCATTAAAGCCACTCTGGACAGTGGAGTCTATGAACTTACCATGCCTTTTTATAAAGATGAGCAATGAACCCGCTTATCTCGGAGCTTCAAAGCCTCTTAAGGGGAGAACGTACACCCGGTCTCATCAAGATCCAGGCTTCTGCAGGTTCTGGTAAGACATATGCCCTCACGCTTTGCTATCTCATAATACTCAATGAGTTATCACCTTCCCCAGAGGATTTAAGCTCCATCTTAGCAATAACATTCACCAACAACGCTGCCCAAGAGATGAAAGAAAGGATTTTGACCAAACTCAAATCCATCGCCCTTCTTCCAAAGCACAAGGATGAAGATGCAAAAGTAATATCCAAGGCCTTGAATTTTCCTCCTGAAAAGGCTGCAGCCTGGATTGAGGTGATCATCAAAAACTACAACTACCTTATGGTAAGCACCATTGATAGCTTTCTCTACAACATCCTAAGAGGAATATCCCTGGAGCACGGTACAAACCCGGATCTAAAGGTGGAGACAAACTTGAATTGGCTTCTGGAGATTGCATTTGAGGAATTAGTGATCAAAGCAAAATCAGATCAACGGATTATGGAGGTATTTCTAAATTGCGTTGAAACCTTCCTGAGGATCCAGGGGAAGAATGGTTTTTTTGTGGAACAGGAAATCAAGAATATGTTCCAAAATATGTTCCAAAACTTTAGGCTTGAAGTGGCCTCTCAGGGTGATATTTCTCCTTATTTTAAGGATCTGGGCACAGTGAGAAGGTTATTTTTGAACCTTTGTAAACGCCTTGAAGATGCGTTATCTGAAAATGATATAAAACTTGTACGCAACAACTTGGACTATCTAAGGGATCCCTTAAACCACCTAAATAAATCGCTCTTTTGGAAAGATAGTATCCTGGAACTGGTGCCAAAAAAATTACGCAACAAGGTCTCACCAGAATTAGAAACTCTCTATTCAAGTATGAAGAAATCCCATATAGAATACCTGTACCAAGAGGCCATACACAAGGTGAAGTCTTATACTGAATTCTTTCACCATATGATGGAAGAGTTAAACAACATAAAAGAGAGAATGGGAATTATCCCAATGGGAACTTGGGTTGATATAGCATTGAAACATTTGTCCAAGGATTCACTGCCTGGCATTTATGCAATCCTGGGAGGTAAGATACATTATGTGCTGATGGATGAATTTCAGGACACAAGTCTTTCACAATGGCAAGCTCTCATGCCACTGGTGGAAAATACCCTCTCAGAAGGAGGAAAGTTCGTATATGTGGGAGATCCCAAGCAGTCTATATATCTATGGAGGAACGCAGATCCCAGAATATTCTGTAGTGTAAAGGATTGGTTGAACTTTGAAGAGGCCTGCCTTAGCTTGAATTATAACTACAGATCCACACCGGAGATAATAGATTTTAACAATAAACTTTACTCCAAACTTACAAATGAGGCAGGTATTGGTGTTGTGGAAGACATGTTGTTGGGGAAAAATGCCACAAAAGAAAATGAATCCACCCAGGAAGTTTTCTATCTAAGAAATTTGATCACAAAATTTTATGGAGATGCCACCCAAGAATATCCATCATATCTAAAAAGTTCTCAGGATGGAATCCAAAAGAGGGCTTCTGAGATAGAAATTAGGCCTTTGGATTCAAAGGAAGAGGTGTTTTCCCATATCGTGGAGATAATTGATTCTTTGGTCCAAAAAGGGGTTTCATTGAATGAGATTGCTGTGTTATCCAGGCACAATAACAAAATAGAAGAGATCTCACAGTACCTATGGGAGAAAGGATATCCCTGTATTACAAGAAACTCACTTAATCTTCTCAATAACCCATTGGTAGTTGGACTCGTGAATATGTTAAGGTTTTTGAAATATCCAAGGGATATTCTTTCTTTAACAAGGCTCCTCACAAGTGGCATATTTGATGAGATCTCAGAGCAGGAACTTTATTCCCATTTTTTAACCGGAGAGGATAGGCCTGAAGATATAATCCGAAAAAAATATCCTACCATCATGGTAAAGATCAAAGAGCTATTAGAGTTAAAACATCTACTAACCCCATACCTTTTAGTGGCCTATGTGGTTAACAAAGAAAGGCTTCTTGAGAGGTATCCCCAAGATTCTCTTTTCCTGGTGCGATTTTTGGATATTATGCTAAGCCTCGAATCCCAAGGTGTTATTTCCATTGAAGACCTTTTGGAAAGGCTGGAGATAGAAGAAAAGAGGATCGGTGTAATTGAAGGTATAGATGCAGTGAGGATACTTACCATACACGAATGCAAAGGCCTTGAATTCCCAGTGGTTATCCTTGCCTTTGCAAACTGGTCCCCAAGGTCAGAAAAGATAGTTTTGCTAAAAGAAGGCCTGTTGGCATATGTTAGATCACCCTACCCAGGACAGGTAGCAGAAGCAGTTTATGAAAATAAAGCCAAAGAGACCCTTGAGGCATTAAACCTTTTATATGTGGCAACCACAAGGGCAAAGGAACGCTTGTATGTAATCTTACAAAAGGTACGGGGGGCCTCTGTGGGAGATCTTTTTGGCTAAGCGTTATTGTGGAGGGGTTCTATGGAAACGCAGGATTTTAATCTAATTCTTGATACATTGAGATCATCATCGGCAAGATCAAAGGATGAAATCTTGGGCGAGTTCCTCCACATGGCCTTATTTTTTCTGGACTCATACACTGGGGACATAGGGGACCTTATAAAAGCCGTTCGATCCGCCAAGGCCTACTATCCTGATGCAATACGACTTACTGAGCAAGATGTGCAAGAGGTGGAACACATCCTTATAAATGCCATGTCCAATGAGTACATTGGGAAACTATTTACTCCTGATGTAAAAAACCTTAGGGAGGTGGAATTTTTGGACGACGAGGGTAATACCATAAGAGTTGACAGGCTAAATATAGACAACGGTAAAAACATAAATGTTTTGGAATTTAAGCTCAAAAGACCAGAATCCCAATCGCTAACAGACCGATATATTGAGCAACTAAACCACTATATGAAAACAGTCAAAAAAGTATTTCAATGTGCTGTGTCAGGTATTATAATCTATTTTCTCCAAGGCCAGTATGAAGAGGTTATTTTCCAATAGCAAATATGTCTTTATATCGCCAGAATGTAATTTTTTAAAGACCCTCGCATCCGAGCTTTTGCCTGTACTGAAGGATGCAAAAGATTTTTTTAAGATTGTTTTTCCCCATAGAAGAGCCGGATTATACTTGAGATATTATCTTGGTCAAGAAAGGCAATTGCCACTTCTTCTACCTCAAATCTATTCAATCGAAGATTTTGTTAACGAAATATTTGTTAAAATAGACCCAAGGCCCCAAATCCCCATTTGGGATTTGATATACAGCATCTTTAATTTTGTAAAAGACACAAAGCAATTTTCAAAGATCAACACAGTGGATAAATTCCTGCCATGGGGTTATTACATAGTTGATGCAATAGATGAAATTGATATGGAGATGGTGGATCTTAGGAAGCTGAAAGAAGCTCATATTAATATCCTGTCTCCTTTTGTGTCTGAAATAGCAGATCTCTTAACGGATATCTATGAATATGTAGATTCAATCAGGAAAGATCCCAATTTTTGGTTCTCCACAAAGGGTGAGAGATATAGGGTTGTTGCAAATCAAATAGCTGAATTAGCACTTGATGCCCAATCCATCATCCTTGCGGGTTTTTCTTTCCTCACAGGTGCCGAAAGGAAGATCTTTGAATACCTGATAAATTCTGGTTCCACCTTGATTTTGGAAGGGAACCCTTCTGATTTAAAAGGGATCTTTTCCTCTAAGATAACGGATGAATCTGTGATAGAGATTAAACCCAAATCTCTTTCACCCAAAAAGATAGAGGTTTACAAATCCGGTAATTTTCATCAAACACTTGTGGCCCTAAGGGAGCAGAATCTGTTGGAAAATAAAGATAAGGCGCCTGATAGAAATCTGATCCTTCTCACAGATCCATCCAAGCTTATGGCAGTGGTATCATTTCATCCAAGGGATATCCCCTTAAATGTCACCATGGGATATCCATTCCTGAATACCCGTCTTGGGATGTTTTTAAATGAGTGGTTTAAATTGATCTTAACTGCAAAAGAGGAAAGTGTCCTAACACTGAGTCTAATTTCATGGCTCAATCATAATTATTTTTCAGCTGTGACTAATACATCCTTTAAACCTTCAGATGAAAGCGATTTGATCCGTGATTTGGACAAAATACTCAGAGAATATGCTCCCAAATATGTATCAAAGGAACTGATCCTTAAAATCCTAAATAGGAGTGAATTAAAAGACCAAAATAAGATAAGTGGATTTGTAACATGGCTGTTTGATGTTGCTTTGGTACCTTATATTAGCAGTCAATCGGTGAGCATAATGCCATCTATTATTGTCAAAAAAATAAAGGAATTCTTGGATGGAATCTTTGAAAGTATTGATAGGAAAAAGAGCGAGCATTTGGGTAAGTTCTTAGTGTCGCAGATTGATTATGTCTCATACTCTTATTTTTTAAACGAGATTTTCTGGCCAATATACAATGGCAGGTTTGGGAAGGCCCAGTTTAATTCAACATATAGCGTATTCAATTTCCTTTCTGAACTTATTTCTTCGCTTAGAATACCCATCTCCACAAAGCCCCTTGTGGGAAATCAAACCATGGGACTTTTGGAGACCAGGCTTTTGGCATTTGACAGGGTCATCGTACTTGAGGCAAACGAGGGTCTTCTGCCCACCGTGAAGTCAGCCAATCCCCTATTCCCAGAGCCCTTGAGAAGAGTTTTTGCCAACAAAAGAGAGACAGAGGAGATGATACAAAGGCATCACCTTTTGAGACTCATAGGGGCCTCCCAAGATGTTTACATCTACTATTCTGATCCGAAAAATAAGGAAGACGGCAAAAAAGGTGCCAAAAGTAGGTTTTTGGAAGAGATCCAATGGGAGGCTTTAAAAAATAACAAATTCCATGTGATTGAAAGACCCCTCAGCACCCAAAAACCCGTAATTTCTAAGCCAAGGCAGGGAATAGCCAAGGACGAGTGCATCAAGGGTGCGATTAAAAATTGGATAAGCACCACCCCTATTTCCGCAAGCATCATCAATACCTACCTCAGGTGTCAAATCAGATTTTTCTATAAGTACATACTGAAATTGGAAGAACCAGATGAACTATCAGAGACATTTCTTAGGGATTTTGGATCAATTGTCCATTCTGTTCTTGATCAATTCCTATCGAGATATAAGAACTGTGAAAATCTGAGACCTAATGATAAAGATAGGGATTTGCTTATGGAGATCTTGGATCAGACATTGTCTAACAGCGACTTAAAGATTCAATTGGATCCTGTGAGATATAGGATGCTACAAAAGGTTGCAGAGTACAGGCTTTCTGATTTTTTCCAAATATTAAAAGAAAAATGTGAGCATTTTTTAGTGACTATTCTTGACACAGAGTCTGAATTTAGGGATGTGATCTTCCCAAGTCAAAGGACAAATATCACTATTCGTTTGGGAGGTAGGTACGATTGTATTATGAAGATTAATGATGAGCACTGGATACTGGACTTTAAAACAGGTGGGAGCAAAAGTATTTGGGATCTGGTTAATCTTCAAAGGTTCTTTGAATGGAGTTTTGATACTACAGAAGACAAAGACAGACTTTATGAATCCTTTGCTGAACTCTCTGATATTGTGAAGGATTTTCAGGTTCTTTTTTATGTCTACACATATACCAGAGCTATTAAGGCTTGTCATGTGAATGCAAGTTACATATATTTGGCAGCCACAAAGGAGAAAATGGAACAGGTACTCTTCAGGGATGATATGAAACGAGATTTTAGGGACATGGTGATTGAAAGAAGAATTCCAGAGGCATTGGAGCTTATATTACTGCACCTCTTAAATTACGATTACTTGGATCGTCCCGTGGATACTTCAATCTGCAAGAGCTGTGGGATATGTGGGTGACTGGATTGGAATTCATTAAGGATTTCTTCTCTTCAGATATGGGGATGGTCACATTAAGGATCTGCCTCGCAGGAGTTTTGGGTGCAGTCGTGGGTTTGGAGAGGGAGGCCCATGGTCAGGCAGCCGGGCTTAGGACCTTTATCTTGGTCTCTGTTGGGTCATGCCTCATGATGATCATTTCCTTGCACATTGCAGAAATGTATAGGGCCTTAGAGTATCAAAGCACTGTGAGGGTTGATCCTGGAAGGATAGCATCCTATGCATTAGCAGGCATGGGTTTTTTGGGTGCGGGCGCTATAATTACAGGAAAAGGTACTGTTCGGGGCCTTACCACAGCAGCTGGCATGTGGCTTACAACTGGCATAGGGCTTGCGGTGGGAGCAGGACTTTATTTTGCCTCAAGCCTGGTGACCCTAATGGCATATGTGATTCTGTATGTACTAAGGCACAGGAAGGCATTTGTACAAAGGGATAGATACGTCCATCTTTTTGTGGTAACAGAAGGCTTAGAGGACAGGTTGTTGGAATTGGAATCCCACATCCAAGATGCTGTGAAGGTAAAGATCCAGTGGAGGAGTTATAGGATCTTGACCCAGGAGGAAAGGGCTAGGTATGCCTTTCAACTCCTTGGGAAAGAGGAGGAGGACTACCACTTACTTGTAAAGAGGCTTGTAGGGCTAAAGGGTGTGGTTTCTGTTGAACTGAAGGAAGGCAAAGTAACCTAAGGAGGGTGCCCATGGAAAGGAAGAAAGTCACTATTACCGATCTTCAAGGGAAAAAGGACACAGGACAAAAGATTACCATGATTACTGCCTATGACTTTCCCACTGCCAAGTTGGTGGATGAGGCAGGGATAGATGTAATCCTTGTGGGAGACTCACTGGGAATGGTGGTCCTGGGTTACGAAGGCACTGTGCCTGTCACAATGGAAGAGATGTTGCACCATTGCAGGGCGGTTACAAGAGGCACAAGGTATGCCTTTGTTATAGGAGACATGCCTTTTATGTCCTACCAGGTGAGCAAAGAGCAGGCTGTTTTGAATGCTGGGAGGTTCCTAAAGGAAGCAGGTTGTGATGCGGTAAAGTTGGAAGGAGGGATTGAGGTCTGTGAGCAGGTGAAGGCAATTGTGGATGCAGGCATACCTGTTTGTGCACATATAGGCCTTACGCCACAAAGTGCAACTAAGTTAGGGGGCTTCAAGGTACAAGGAAAGGATGCAGAAAGTGCTAAAAAGCTTTTTCAGTCTGCAAAGGCATTGGAAGAGGCAGGTGCCTTTATGATAGTCCTTGAATGCATCCCAGATGCCCTTGCTCAAAAGATCACGGACTCCCTTAAGATACCCACCATCGGGATTGGCGCAGGAATTAAGTGCGATGGCCAGGTACTTGTGTACCATGATGTGGTAGGCCTCTTTGACAGGTTCAGGCCCAAGTTTGTAAAGCAGTACACAAACCTGTGGCCCATGATCCAAGAGGCCCTCAGAAGATACAAGGAAGAGGTGGAAAAAGGCGAATTCCCAGGGCCTGAGCATACCTTTACCATGAGACCTGAGGAGGCAGAAAAGATCTAAAGGCCATGAAAAGGGCAAGGTTTTTTGAGCTCAGATGCAACAAGTGCGGCCAACCCCAGTTTGTGCTTGTAACCCAGGATTTGGAGATAGTTGGGGTCCATAACGGATTGGAGGTCTTTATCCCCTCCAATAATTCTTGTGGCACATTTAACAAGGAGCCCATATGCCCACGGAATCAAACCCTTAATACCGTTGATACCCATGATACCGATGCTCTACCATGGGCCCCTGATTTTGCCCTAAATAGCCCTTGCGCAATGGCCGTCTATGGTGTAAGGCTCCCAAAGGATGCCTTTCAAAAGGGCTTCACATCGGAACTTTACTCAAATCAGTACATCCAAAAGGTGATTCACCTTTTGGAACAATGGGAAGGAGAGCCACTTCCTGTGCTGTTTGATAGGTTTTTCACTGCGCCCTACTTGGGGGCTGGAGAGCCCCAGCAGGTGCTTTTGGACATGTGGCAGCATCTGGAGGAGCTCAGAAGGCCTGTGGCTGAGGTGGCCAGGCTCATTGACTCGGGCGAATCCCTTTTTCCCCTTGAGGATTCAAAGGCTATGGAATTGGAAAGTGTCTTAATTTCCCTAAAACTGGACTATTTCTTGGAGTGCCTCTCCCAAATGGGCTGATGGATAAATCTTGATTGCACATGTGGGCTACTGAACTAACAGTGGGTGGGAAGAGGGGGGTTTATTACCCTTTTAAAAGAGCTTAGCCGTTTAACAATCTTAAAAGGGGTTTTTCATCGTAGATGTCCAAGATGTTTAAGCAGCCGTAGTCTTGGGCCAACCTAAAGGCAAGACTCAAATCCAGACCAAGGTATCGGGCTATGATAACCCTGTTTACCGCACCATGCCCCACTATCAAGATCTCTTTTCCCTTAAATTCAGAGAGTATCTTATCCACGGCGGAATAGATTCTAATGGAGAACTCCCGCAAGGTCTCTCCATTTCCAGGTGGCCTAAAGTCCACTATGTTATTTTGCCTTTCCAGTAATTCATTGGGATAATCCTGCCTTAGCTGTGACAAAGTGAGCCCTTCCCATTTTCCCAGGTAAAGTTCCCTAAGTTCTAACATCTTCCTTATGGGCACATCATGAAAAGCACCAATTATCTGCGCAGACTCAAAACTTCTTTTCAGGTCACTTGCAAAAACACAATCCAACTCCACAAACCTGAGCCTCTCTGCCAGCCTCTCCATCTGGTATCTTCCCATATCCGAAAGCCCCACATCTGTGTGACCGTACACAGGGATATTCTCAGCTCCCACCACCTGGCCATGTCTCACAAGATATATCCTTGTTCTCGTCTCTAATTCCATGACACCTCCCTATTGGGTCACTTGTATATGGGATTTTTGATCATGAGTCCAACAAAACTATGAGGGCTTTTTCCTGTCACGCCCTTTGCTCCAATTCCTCATGTCTTTACCAAAACTAAGTGCAGGTTTGCCACATTCTTCCACTTAAGGTACCAGCCATCCCGCACACAGCCTGTAGGACACTCCAACCTCATGGGCCTTGACCCACCGGTGGCTTAAAAGACCTCGTAGGCAACCACATATAGACCTTCATACCCTAAAATCCGGGCACCTTCTACTACCTGTGTCATTTCTTCACCCCATTCCTGTCAAACTTCTTTGCCACAAAGGCTTCCTACCCTTACCAATGCTATTTTGCCTTGACATCTTTTCCCACATCCGCTAAAAGCATGCCAGTAATTTAGGCCACGAAGGCTTAAGGACCAAGAAGGTCAGGGCTCTTCGTGGCTCTTTTTTTTTGGTGCCTGCTTGGACTCTGCTTCACCACAAAAATCTTTGGCGAAAGGAGGTGAAAATAGTTGTAAGGACTGGTGTTGATTTAAGGACAAGACGCATCCATTGGTTGGGGCCAGGCTACGCCTTGTCCTTTGGGAGTAGAGGTATTACCACATACCCCCTTTCAAAATTATAGCAGACACAAGGGGGCGAGAACACTATTAATCTTTAGGAGGTCTAACATGACTAAAATCATAGCTACAATCTCTTGTATGATATTGGGAATATTTCTTCTCACCTCTTTTGCGGTGGCCACTGACAAAAAAGAGGAGCCTCAAATGGAAGGCATTGTGGTCACGGGTGAAAGAATAATAGCCCCCACAAAAGAGACTGCCGAGACGGTTTATACGGGTATAGAAGTAACCAAAGACGGTCTAACTTTGGGCGGAGAAAAGGCATCCCACAATGTATGGGAGGCTATCAGTCTCCTTCCTGGGATCATGTTTGAGTCTCCAGACCCAGCAAACTTAGCTACAACACAGATGTCCATTAAAGTAAGAGGTGTAAGTGGATCTCTGGGGAGTATGTCTGTGGACGGAATACCCATATACGGAGGAAATCCCATTGGGCCCAGAACTTACATATTGGACTTGGAAAACTTCCAAAGTGTAGCCCTTTACCAGGGTTCTGTGCCAGCTGACCTTGGTCCGGGTGCAGGCACACGGGGAGGTGCACTTCAACTTAGGCCCCTTTGGGCAAAGGATGATTTTGGTGTTACCTTCAAACAATCCTTTGGCACCTACTATTATGTCAAAGATTTCATCAGACTGGACACGGGAAAATTGGGGGCGTACGGCACAAAACTTTCAGCCTCCTATTCTTATACTGAAGAAGATAAATGGAGAGGCAAAGGAAAGGTGGGACCCAGAAATAATGTGAACTTTACCTTTGTTCAGCCCTTAAGTAGTAGATTACAGATCAAACTCTGGGGCAATTATAATGAGACAAAACAGCATAAATTCCGTTCACTCACATATGCACAATCAACTGATTTGGACAATTTCAGGAGATATGACTACACTGAAAGCCTAACAGGCACTCCTGGTGTGGATTGGCAGTATTACGATTACAACAAAATTACATGGACCAACCATGACTTGTATGCATTTATTGATCTAAAGATCCTTGAAAACCTCACCTTTACCCTAAAGCCATACTACCGAGAGGAAAAAAAGGAAGACTGGGCAGGCACACAGAGCATTAGTGGTCCAGGTGGAAAGTCAAATCCTGGAATCCAAATGAATGGATGGACCGTCAAAAGATGGGGAGCCATTGGAGAATTCGCTGGAACCTTCGGTGGTTTTAAGGCATTACTTGGGTATCAGTATGAAGAATCAAAGTGGGAGGATAGCCTTACAGAAAATTACTGGCTACAACCAGGTGGTTCTCTACAGTTTATCGGATGGGGCCGTTATACCCAAAGCACTGAATCAAGCCCCAGATACAGTCCATATGCAAAGCTATCCGGTTCACTCGGGCAATTAAATTGGCAGGCCGGTGTTAAATACCTCAAAATGAAAGATGCTGCAAATGAAGGATATATTACAAAATACGACGCCTCCAATAATCCCTATCTTGTAAGAGAACCTAAAATGGATTACGGAGCAAAAACCTATAATGCTTGGACCCCCACAGCAGGGCTCTCTTATCTAATAGGTGAAGATCTTGAGGCATATACAAGCTTTGGGAGGACATTTCAACAGCCATATGCGTACATGCCTCTTATAAATCTATATTATGCCCTCTATTCAAAGTTTACAAAGATGGGCATCACATTGGCAGATCTCTTTGAGGAATACAAACCAGAAAAGACAGATAACATAGATCTGGGATTGAGATTTAGGAAAGGTGTGGTGGAGTTGCTTCCAACAGCGCACATTTCAAGGCATAAAAATCTATGGACTCCTATCACACCGGGCTGGATGGATCCTGATAACCCCACTAAACCGCTTTTATACCAGGGCAAGCCTGTAAGTTACAGCACCTTTGTCGGCAAGGCAAAGGGATATGGATTTGAACTGGGAAGCAATTTCATACTCTCTGACAACATAACCCTCTTTTTTAACCCAAGTTATACCATCCTCACCTATGATGGAGACATTGTGAGCGGAGGGACAACATACAATACCGATGGTAAACAGGTTTTGGATGTGCCCAGGTTTAGTCTTGTAAGTGGTCTCATCATTAAATATCAGGGTTTTCAGTTTACGCCCATCTTAAGACACATGGGTAAGAGATTCGGGGATCTCGCCCATAAAGAAAAGATGCCTTCTTATTCAGTGATGGATCTAAAGTTTGGTTATAACCTGGGTAATTTCTATTTCCTGAAGGATTTGGAACTTTCTTTGGAGGTAGATAATGTATTCAACAGAGAATATGTGGTATCTACCAGTTACTATCCAGGTGCACCCTTTAGTGTCTTTGGTACACTAACTTTTAAATTTTAAAAGGGGAAGTGATAATGAAAAGTACATTTGATATTAAGGTTATGATTAAGTTGTACATTATCGGCATGCTGCTTTTAATAATTGGACTTTTCCCTCCTATGGCTTTATGTTCAGATTACATCCCTATCATTGCCAGCATAAAAGCCTTTGCAGGAGACGACCTATCCGTAAGGAATAAATCCGATCTTTTGACAATAAGCAATGCATCCTTTGTGAGGTTCAATGATAATGAGACAATTAACATCTTAGATCTCATTTATGAAAAATTTGGTTGTAGCGAAGGAAGAAAAAATCTAATTCTCTTAAGGAGTAATCCAAGCCATCCCTTTTATCTTTTCTTTTTTAACAAAGAGAGGAAAAAAGCCGCTTACTTTGAAATTCCTTTAAACTTGGCCCCCAAAAGCCTTCCCGATTTAAAACCAGAGGAGATCTTCTCAAAGGCAAAGCTTTTTGATGTCCCATGGGATGAGATCCTTAAGAATGCATCGGGCTGGGAAAAGCGTCTTAAGTCAATGGGCATGGGGCCAAACGAACTCAAGCTTGTATCCGTAGCCCTTCTCTGGACAGTGGGCCTTCCACAAGAGGTAGTAAAGGCCATTGAAATCCATGATCACCTGTGCCCAGGAGTACTTTCCGGACTTTTTATAGGCAATTTATTACTATCTGAGCTCCCCCCGCAACAGGATACAAGCTATTTCTGGATAGGAAGCCCTGTCTGGTGCAAGGAAGATCTGATACTTTCTATGCTCAATACCACACCTGGAAAGAGAAACATCTTCCTTTTCCCGCTATCCGATGAATCCAAAAAACACTTAAAAGACAAAAATAGCGCTGGAATCCTCATCCAAACATCAAGGAAAACAGGTGAAGGGAAAGGTATTGTGGTGGGATTTGACTGGGAAAGGTTAAGAAAAGATACGGGTATAACCGGTGAAATCTCAAAATGGGAAGAAAGGCTCATCACTTCCCACTACATGCTTAATAACTATAAGCACTATCAAAAGTATGCATATGTGATAAAGAAATTTGAGATTCAGAAAGGGAATAAGCCTGAAAGCTATATTGAACAATGTACAAACCCATGGAAAAAGCTAACACTATGGATAGAAGAAGAAAAGAAGGCTGAATGACGAACCAATGAACTCTTACTAACGCGAGGATGGCCTATTTGTAAGGGATTTGCTCCCTTGCGATAGGCCGCCCCCTAAGTAAGATTAAGCCTAAAAACATATTCAGAAGCAATGAAAACGAGAAAAGTCTTCGGGAGGATATGATATGAAAAAGATTGCAGTGTGTGGCAAAGGTGGGGTGGGGAAAAGCTTAGTCGTTTATTTGCTAAGTAAGGCAATTATTAAGAAAGGATACAAGGTCCTTGTGGTTGACTCAGATGAATCAAACTTGACTTTACATAAGCTATTTGGTTTTACAAAGCCCCCAAAACCATTTATAGAATTTCTCGGCGGGAAAAAGGCATTACAACAGTCCATGAGAAAGCAGTTTCAGTCCCCAGAAAAAGAATTTAAAATGGCTGTCATTGAATCCCCACAACTTACAACAGAACAACTTGAAAGAAATTATGTCATAAAATCTGGGGCTTTATCTCTCATGGCAGTTGGTAAGATTAAAGAACCACTTGAAGGATGTGCATGTCCAATGGGGGTTCTGAGCAAGGAGCTCATAGATAAAATCGTGCTAAAATCCGATGAAATGATGATCATTGATACTGAGGCGGGAGTAGAGCACTTTGGAAGAGGTGTTGAAAACGGAATTGATACCATAATTGCCGTGGCAGAGCCGTATTTGGACTCCATTGAGGTTGCAGAAAAGGTGATGGAACTGGCAAAGAAGATGAACAAGACCTCCCATCTGGTCATCAACAAGGTCCAAGTGGGTCTGGAGGAAAAGGTAAAAGAAATACTGGCTAAAAGGGGACTAAGTCAAGCTAATATTTTACATTTTTCACAAGATATATACATAACTTCAATGGAAGGAAAGATTCACGAAGACGCACAAATCCTTCAGGAAATTGAGGAGATATTGGAGAGGATATGGAAAAATACACTTTCAAACCAATAGGTTATGTCAAAAATCCGGCAATCTCTGTACCAAGAAATTGGAGTGTTTCTAATTTAGAAGGAGAGCTTGTCATAGATCCTCGGTATAAATATGGGCTAAAAGATATTAAAGCGGGTGACAAGATATTTGTTATCTTTTGCTTTCACAAGTCAGCTCCCTTTGAACCCAAAATGCTTATTCAAAAGCCACCCCATCTAAATGAAATGAAAGGAGTTTTTAGTACTTTTTCACCACATAGGCCAAATCCAATAGGTCTTTCAATATTGGAAGTGACAGGAGTTTTTGAAAACATAATAAAGGTAAGAAGGTTGGACATGTATGACAACACACCAATCTTGGACATAAAACCATATCTTGAATACAAGCCCATGGGAGATCAAAAATGATTAAAAACGCATTTGTAGTAGTTCTATTGGTTTCCTTTTTGCTTTTCACTCATGCCTTTGCAGAAGGTCAACTGGTTATAACAGACATGGCAGGAAGGCAGCTAAAGGTTCCAAAAAAGATAGAAAGGATAGTTGCCTTACATGCTTCCTTGAGATACGTAACCTATCTACAGGCCTTTGATAAGGTTGTGGGAGTGGAAGGGGTTGAAAAACAAAGGGTCACGAAGGGTAACCAGGCCGAAGGGAAGCCCTATTGGCTTACCATTGCAGACAAGGTGGAGAAGATCCCTGCTGTGGGTGAAGGTGGCCCTGGCAAACTCCCTGATTTTGAAAGGCTAATCTCTGTAAAACCTGACATCGTACTTGTCTTTGAGCCAGAGTTAGCTGAGGCAATCCAAAGAAAAACAGGCATCCCCACAATAGTCATTTCATACGCAGGCACCCAGGGCTTTAAGATGGAAGAGATCCAGAGGACATTCTCCTTCATGGGAAAACTCCTGGGAAAAGAAGAGAGAGCCAAAGAACTGAATGATTATATTGATAGATTAATTGCCGATTTGCAGAAAAGGACAGCATCATCCAACAGACCATCTGTTTATATAGGTGCAATCAGTGCAAGAGGTTCCCATGGTATAACCAGCACAGAGTCTAAATATCCACCTCTTCAATGGCTTAATGTAAATAACGTTGTGGATGAAATTAATAGAGAAGGTCATATTTTCGTTGATCGAGAAAAGTTACTCGTGTGGAATCCCGATTTTATGTTTATTGATACAGGGGGCTTACCCCTTGTGGAAGAGGACTATCTCAAACACAAGGACTTTTACAGACAACTAAAAGCGGTAAAAGGCGGAAATGTGTTTACTGTGTTTTCATACAACTTCTATAGAACAAATTTAGAAATCCTAATGGCCAATTCTTATTTCATCGGCAAGACGATATATCCAAAAGAATTTCAAGACATTGTTGTTGAGGAAAAGGCAAGAGAAATATTCAAGATGTTTCTCTGTAGGGATGTGTTGGATTCTATTAAAGAGGTATACAAGGGATATGCAAAGGTTAGATTCACTGAAAGTGGGATATCACTGCACTGATCTTAGACTAAAGCAGGAATACCTTTCTTCCATAAGGAAAAGGCTTCTTTTCGGTGGGACCCTGTTTGGTTGCGTACTGGTTGTATTTGTTTCTGCCATTTCAATAGGCTCACTGAATTTATCCCTAAGTGAAACTATAAGGGCAGCACTCAATGAATCGGAGTTTTCCTATGTCCTGTGGAACCTGAGGATTCCAAGGGCCATAGGCGCAATATTAGCAGGGGCATCCCTGGGAGTTGCCGGAGCGGTAATGCAAAATGTTTTGCGAAACCCCCTTGCCTCCCCTTTTACCTTAGGCGTCTCCCATGGAGCTGCCTTTGGAGCAGCCTTTGCCATAATCGTGCTGGGAGCTGGGCAGACACACTCATACGGTACAGAGGCAGTAACGGTGTTTAAAAGCTATCCTGTTGTGATCTCGGCCTTTTTGGGTTCATTGTTGACCGTCGTGGTGATCCTCTTGCTATCCTTCTTAAAGGGAGTCTTACCCGAAGCCATAATACTTGCAGGTGTGGCCTTAAGTAGCCTGTTTGGAGCCATGACCATGTTTTTTCAGTACTTTGCAAGTGACTTTCAAGTTGCGGCAACCCTTTTTTGGACCTTTGGGGATATCGGCAAGGCAGGTTGGTTAGAAAACAAATATATGTTCGTGGCATTTTCCCTCTGCTTCATCTATTTCTTTTTTCAAAGATGGAATTTTAATGCCCTGCTTTGGGGAGACGATGTTGCAAAAAGCCTTGGTGTTAATGTCAAATTTATGAGAATATCAGCAATGTTTTTTAGTGCTCTGATGGTGTCTATCTGCACCGCATTTTTGGGGATAATAGGCTTTGTGGGACTTATCTCTCCCCACATTATAAGACTCATCTGTGGAAACGATTATAGATTCTTAATCCCTCTTTCTGCTATCTTTGGCGCACTACTCCTCCTTATTTCTGATTTGATTGCAAGGACCATTCTTGCACCTGCGGTTCTGCCTGTGGGAATTGTGACATCATTTGCTGGTGCACCTATTTTTTTCTTCTTGTTGATCAGACATAGGAGATTTTAATGCTCAGAGTTGAAAATATATCTGCCGGATATGGCAATACAGAGGTCCTTAGGGATGTATCAATACAGTTTGAAAAAGGAAAAGTTACCGCCATCTTGGGCTCCAATGGCTCGGGAAAGTCCACATTATTAAAGGTGCTGGATAAGATATTGAAACCATTTAAAGGCACAGTCTACATAAACGGCACGAGGTTTAATGAGATTTCGAGGAAAGAGTGGGCCAAATACGTGGCCTATCTGCCCCAGCGTACTGATTTTGTCCCTCATTTTACTGTGTTTGAAGCGATACTCCTTGGGAGAAAGCCTTATATTACCTTTGAACCCACACAAGAAGATTTCGGCACAGTTGAAAGGGTGATAAAGGATTTCCAGCTCCAACCCTTTGCCTTTAGAAAGGTCCATGAGCTCAGCGGAGGAGAACTCCAAAAGGTTTTGATTGCAAGAGCATTGGCACAACAACCCCAGGTATTGCTCTTGGATGAGCCGGTAAATCATTTGGATCCAAAGAATCAGATGGAAATTCTTGGTGCGCTAAAAGGGATAACGGAAGAAATGGGTCTTATAAACATAACAGTGTTGCATGATCTTAATTTGGCCCTTCGCTTTTCTGACTATTTTGTCTTTATGAAGGACGGTAGGATCTTCAGTGAAGGAGATATCACCACTATAACCCCATCCTTGGTTCAAAACATTTACCATATATCCGTTGAACTTCTTCAAGTTAAAGGGAAAAAAGTTATGGTAGTCCTTTAGAAAACCTTCACATGGAAACACAAAGAAAGAAGGTGGATAATTCCTTTCCTCTAAGCTTCCGAGCACTGAAATGCAGATCTTTGTTTCTCTGATCATAGAGAACTCTGAATCCACCTCTGCTTAAACCCCAAACTCCCCTACAACAGATGTCACTGGGGCAGTCATAAAATTCCCTTGCACCTCCCTGGGAACCATAGCCACTCCCCTTAGGGTTAAAACCCTTAAACACGATTCTATGATGATACCAAGATCCACTGCCCCCACAAGTGACTTTATGGGAGACCATTTATGTTTTCCCATCCTGAATTACAAAATTTTTCAAAGTTCTAAACCCAAGTTGAATTTAACTTGACAAGGAGGACAGGAGGTAATACACACACTTTTAGCTTCCACTCCATTCATAGGAGGGATGATATGCACTATGCATGGATCATTGCCTTGACAGGAACATTGGTTACCATTCTCGCACACGGCTTTGGAAGGATGTCCTATTCTGTAATTCTTCCTTACATGAAGGATGGACTCAACTTAAATTACACTCAACTTGGAACCATAGCAACCGGCAATTTTATCGGGTATCTAAGTCTTGCAATCATTGGTGGGTTTTTAGCTGCAAGGTTTGGAACGAGGAGAGTAATCTTTATTTCTTTGGTTGTGATTGGTATAAGTTTATTTTTGACAGGATTTGCCAATTCATTTTTATATGCATTTGTTATGAGACTCATATGTGGTATGGGAAACGGTGGGAGTTACGTGCCCATTATGGCATTACCCGCTGCCTGGTTTGCTGTTCAGAAGAGAGGTCTTGCAACAGGAATCGTATCTGCCGGGATTGGCATAGGGCTTTTCTTGTCAGGAATAATGCTTCCACCCCTTATCAAACATTTTGGGAGCGATGGTTGGAGGTACTCATGGTACATCCTGGGTATACTTGCCTTTGGTTTTGCCTTTGTATGTTACGCTTTCTTAAGGGACCATCCTTCTGAAAAGGGTTTGAGCATGCTGGGCGGAGGAGAACAACCCAAGGCAGGGCCAAAGGTCACCCTTTTTAATGCATTCCAAGAGGTGGTCAGGGAACGTGAGATATGGAAACTGGGGTCCGTCTACTTCATGTACGGATTTTCTTACATAATCTATCTCACCTTCTTTGTGGCATATTTGACCAAGGAGGCAGGCCTTGATGCCGTCAAGGCAGGAAAGATTTATGGCATCCTTGGGCTCCTCAGCATCTTCTGTGGTGTGATATACGGCTGGATCTCCGACATCTTGGGTAGAAGGTACGGCACCATGTTGGCGTATATAACCCTTGCCATCTCATACCTCATTTTTGCCCTCTGGAAGGCTCCCGCAGGCTTTTACCTTTCTGCAGTGCTCTTTGGAATCTCAGCCTTTTCTGTACCCACCATTATGGCTGCCTCTGCCGGCGATGCCATGGGAGCAAGGCTTGCACCTGCAGGACTTGGTTTTATTACCCTATTTTTTGGCATAGGACAGGCCCTAGGGCCTGCAATCGGTGGATGGATCAAAGACACAACCAATACATTCCAATATGCCTTTTTGCTTTCTGCCTTTGTTTCCCTACTTGGAGCTGCCGGATCACTTATATTGAAAAAGAAAGGCACATCATAATCCCACAACTATGGAAAACAAAACTCCCACACTCACCCAAGAGTTTATCTTGAAGAAGGCAAGATCCATCTTGGAAAGTCCATGTCTTGAAAGGAGATAGTGTTCCACCAACAACAATAGGCCAGGGATCAAACAAAAAGCATAAAAAGATGCCTTTAGAGTTGATTCATATCCCATCAAGGGTAACATCAAGAAGGCAAAAAAGTGAAGAACCCTGGCAAGGATAAGAGAATTCTTAACCCCTATATTGGCAGGAACAGAAAAAAGCCCATATGATCTGTCGAATTCATAGTCCTGGCAGGCATACACAATGTCAAATCCTGCAACCCACAAAAGGACAAATAGTCCCAAGAAAACGGCATCTTCCCCAATGGCTCCTTTAACTGCCAGGTATCCTGCCACAGGAGAGAGACCAAGACAAAGCCCCAAGACATAATGGCTGAGGCTTGTAAACCTCTTTGTGAAGGAGTAGATCATAAGCAAGATGTATGCTATGGGTGACAATAGGAAGCAGATACGATTTATCATATACGATGATATGAAAAAGATGATTGAAGAGATTGCCCAAAATCCCAGTGCAAACCCCAATGAGAGCCTTTTAGCCGGGAGCTCCCTCTGGCATGTGCGTGGGTTCAGCCCATCTATCCTTCTATCCACAATACGGTTAAAGGTCATTGCAGCTGCCCTCAAGGATGAAAAGGCCAAGATTATCCAAAAGATGAGGCCCATGGAAGGCAGCCCCCTTTGGGCCAAAAGCATCCCTGAAAATGCCATGGGAAGGCCAAACAGGGTATGTTCCACCTTAACCGTGTTTAAGGTGTGCCGCAAGGCAGTAAAAGAGCCCATACCCTAATGCAAGACCTCCTTAAGTATGCCTTGAATCTTTTCCAAAACCCATGGCGGAATCCCAACCCTTTCTGGCCAGGGCCTCCTTATCCCCTCCCCCAAAAGCTTTCTGGTGCAATCTATTCCTAACTTTCCCCCATATCCCATCTGATCCGGGGCATGATCCAAGGCATCCAAAGGCCCCTTCGTTATGAGAACATCCCTTGCTGGGTCCACATTTGCGCCCAAATGAAAGAGCACCTCATCAAGGTTTTGCACATCCACATCCTTGTCAAACACCATTATCATCTTGGTGAACATGAGTTGGCCCATTCCCCAGATGCTGTGCATCACCTTAAAGGCATGACCTGGGTAGCGCTTGTCTATGGACAAGAAGCAGATATTGTGAAATACGCCTTGGCCCGGAAGATTCATGTCCACTATCTCAGGGATCTGCTTTCTTATTATGGGCAAAAAAAGCCTTTCTGTGAGCTTTCCCAGGAAGGTATCCTCCATGGAAGGATCTCCCACCACTATGGCATGATATATTGGATCCTTTCTCATGGTGATAAGCCTCACGTGGAACACAGGATAGGGTTCTGGTGGGCTATAAAACCCTGTGTGATCACCAAAAGGACCTTCCGTCTCTGTTTCATTTGGATCCACAAAACCTTCCAATACGATCTGGCTGTGGGCAGGCACCTCCAGGTCGCAGGTAATACACTTGGCCAAAGGCACAGGACTCCTCCTCAAGAAACCTGCCAACATGAATTCATCCATACCCTCCAAAAGGGGCGCTGTGGCACAATAGCAGGTGATGGGATCAGCACCTATGGCAACTGCCACATCCAAGATGCTTTTATTCTCCTTTGCCTTCTTCAAATGCATTGCCCCGCCCTTGTGCATATGCCAGTGCATCCCTGTTTTGTCTTGGCCCATGACCTGCATCCTGTACATGCCGAGATTTCGTACCCTTGTTACAGGATCTTTTGTTACAACCAAAGGGGCAGTTATAAAAGGACCGGCATCTTTCTCCCAACACTTTAGGATCGGTAGCTTATATAGATCCACATCTTGCAGAATCTTTTCCTGGCACGGAGGATCTTTTATGACTTTTGGAATAATATGCCTTAGATTCAGTAGCTTTTTTGCAATCCTAAGCTTTTCAATAAAGCCTTTGGGGGTAAGTTGGGCAAATAAATCCTCAACCTCTTCCCCGATCTTGTTGATATCTTGGATCCCAAAGATGTAGCCGACCCTTTTTTCACTTCCAAACAAATTGGTCAGAACCGGGATATCATAACCTTTTGGTTTCTCGAATAAAAGGGCAGGCCCTTTTCTCTTTGCCACTTCCTGGGTAATAGCTGAAATCTCCAACTCTGGTGAAACCTGACTCCTTATCCTCTTCAGTTCACCCATTGATTCCAAAGGTAATATGTAATCCTTCAAATTATCAAAGACCATTGAGCTCTCCAATCCATTTCATACCCTTAGGGTCAAAGCTGTAGATCAATGACCCATAAGGATCTTTTACATCCAGTTCAGATTCCACATAGATTAAACTTTTAATTACTGCCCCCTCTATTGAGTAATGGCCAAGACCCACTGCCTGGGCTCCACCTTCTGTTGCCATTTGGAATATGGACTTGGGTTCAATCTGAGGAAAGTGCTCAAGCAAACATTTCATGTCCTCCCACAAAGATAGATCTATGACGCTTGCAAGGGAATCGGTACCAAGGCATAGGTTTATGCCGTATCTCAACAGCTCATCCAAGGGTGGGAGCCTCTTATGCAGATTGAGATTTGACCTTGGACAAATACAGATAAAAGAACCCTTTTGTTTGAGGATTTGAATCTCCTTTTGGGTGAGATGAAGGCAGTGAACCAATATGGTTTCTGGGCCTAAGATACCCAGGTCCAAAAGTCTTTCGCAAGGACTCCTTCCAAAGGGAGCAAATCTTGATATGTCAAATCCCCTTTCAATTAAGAGCTCCTTCCAAGGCCCCTTCCCAGTGCGCAAAAACTCGATTTCGTATTCTGATTCGGCGATGTGTATTGTTATGGGAGGATTTTTGTTGGGAAAACCCAAAAGGATCTTCCTCATGGTATCAGAAGCTACTGTGTGAGGCCCATGAAAACAGATTCCGTCTGTATGATTCAAAATTAATGCTTTGTCTATTTCATCTAAACCTTTCCCCAATATCTCAACATACCTTACAAGTTTTATATCAAGTTTAAACTCACAACATAGTTCAAGCATCCATAAAGGTTGGATATCCAAGATGCAATATGTGCCAAAGGCCTTTGATTGAGCTATTCCAGTTTCTAATGCAGAAAGTACTCTATCTTTTTCATATTCATCTACGTATCTAATGATAAACTTTGTCCAATCTAAAAAGTTATTATATGAACTTGGATCATAATTAACATGTGATAACCAGAGGTGATTATGGCAGTTAATTAGACCAAGTGTAACAACACCATCTCCCAAGTCATAACTCTTCTCATAACATTTTGCCTTTCTTACCTGAATTACTCTGCCATTCTCAATATCGAGAACAGCATTTTCAAGTAGAGTCCCATTTGAATCCAAAATCCACTTGCTCCTGATAATCATTAGTTCTCCAAGATGTTGTACAAGACATCCCTCTTTTTCGGCACAAAGCCTGAAGAATATATAAGATCCCTTATTGAAGCTTCATCCAACATAAACTTAGTCCCTGCTGCAGATACCACATTTTCTTCCATCATTGTGGATCCCATATCATCCGCACCAAAATATAGGGCCAACTGTGCCACATCCTTTCCCTGTGTCACCCAAGAGGCCTGGATGTGTGGGATGTTGTCAAGATAGAGCCTTGAGATGGCCAGCATCCTTAAGTATTCCACAGCTTGTGTCTTTCTGTATGGAAGATCATTCTGCCAGGGCTGATAGGGCCAAAGTATAAATGCAGTAAATCCGCCTGTTTTATCCTGCAAATCCCTAATCAGTTTTAGATGAACGAGCCTTTGTATTACCGTCTCCACATGGCCAAACATCATGGTTGCTGTGGTTTTAATCCCAAGACGATGTGCCTTTTCCATGACCAGAAGATATTCCTTGGTTTTGGCCTTTTTGGGTGAAAGATGTCTTCTTATGGAGTCTCTAAGTATCTCAGCCCCTCCACCTGGTATACTCCCAAGGCCTGCTGCCTTTAGCTGGGCAAGAATTTCATCTACGCTCATCTCATAGGTCCGGGCAAAAAAAATAATCTCCGATGGTGAATAGCCGTGCACATGTAATCCCCATTCCCTTATCAATCTTACAGTTTCGATGTGATAGGAAAAAGGCAGTTTGGGATTCAATCCACCTTGAAGTAACACATGTGTTCCACCCTTTTCCTTTGTAGCCCTTATTTTCTCAACCAAGGTATCCTTGCTTAACACATAGGCATCCCTTGAATCTTCATCCCTGGAAAAGGCACAAAACCTACATCTACATACGCATATATTGGTGTAGTTTATATTTCTATCCACAGCATATGTTACTGTATTGGCATTGTTATGAAAGTTCCTCATCCCAGTTGCCATTAGTCCCAAGGTATGAAGGTCAAGGGTATTATAAAGCCGAAGTGCATCTTGGAGTGTCAATCTTTTCAATCCATTTCCCATGATCTGAACCCTTGGTCCTGCTAATTGTATAGTGTAGTCCTCCGCACGGGCATAAAACCCGAATGTTTGATAATTTCAACCAACTTGTCTTCATTCATAAGCCCGCTATCCTCTCCTCCTGCATCTTTTCCTATCCTTTCACTCAAAACAGTCCCTTCAAGGTCATCAGCACCAAAGTGGAGTGCAACAGTGGCAAGGGAAAGGCCCATCATAACCCAATAGGCCTTGATATGGGGAAAATTGTTCAAGGCAAGCCTTGAAATGGCAACTGTCTTTAAGATATCAACAGCAGTTGAACCCACAGTATTTTGAAGCTTTGTATTCTTGGGCAAAAATGGAATGGGGACAAAACTCATAAAGCCAGCGGTTTCCTCTTGGAGTTTACGCAGTTTCAAGAGGTGGTCAATTCTATGTTCAATCCCTTCTATATGTCCGAAAAGCATTGTTGCATTGGATCTAATGCCACAACTGTGGGCAATTTTGTGGATATTAAGCCAAATCTCTCCGGATATTTTATTGGGACAAATCTTATGTCTTATATCTTCTGCAAATATCTCTGCACCACCTCCTGCAAGTGCATCTAACCCAGCATCCTTTAGAGATAAGATAACATATTCAAAACTCTTACTCTCTTTCTTGGCAATATGGGCTATCTCCACTGCAGTGAGCCCTTTTATGCCCATGTGTGGAAATCTGTTCTTTAAAGTTCTGATGACTTCTTTAAGGTACCATAAGGATAAATCAGGATTACACCCTCCAACCAAATGCACCTCATCCACATTTCCATCAGCTTCAATTAGATCAAGGATCTCTTGGACACCCAAAAGATAAGCTCCCTTTTCACCCTTTCTCTTTGAAAAGGCACAAAACAAACAACCATTTTCACAAACATTTGTGTAGTTTACGTGCCTGTTTAAGGCATAATACACCTTGTTTCCGTTCTTCTTAAGCCTAAGCCAATGAGCCAATTTCCCCAGTCTCAGAAGATCCTTGGACCTGAATATTTCCAAGAGCTCCTGTTTTCCAAAAGCCCACTCCCCTTTCTCCAGACGATCATGTATCTGTTCCCAATCCATTATCCCAGCCCCTTTTAAACTACCCATTAGTGCCTGCTCTATGGGCCAAAAAATGTAAAAATATTATTGACATCCTTTGACCAAATAGTCAATCCTATCTCAGAATTTTTAGAAAGGAGGAGAGGATGAAAAAGTTAGTGCTTTTTGTACTTCTTAGCCTCATGTGCCTGGTAAAAACCCTTTACGCAGAGGAAGTGGTAAAGGTGGGGATGTTAAAGCTTGTAAGCTCAGCCCCTCTGTTTATCGGTATGGAAAAGGGCTTTTTCAAAAAAGAAGGTATCCAGGTGGAACCCGTTTATTTCCATTCAGCCCAGCCCATTGCCGTGGCACTGGCATCCAATGAGTTGGATGTGGCAGCAACAGGACTTACTGCAGGTCTATTCAATCTCATGAGCTCGGGATTAAAGGCTAAGATAGTGGCAGATAAGGGTAGAGAGACACAGGGTTTTAGACTCACAGCCTTGATGGTCTCCAACCAGGCATGGGAGCAAGGCATCAGATCAATAAGGGATCTCAAAAACAAAAGGATAGGAATGACCCAAACTGGCTCCACATTCCACTATATACTGGGCCAGCTCCTTGAAAAAGAGGGCATGTCCCTGAAGGATGTGGAAGCAGTTCCCATGGGTGGCCTTAAAAATGTCATGGATGCCTTGGGTTCCAATCAGCTCCCAGCAGGTTTTGTGGTTCAACCCCATGTGGCATTGATGGAATCCAAAGGGCTTGCAAAGGTACTCCTTTGGGTTTCAGATGTCATGGACTATCAAATCGCAGCCATCATATATGGTGAAAGGCTTTTGAAGAATAGGGATTTGGGGACCGCCTTTATGAAGGCATACATCAATTCCACAAGGTATTACTATGAAAACGGCCTTCTTCCAGTCAAATCAGGAGCTATCGAAAAAGCCGCTGATGTGGCGGAAATAATTGTAAAGTACACTGAAGTAAGTAAAGAACAAGTGCTTAAAGGGCTAAACTATAATCACCCAGAGGCAGAATTAGACGAAGGAGACATCTTAAAGCAACTTAACTGGCTTTATGCCCAAAAACTCCTTCATACCCCTTTAAAGGTAGAAGATGTGATAGACAAGACATTTTTAAAGGATGCTCAAAAGGCCCTTAATAAATAGAGATGCGGCTTATTGTTGAGACAATATCCAAATTTTTCAAAAAAAACGGCACAAGGATCCCGGCCTTGGAAGACATTTCTTTTGAGGTAAACGATAATGAATTTGTTTCAATAGTTGGTCCGTCGGGTTGTGGAAAGAGCACTTTGCTCAAATGTATTGCAGGCCTAATACCACCAGACGAAGGGGTTATTAAATTTGAAAACATCTCGGATAAAAAAAGGCCTTTAAGCGCAATTGTATTCCAAGAGCTGTGCCTATTCCCCTGGAGAAACGTGACTAAAAATATATCCTTTGGCCTTGAGGAATTGGGCATCCCAAAGAAGCTCAGGGATGAAAAGGTCAGTAGCTTCATAGAGATAATGAAGCTCAAGGGCTTTGAAAGGTTTTATCCAATGGAACTCTCAGGGGGTATGAGGCAAAGGGTGGCCTTGGCCAGGGCAATGGTGATTGAGCCTGAGCTTTTATTGATGGATGAGCCCATGGGTTCTTTGGACGCAATAACAGCCCAAGAACTTCAATTGGAGCTCATGGACATCATAGCCAAGAGGAAACAGAGTGTCTTATATGTTACCCATAGCATCCCAGAGGCTGTGTTCCTGTCTGACAAGGTCATTGTGATGAGTCAAAGACCTAACAAGATCAAGGCAATAGTGGACATACATCCACCAAGACCAAGGACAAAATCCTTTAAGACATCTAAAGAATTTGTAGATTACCTGGACATCCTTTGGGGTATTTTGGGTTGAAGACCAATCTTAGTTCTTCATTTAGCATCTCTCTATTGAGCATCCTCATAGCTTTATTGAGCTGGGAATTCCTTGTAAGGGTGGGGATTATCCCAGCCCTCTTCCTTCCTCCACCCTCCCATGTTATCTTAGCACTTGTAGAAATGGTTTACTCAGGGGAACTATGGCCTCATCTTATGGCTTCTCTTAAAAGAATAGCCCTGGGTCTGTTTTTTGGCGTATCCCTTGGATGGATTACAGGTATTTTCACGGGGATTTTAAGGCCTTTTGAATCAGCCCTCGGGCCTATTCTTGCGTGCATATACCCGGTTCCCAAGATAGCAATCCTACCACTTTTGATCTTATATTTGGGATTGGGCGAATCTCCAAAGGTATGCGTCATTGCAATTGGAGTATTCTTTCCGATTTACATAAACACAAAGACAGGTGTAAAAAACATTGATGAGCAACTACTTCTGGCAGCCAGATCCCTTTGTAAAAACAAACTGAGCCTTATACTAAAAGTCATTATACCTGCATCCTTACCACATTTCTTAAGCGGACTCAAACTCTCAACGGGTATATCCCTCTTACTCCTTGTTACTTCAGAGATGATTGCAGCCAATTCGGGAATTGGCTATATGATCTTGAGAGCAGCAGACTTGATGCTTACCACAAAACTCATTGCAGGTATAGTGATTCTGTCAATTCTGGGCCTCATATTTTCTTATGCCATAGAGCTGATGGGAAGACTTCTAAACATCAAGTAAGCCTAACCTGCACCTTTCCCCTAAGATACTCCTTCACCTCAGGGATAGTTAGCTCTTGCCTGTGAAACACACCTGCAGCCAGGGCAGCCTCTGCCTCTGTGAGAGAAAAAACCTCCAGGAAGTGTTCCACACACCCTGCTCCGCTTGAGGCTATCACAGGTATAGAAACATTCTCACATACCGCCTGGATCAATTCCAAATCAAAACCTTTGTTGGTTCCGTCCCTGTCTATACAGTTTAAAAGTATCTCACCAGCTCCCAAGGACTCACAAACCTTTGCCAGTGTTATCGCATCCACATCCCTTCCTTCCCTGCCGCCTTTCACAGTACACTGATACCAGCAAAATCTCTCCCCTTGAGGTCCTGGTTCTTTTGTCTCTATCAGAAAGTGTCTTGTATCCTTTGGGGAAGTAACATACACCCTCCTGGGATCTATGGAGATCACCACCGCCTGACTCCCATAAACCCGAGCTATCTCCTCGATGGAGCTATTGCCACTGGAGCCTTTTTTCAGGACCTCTTCCACAATAAATACTGCATCACTCCCGATGGACACTTTGTCTGCTCCTGATCTAAAGTATTCATAGGCCACATCCAGTGCACTGTAATACCTTCCACTGCTATCTGTATATGCTCTGATCCCTCCTCCTATGGTGAGAGGGACAAAGACATTTTCAGATGTCTGTTTCAACACACTTAGCATGGGCATATCCAAAAGTGGAAATGCCCTAAATGCGGTAATATTTAAAAAGGTGATTTCATCTGCTCCTTCTTGAAAATATTTTCTTGCCATCTCCACAGGGTTACCTAAATTCCGCACCAATTTTTTATGAGGATCTCTCACATCATATTGATCGCCCTTTGTTACAACAAGTTCTCCTTTGTCATCATTACGCACATCAAGGCATGAAATTATCCTTTTCGTAAGTGAAGTCTTGGCCGGGATATCCTTGGGCAAGGTCTTTTTCATTTTTAAATCTAAAAAGTTTCTTAGAATCTTTAACCCAACCTCACCGCTTTTTTCAGGATGAAACTGCGTTGCAATTATGTTTTTGTACTCTACAGAACTCACAAACTCCTGTCCATAATCGGTTGTAGTCAAAATAATTTCTGGATCTTCAGGTACAACACAATATGAATGGACAAAGTAGAGATGTTCATTCCCGGAAAAACCATTGAAAATCCTGGATTCTTTCTTGGCCTTTATCCCGTTCCACCCTATGTGGGGTATGGAAAGGGGTGTCCTGAGCCTTTTCACCATGCCTTTGAAAATCCCGAGCCCAGGCACACCTGGACTCTCTTCACTTCCTTCAAACAATGCCTGCAGTCCTAAACAGATGCCCAAAAATGGCCTTTTAGAAAGGAGATATTCCTTCAATGCTTGGACCACATTCATGCTTCTTAAGGCCTTCATCATCTCCCCAAATGCACCCACTCCTGGGAGAACGAGTATCTCCGCCTCTTCTATCTCCCTTGGCCCTTTTACAAATATTACCCTTTCCCCCAAATACCTTAATGCGTTTACCACACTCCTCACATTTCCAGCACCATAATCCAAAAATGTCACCATGGGTTACCTCATTTGTCCGGGCTTGCCCTTTTGCTTGCACATCCTTTGGTTTTTTCAGTATAAATAAGGATCATCTAAATGGCAATATCTTGCAACACCTCTGGGGACCTTTAAAATTTTGCCTTTAAGGGGAGGGATATGTTATGGGTGAAATAAAAAGTACATTGGACCTCATAATGGAGAAGACGAAGGCCATTGTGGTGACTGAAGAGGAAAAGAGGCAGATGAAATTAAAAGAACTTGAGAATAGTGTTTTGAGTATGTTTCGTAGATATGAAGGCAATGCCATGTCCGAAGAAGAGCTGATTTCAGGACTCAAAAGTCTAATGGAAAAAGAGAGAGAATATGTGTTAAAAGTTATAAATTCAAGTGCAGTGGCTATGATAAAAATAACGAATTCCGAAATCTCAGGCATAAGTTTACTAAAGAAACTGTTTCCGCAATCTTCACAGTACTTGGATAAATTGGCGACAGATATTTTTGAACAAATCAAGATAAAACAAAAACAGATTACACAGAAGGAAATTTCAACTTTTAAAAGCCAAGGGATACAAGGCGAGGCAGTTATAGTCAATATTGATGTGGTGCCTGAGTGGAAGCATTTCCTCAATGCCCAAGAAAAAAAGCTAAAAGAAGAGATTTCAAAGGCTATAGATAAATGGGCAGATGAAAATAATCCTTGATCTCTTTTAAATCTGGATACCTGAAATTCTCTTTGATAAAATCCAAAAGTGAGTTGATATTTGCTACTGATCTACATAATCTCTTAACGGTCTCTTCATCAAGGCCATTTTGGTAAGATAAGGTCCTGAATAAGGACTTCTGTTTTCCCCCATCCCTTGAGATAAGCAACAGATCGGCTCCACCTTGAATCGCCTTAAGACTTGCCTCCTCCACCGAATACTTTGAAGTTATAGCTCCCATCAAAAGATCATCGGTTACAATTATTCCGTCAAAACCAAGTCTTTGTCTGAGTATATCATGTACGGCCTTTGAAAATGTAGCAGGGTTTTCAGGGTCTATGGCCTGGTATATACCATGGGATGTCATAATTCCGGTGACCCCTGCTTGAATGGTCATGCTGAAGGGCAAGAGATCCACTGCCTCCAGTTCCTGAAAGGCCGCCTTTATCACCACCTCTGCCTTATGAGGGTCCACCTCTGCCTTTCCAAGGCCTGGAAAGTGCTTTGCAACGCACCAGATCTTATTGGACTGCATCACCCTTATGATATGAATCCCAAGGGTCCCCACCATCACAGGGGAGTCCGACAAGGTCCTTCCCCTAAGGTGTTCCTCCACATGATTTCGCCTTACATCCAAAACAGGGGCAAAGTTGGTATTAAGCCCCACAAGCTTCATCTCAAGGGATGTAACCTTTGCATACTCAATAACCCTCTGTATTGCATTGGGTGCAGAACCCAGCTCTTCCATTCCAGGAAACTGGGTGAAGGGGTCCTTGAGTCTGGAAACCCTTCCGCCTTCCTGGTCTATGGCGATGATAAGCGGCCTCTTCCACCTCTCCAAGGAAAGCCTCTGTATATTTGTGGTGAGCTCTGCCAATTGAAGCGGGCCATCAATATCCTTTGAAAACAATATGATCCCAGAGACAGGGTATTCCTTGATCAGCTCCAAATCCAACCCTACTATAACTGGAATTGTGGGCAACATGCTCTTAAAGGCTCCTTAAGGGGCATATTAAACCTTTTTTCTATTTTTTAAAGACCACGGAAGTTTTTTCATTTCGTAAGTGGAATTAGGCGTGGGAGAAATGGACTTTGGCTTATCCCTGCAACACCGCTACAAAAATTTGACAAAGCCTGTGTATTGTTTTTATTATGGAAAGAGCATTTTAGCCATAATGGCTTTGTGGGTTTAGGCCTTAGGGAAGGGATAGCACTTGGTGGGAAATCCAAATCAAAAGTTCCAAAGGTACAAAAAGCTGTTTGGCGGGTAACCAGAGGGTAACATAACTTAAGGGAGCTTAACCAGCTTAAATTAGAGGATCAAATGCAAAGCTTGGCATTGGATATGGAAAAAGAAATGGAAAAATACGTGGTTCGTAACTTTGCGGATATTCTGCGAGTCCTAAGGGAACATCCAGAGTGGCTTGAAGAATTGAGAAAGGTGATCCTTACCTCTGAACTGCTGGAACTCCCCAAGAAGGTTGATGAGTTGCTCACAAGAGTCGGGCGACTTGAAAAAGATGTGGGAACTCTCAAGCAGGATGTTACTATTCTCAAACAAGATGTGGCAGTCTTGAAGCAAGATGTGGCTGTTCTCAAGCAAGATGTGGCAATCTTGAAGCAGGATGTTGCTATTTTAAAGCAGGATGTTGCTATTCTAAAGGAAGATGTTGCTATTCTAAAGCAGGATGTTGCATATCTAAAGGGCGAAGTTGGTAGGTTAAAAGGAAACGATTTTGAACGTAGAATAAGGGAAAAGTACTATGCATACTTTGGTAGGATTTTAAAAAAGGCAAAACTCATCCCCTTTGAGGAGATACTGCCCATTCTTGATGATGCTGAAGATAGGAAAGAGATTACTTTAGAACAAAGAGATGCGGTTTTGAGGCTGGATGTGCTCATAAGTGGCCAGATTAGGGAACTTGGGAAGGATGTTGTTCTGGCAGTGGAGGTATCCTACAGCCTTTACCCAGAAGATCTGGAAAGGGCCTTTGAAAGGGCACAAGTCCTTGCAACAATCCTTCACAAAGAGGTTATTCCCACTGTTGTTGCCTGCGAGGCAACAGAGGACATACAAAAGAAGGCCGATGAAAGGGGGATCCTCCTAATAAAGGTAGAATATTAGACTCCCACTGATGATTACCCAAAAGTAGGCTTGAGTAGAGCTTTTCCAATCCAAGTGAAAAACAGAAACACCTTCCACTGGCTTGTGAACAAAGCAATATAGATGAGGTAAGCCACAACCCCATGCAAGATAAGAGCATACTCACAGGGCAAGACCATATACTAGGTGGGTCTAAGGGGATTCAAGATCTCTGAGCCCTTCTCTCAATCTCCTTTTACCAAAGCCCTCTCACCAAAAGCCTTATCTTATCCCCGCAAAAATGAGACCTTCTGTGTCCCTGCCTTTGGGGTAAATCCCCTTGCAATGGAAACATGGCCTATGTTAAAAATTTTGCATAGCTTTGGAGATATTTGGGAGGGAGGCCTCAAGATAATCAAATGGGTATATCCTTGCTCGCCCTTGAAGGGGTTGAATAGGCAATACTGGTTGCGATGACGTACACTATCTTCTCCCTTTGTGGATTACACCCTTACTCTGGAGAGCTGAAGAGATGCCCAAAGGGTTAGGTTCAGGGAAATTATGTCTTTTCATAAAAACCATTTAGAAAGGTTTAACCCCTCTTTCTTTGCCATCTCCATCCGTGGGTCCTCAAAATGACATATCAAGTGCTTTTTAGAAAATGGAGACCCCAGGTATTCGAAGAGGTAGTGGGACAGCCCTTTGTTGTGAGGACCCTTCAAAATGCCTTGAAATCAGGTAAGATAAGCCACGCATATCTTTTTTCCGGACCAAGGGGAGTGGGAAAAACCACCGTTGCGAGGATACTTGCAAAGGCATTGAACTGTAAAGAAGGGCTTCCAGGAACACCTTGCAACAAATGTTCTTCCTGTAGAGAGATATCCCTTGGGATCTCTCCCGACGTACAAGAGATAGACGGCGCAAGCAATAGAGGAATAGAGGAAATAAGGAACCTTAGGGAGAATGTAAAGTTTATGCCCACCTTAGGTCTCAAGAGGGTCTTCATCATAGATGAGGTACACATGCTCACCATCCACGCCTTCAATGCACTACTTAAGACGCTTGAAGAACCGCCAAGGCATGTGGTCTTCATATTTGCCACAACAGAACCCCATAAGGTCCCTCCCACAATCCTTTCAAGGTGCCAGAGGTTTGATTTTAAACGCATCCCTGTAAAGGATATGACCGCACATCTGCAGCATGTGGCAGAAAAGGAAGGAATAATCTTAGAGGATGGGGTGATAGACCTAATTGTAAAAAAGGCTGAAGGCAGTATGAGGGATGCCCAAGGTTTGTTGGATCAGGTGGTGGCTTCATCCGGTGAGATAGTAAAATATGAAATCGTGGCAGAGCTTTTGGGAGAGATAGAGGCGGAGTTTGTATCCAACATGGCACTGGCCTTAGTAAAAAAGGATCCGGCCACGATATTTAGAACCATCAAGGCTGTTTATGAAAAGGGATATGATCTAAGGGAATTTTATAAGACGATCCTGGAGCTTTTTAAAAATACCTTGCTCATTCAAGCAGGCGCTGCACCGGAAGATTTGGGTCTTGTGCCCTGGCAGGAAGAGGTGATAAAGGAAATATCTCTTTGTGTTGGTTTGGAAGAAGTAAGTGTGATGGCGGGTTTGATGCTTAAATATCACGAATTCCTAAGGGTTACAGATGATCCCAAATTGATCTCTGAGATCATATTCTTGAGGTTAGGTACCTTTAACGAGCTATTGCCATTGAGCAAACTGTATCAAATTATTGCCCAAGAAGGAACCTACACCGGAAACCAAATTGGGGCAACAAGAACACATACAGAACCTACCCCTGAGCCATTGATCTCCCCTCAACAAGAAACACAAGAAAAGAGCGGGGAAGCAAAAGATTGGGAAAGTTTTCTCCAGTTCCTTAAAAAGAAAAAGGAAATAATGGCAAGGAGCCTATCAGGTTGGGAACTCATCTCATTTCATCCAAAGGAATTGGTGTTAAAAAAACCTTCTCATCCTGTATTAAAGGAGTATTTGGATGACAGTGGAAGGCCTAAAGAATTAAAAGAGCTTTGGAAGGAATACTTTGGAGAGGATGTTAGGATTATAATAAAGGATGGCGAGGCAGGTGAGAAAAAGAAGTCAACGGGTTTGGAAGAGCTTATAAAGAGATTCAAGGCAGAAAGACTACCCAATGGGGCAATACTCAGAAAGGATACATAGGAGGAGATTGTGATGAAAGGATTAGGAAACATCGCACAAATAATGAAGCAGGCCCAACAACTCCAGGCCAAGATAGCAAAACTCCAAGAAGAACTGGGAGATAAGCAGATAACAGGGAGTGCCGGAGGGGGCATGGTACAGGTGGTTGCAAACGGTAGACAGGAGATTCTGTCCATACAGATAGAAAAAGAGGTGATTGATCCCAACGATCCTGAGATGTTACAGGATCTCATAGTGGCAGCTGTTAACGATGCCATCTCCAAGAGTAAGGCAATGGTAAACGAAGAGATGTCTTCCATAACAAAGGGCCTGAATATCCCTGGGCTTGGAGGCTTGATTTAAGTATGGGTGTTTATCCCCAGGCAATGGAAGAATTAATCGGTATATTGTCCAGGTTACCAGGCCTGGGGCCCAAATCAGCCACAAGGATCGCACTATTTTTGTTGCAACAGCCCAAGGATCTTACAGATGCCTTGTCCAAGTCCCTCTGGGAATTTAAAGAAAAGGTAAGGCTCTGCGGAGAATGCTTTAATCTTTCAGAAACCGATCCATGTTACATCTGTCAAGACCCAAAGAGGGATGATTCCACATTGCTGGTGGTGGAAACCCCAGGGGATTTGTTTGCCATAGAGGAGGGAAATGCATACAAGGGACTTTACCATGTGCTCCATGGCACCATTTCTCCCCTGGATAGGTCAGGGCCTGAAGACTTAAAGATCAGGGAGTTGGTGGAGAGGATAAAGAGAAAGGGATTTAAAGAGGTGATCATAGCCACCAATCCCACGTTTCAAGGCGAGGCCACCGCCCACTATCTCATGGATGTGCTGGAAAGGGAAACCCCTGCCACGAGGCTGAGCCGCATTGCAGTGGGCCTACCCATGGGAGGAGACATAAAATACATAGACAAGGTGACCTTGGAGCATGCAATCAGGCATAGGAAGAGGATAGATGAATGACTCACTGAAAAAGGAACTTGTAGCCATTGTGGGTGAGGCAAATGCCATAGAGGATCCCAATCTCAGCATGCCATACGGCGCAGATGCCACAAAGTTATACTATCCCCCTGACCTTGTGCTATTTCCCCAAAATGCCCAAGAGATGAGCCAGATACTTATCTTGGCCAATAGGTTTAGATTTCCGGTGGTGCCAAGGGGTGCTGGTACGGGGATGAGCGGTGGGGCAGTGCCCATAGGGGGAGGAGTGGTGTTGTCCTTGGAGAGGATGGATAAGATCCTGGAGTTGGACGCAAAGGATGGGGTATGTGTGGTGGAACCTGGGGTGAAGACCCTTCAGCTTCAAGTTAAGGCAAGGGAATTAAACATGTTTTATCCTCCTGATCCTGCAAGCAGCAAGGAATGTACCATCGGCGGCAACCTGGCAGAATGCGCCGGAGGACTCAGGGCGATAAAGTACGGGGTCACCAGGGAGTATGTGCTGGGCCTGGAGGCAGTCCTTCCCACAGGGGATGTGATAACCACAGGTGCCAGAACCCACAAAGGTGTGGTGGGTTACGACCTCACCCGCCTTTTGGTGGGCTCAGAGGGTACCCTTGGCATACTTACAAAGGCCATACTGAAGCTGCTTCCCTTGCCCGAGGCAAAGGCCACATTGTTGGCAGCCTTTGAAGGTGTGGACAAAGCCATGGAATACCTCTTTGATGTATTGGGAAGTGGCATACTCCCTTCAGCTGCTGAATTTATGGATCGCCTCAGTTACTGGTGTGTTTCCGATGAGCTTAATCTTCTTATACCTTATGATAAGCCAGTGCTGTTGATTTTTGAGGTGGACGGGAGAAAATTCCAAGTAAAAAAGGACCTGGAGATACTTCTTGGAATTGCCAAAAGATACGGTATTGTTATTGCACATGCATTTGATGATGAAGCAGAAGACATTTGGAATGTGAGAAGGGAGCTTAGTCCCAGCATGTACAAATTAAAACCAAATAAGCTTAGTGAGGATATAGTTGTGCCAAGGACCAAAATAGTCCAGATGCTTTCTACAATTGAACAGATTTCAGAAAATTTGGACCTGCCAATACCTGTATTCGGCCATATTGGAGATGGAAATCTTCATGTAAACATAATGTACGATGCCAATCAAGAAGAGGAGAAACAAAAAATACCGCTGGCAGTGGAAGGGATCTTTAAGGAAGTAATAAAGTTAAAGGGCACTATCTCCGGCGAACATGGAGTGGGGATCACAAAGATGCCCTATCTTTCCATGGAGCTTGCCCCCAAGCACATAGAAGTCATGAAGGGAATAAAGAAGGTTTTTGACCCCAATAATATACTTAATCCGCACAAGATATTTCCGTCTTAAAGGATCTGGTCCTTACTCTTGTAATCCTTTGTGTCGTAATATTTTTCCACATCCACCAAATTGAGCCTTTCCAAGGCCTTTTTCAAGGGAACGGTGGTAATTTCTCCATGTTTTAGGCTCACCATCCTTCCAAAGTCCTCTGCCACGATCATATCCACTGCAGCGATCCCGAACTTTCTTCCCATCCTCCTATCATAGGCAGTGGGAGCTCCTCCCCTCTGGAGGTGTTTAAGGGCAACATATCTCACCTCTAATTTGGTGTTCTTCTCTATCTCGTCTGCCAAAAACTTTCCCACACCCCCCAGATAGTAATTACCAAATCCGTCCCTTCCCTTCCTTTCCCTGAACTCCTGCATTCCCTTTGGTTTTGCACCTTCTGAGATTAAGACGATGCTATATCTTTTGCCCTGGGCCTTTCTACGTTCCAAGATTTCAATGACCCTCTCGATTAGAAAATCGTGCTCAGGAATGAGGATAATGGCTGCACCCGCTGCCTCCCCTCCCTCAAGGGTAAGCCAGCCAGCCCTTCTTCCCATACACTCCACTATGAATATGCGGCTGTGAGAACCCGCTGTGGTTCTAAGTCTGTCCACATCAGCGGTAATGGAGTTCAGTGCAGAGTCAAAGCCCAAGGTATAGTCTGTCTCAGATAGATCCCGGTCTATGGTCTTGGGGATCCCCACAACATTCAGCCCTTTTTTGTAGAGTTTGTAGGCCACACCCAAGTTGTCGAATCCGCCCAAGACCACAAGGGCATGCAGCCCAAGCTTATGGTAATTCTCCATTATGGCCTCAGAAAGATCTGAAGAAGGGTGTAAAGGGTTTATTCTGGTGGTACCAAGCCTGGTGCCACCATACCTGTCCCAGGTCCTCACCATCTCAGGGGTGAGATTCACGGTCCAGGCCTCAAGACTTGCCTGGTCATCAGGCTTTAGGCTGCCAAGCCCAAGCCAGCCATCCTTTATGCCCAATACCTCAAACATCACACCCCTTAAGGGGACCAGATCTTTATCCATGGCCGAATATACAAACCAGTGGATGGCACTGTTTATACCTGCACAATCACCGCCTGCTGTAAGGATCCCAACCCTGAGTTTCATGGCGCCTCCAAAGGGTTTTCCAAAGAGACTAAGTTAGGTCAAAATTAAAGTCAAGCACGCTATGCCGGCTCCTTAGTTTTCTCTGGTCGCTCTCAATGAGGCAAGATCAGCCACCAAGACCGTTGAAATTCCCTTCCGTTCCATTGTTACCCCGTACAAGAGATCCGCTATCTCCATTGTTCTGGGTTTGTGTGTTACGATGATTATCTGTGTCTGGGTTTTAAGTTCCTGTAAGTAGCGACACAATCTCTCCACGTTTATGTCATCCAATGCAGAATCCACCTCATCCAAAAGACAAAAAGGGGATGGCCTTGTTTTGAAGATAGAAAATAATAATGCCAAGGCAACAAGGGCCTTTTCCCCTCCAGAAAGCAATCCAAGGTGGGTTAGTTTCTTATTTGGAAACTCAGCCTCCAAGATGACGCCGGACTCAAGCGGGTTTTCTTCGTCCAAGAAACGTAATCTGGCAGCACCCCCTCCAAATAGAGATTGAAATATATAAAAAAGGTGAGAGTTGATCTCAGAGTGAATTCTCAAAAGAGCTTCCTTTGATAACATTTTGAATTTCATTATCGCATGTTCTATGTTTTCGATAGATCTTACGATATCGGTTTCCTGAGACTTCAAAAATTCGACCCTCTTCTTTGTCTCTTCATATTCTGAGATCGCGAGCAAGTTAACATCCCCAAGCTTAGCCTTCTGCTCCCTCTTAGCATTAATATCCGATTCAAGTACGGCTTTACTGTAGTTTTCCAGAAGGTAATCCTTATAGACCTTAGTAAGTTCTGCATTGTGTAACTCAAAACATGTGTTTACTAAATTCTTTATCTCGGTCTTTAGCTCACTTTCACTCATCTTTACCCTTGTGACTTCATCCTTAATCTCATTCAATTTTTGCTGTAAGTGTCCAATTTCTCCCCTCAATTTGGTGATTTCTTCTTTAACTTTTTCAATGTCTTGTTCTTTCTTGTTTATTTGAAATCTGTAGTCATTTAAATTCATTTCAATATCTTCGAGCGAGTCATTTGCGTCCTTTATCTCACTTTTACATTTTTCAATCCTACTCTCTGTCTCGGCAGAGGATTGCCTCAGCTTCTCTTTTTTCTGCCTGAGCTCTTTGATCCCACCCTCCATCTTCTCTTTTTGTTTGGAAAGAGATAGTCTTTTCTCTTCCATGAGCTTGATAGAGGTATCTACCTTATAGTAATCCTTTTTTGTAGCTTCATATAGGTTATCATGTTGCGTAACCAATGTCTTCAATTCATCCAGGAATTGTCTCTTTTGATTTTCCACTTCCTGAAGGGCCTTGAGCCTTGTTTTCAAATCCTCCAATTGTTCCTTTGAATAGTTGATGTTATCCGTGTTACGGTCAAGCTGTTTGATTGTTATATCCTTCATCTTCTGTTGACTTTCAATATCTGCTCCAACCTTATAAAGTTCATATTCGATCTTTTTTAGGTTTTCCTGCAAGAAGGCCCTTTCTTTATAATATCTCTTCAATTCTGCCTCTAATTCATCCTCTTTATCTTTGAGAAGTTTTATTTCATTATTTGTAGAAGTTAGTTGTGCCTCCAATTCATTGAGCTTGAGCTTCATCTGCCTTAGCTTGGCCCTGCGGGATAGGATACTTTCTTGACTCTGGTCTTCTCCCCCACCATAAATGAATACTCCTCGGTAAAATATATCTCCTTCCCTGGTGATGTATATTTTGGATGAGCCGTTCTTTGAATGTTCTTCTAAGGCTGTTTGAAGTGTATCCACCACCGTAACATCCTTTAGTAGTTCCGTTAATACGTCTTTTAGGTAGTCAGGAGTTTTAATGAGAGGGGGTAGTTTTGAGCTGAAATTAGGATTTTTCCCATTCTTACAAGAAATAAAGCCACTCTTACCCTTCCCTTCTCGTTTCAGATACTCGATGAATCGGATGGAGTCCTTCACATCTTTCACCACCAAATAATCTAATTTCTCTCCCAGTGCTGCTTCTAACCATTGTTCAAAACCTTCTTCCACCTCTATCAGTTCTCCCAATATCCCAATTACCTCAAGGCCATGGTCTTTGAGCCGTTCCTTTCCCTGAATTATGTGCCTTGCTCCCCTTTTGATCCTACTTTGAAGGAGTTCTTCCCCTGTTTTTATCCTCAGCTTAGTCTCTGTGATTTGTGCCTCAACGGATCTTTTCTTTTCTTCAAGTCCCTTTTCTGAGGCTATGATTTCATCTCTTTGTACTATTAAGACCTTAATATTCGTCTCAAGACTACTTAGTTCACTTTCATATAAATTCTTGTTTGCGGATAAATCTTTCCATCTCGATTTTAATTTCTCTATCAAGTTATTAATGCCATTTATTTGGTCATTGAGTTCTCTTTTTTTGTTATCTATATCACTCAAAACCTTCATGATATAATTTATATCCTTTTGAACACTATTTCTTTCACTTTCCAGCTTATGGAATTGGTCTACAGTGGAGTCATATTTGTTTTTGACCTCCTTTCTTTTATTATCAATGGTTAGCAAATCCTTCTCTATGTTGGATCTCTTCTCTAGGTAAGTGGAAATTTCAGAGTTTAGCTCATTTAGATCTCTATTTATCTGTCCTATCTCTCTACTTATAGCCATTAGTTTTTGATCAATGAGTTGAAGTTCACTTAAGATTTCGGATTTCTTGTCCTCCAAGAGCTTTAGTTCTCTTTCTTTCCCTTGTATCAAGGCCTTCTTGTTATTTAGCTCTGTCTTATAATTTCCATATGTCTTATACAGGCCTTTTAGTGCAAATTCTAACTCTTCCATAGTGGTTTCAAGGTCTTGAAGGCGGGATTCCTTTTGGCTTATTAAGGTCCTGATTGATATTTCCTCGCCCAATAAGGAATTTGAGATCTTTGAAGTCTCAAGCAAGTTCTTGTTGAGCTCGTTGTATTCGTTGGCTAGCAGAGTAAGTTCCAAGTTTTGGAGTTCTTCTGTGATTTTCTTAAATTTTTTGGCCTTTTCTGCTTGTCTCTTTAGTGAGTTCACCTGTTTTTCAAGCTCAATTAATACGTCTCTTATTCTCACAAGGTTTTCCTGGGCCGCCAAGATCCGCTTTTGGGACATCTCCACTTGTCTGTGGTACCTTGTAATGTCAGCTGCCTCGTGTAGGAGTTCGCGGAACTGATCAGGCCTGTAATCGAGTATGGAGCCTATTGCTCCTTGGCCTATGATGGAATATGATCTCTGCCCTAAGCCCGTTCCCATCAAAAGATCCTGAATGTCCTTTAGCCTGCAAGGTGTGTTATTTATCAGGTATTCACTTTCTCCGTTTCTGTAAAGCCTTCTTGCGACTTCTATTTCAGGTCTTGACAAGTGCTCAGGTAGGTTTTCATGCATGGAATTTTCCAAAAGTATCCTAACCTCTGCCATCCCCAAAGGTTTTACATCTCCCGCACCGTTGAAGATCACATCTTCCATTTTCATGCCCCGTAGGATCCTTGAGTTCTGCTCTCCAAGGCACCACCGAATGGCATCTATAACATTACTCTTTCCAGATCCATTTGGCCCCACAATGGCCACAATATCAGAAGAAAGGTCCAGTTTGATGGGACCTAAAAATGACTTAAAGCCTCTTATGTGTAGCTGTTTGATTTTCATCTTGTTTTCATCTTCTGCTTTGGGCCCTGTACGGATGTATTTTTGGCCTTTTAACACATCTTGTGTGGAGATGCAAGAGAATAGCCACTATCTCGCAAAAATTTTGCCGTGATAACTAAAGAAAGAACCAATCACTACTATCATCATCTCTTCATACCAAATAAATTGGGTACCTTATAAACATCCCAACAACTCTCACACACCCATCACCCAAGCTTTCACATAATCAGGCCCAAGTGGCACGATTAAAGAAATACGGAGAAACTCAAGCTATGGGCATGGGTTAGCGTATATTCGGTGAGCTGTTTGGGTTGAAAAGGCTACTGATGCTCAAAGGTTTTGAGATAGTGGGGAAAGCATAGAATTCTCTCCTCATGTTTTCCATAGGCTTCTAAGGATTCATCTAATGTAAGGTGTTTAGCCTTCAAAGTTCAAAATTGAAAACTTGCTGGTTGAGTCCAAACCAGAAAAATTCAAAGTAGAAGCAGGTGTAAGATCTAGCCTGTTCCTTTTTCAGACCATCTCAGAGATGAGCAAACCAGGCATTTCCAACATTTGCTTGGTAGCTCCAGGTGTATAAAACTCCTGTGTCCTAAAGCAACCCTTCAGACGGGCAAATAGGTTTGAGATGAAATAAACCATTTTTCCCAAAAGAAGCTCCACTTGTTCATTCTGATTCTTTACCTCAAGGACTAAACTCTTTAGTCTCCCTAATTTTAACGCAAGCACTCTTTTTTCTTCTCCTTGAAGCATATCTAAGAGTCCTTGTGAATTCAATTTTCCGCTTTTGTTTCCTTCAATATCTGAAATCTCTTTTAAAAGATCATTCCTCCTTTTTTCTAAGACTAAAAGCTCTTGTGTGATCATCTCTTTTTTTGTAACAACCTCTTGATAGCTTTCTGGCACATGGGAAACTAAAACTTTGCGTTCATCCGCGAGGGTTTGTTGGTACTTTTCGTATACCTCAATTGTCTTATCCAACACTTCGCAAAGTAATAAAATCTTTTCTCTGACCTGCTCTTTCATTCTCCAAATAACCTACTTTTTAATACAGCATCCTCAATCATTTCCTTTGCAATTTTCTCATCGTCAATCTCATAGTCTCCGGTATCAATCTTACTCTTTATGGAATCCACTTTATCTTGCCTATAAACCTTTTCTGCATCCAGATTGGTTATAACTTCCTTTAATTGGTGGGCAAAACTCGAGATACTAACCTCATCTCCCTGGTTTCTGTCCTTTATCTGCCTTTCTTGGGATTTGTTGATCTCAAGCTTTTTTGCCTTCTGGTAATTGCTTATATTTAATAGGAAAATCCCTTCTATATTCATCTCAACTTACCTCCTTGGGACATTTGTGAAGGTCTTCCATTACTTAAATCGTCCCGATCTTCAGAAGGTTTAGCATTTAGATTGGCCTGGAGTAACTGCCTCTCTATTATCTCTTTTAGCCCGATCCCCTTTTTCAAGGCCAATTCCCTTGCAAGCTCCAGGTCAAATAATCCCTGGTGTATGCCCTGCCCAAAGCCCTTTTCCTCCCTCTCCTTCTCCACCTGTTCCCTCATCACCTTTAGGAGCTGATGGATGAAAAGTGCCTCCATCTCGCCTGCTAACCTACCGATTTCTTCTCTCCGTTTTATCTCCTTTGGGCTTTGGGAAAGGGATATCTGGGATATCATAGCTTCCATCACATGATCTCCAATTCAGCCTCAAGGGCACCTGCGGCCTTGATGGTCTGGAATATGGCAATCAAATCCCTTGCCGTCACCCCAAGGGCATTCAAGGCCCTAACAAGCTCTTTGATGGTGGTTCCCTTTGGTATAAGTATCAACTGGCTCTTTTGCTCCTCCACAGTCACCTGGGTCTCAGGGACCACTGTGGTCTCTCCTCCTGAAAAAGGCATAGGCTGACTAACCCTGGGGGTTTCCTTTATCACCACACTCAGGTTCCCATGGGACAATGCAATGGTATTGATCCTCACCTGCTCTCCCACCACCACAGTACCCGTCCTTTCATTCACCACCACCTTGGCCCTCTGATCTGTCTCCACCTCCAGGGATTCCAAAAGGCTTATGAACCCTACTGGATCACGCCTCTTGTCCGTGGGTATGAGGACCCTCACAGTACTCCCATCCAAGGCCTTTGCATAGGGCCTTCCCAAGAAATTGTTTATTACATCCTCCATCTTAGAGGCAGTGCTAAAGTCAGGCTGGTTTAGGAAGATCTGTAGCTCATCTGTATCCATCTCATGGACAACTGCCTTCTCAACCAAAACACCTCCGGGCACCCTTGCCACTGTGGGGAAATTCCTAGTTACCTGTGCAGCCTGACCTCCTACGCTAAAACCCCCAATGCTCACAGGACCTTGTGCCATAGCATATATCTGACCATCAATCCCCCTGAGGGGAGTTAGTATAAGCGTACCGCCATAAAGGCTCTTGGCATCCCCCAGGGAGCTTACTACAGCATCCAAACGCATACCAGGCTTGGCAAAGGGCGGGAGTTCAGCGGTTACCATCACAGAGGCCACGTTGTTCACATCTATATCCTTGGCAGACACAGTGAGTCCCATCTTCTGGAGCATGTTGGCAATGCTCTGGGGTGTAAATTTTGCTTTCTTGCCATCACCTGTGCCGTTTAGGCCTATCACCAGACCGTATCCCACAAGTTGGTTAGACCTTGCGCCCTTAATGGCCGCCACATCCTTTATCCTCGCAGGGCTTGCCCAAGAGGGTATTAGGATTGTCAAAAGTGCTATGCATATGACCCTTGAATACACCATCTCACCCCTAAAAAGGCCAGATTACACCCAGTATTCTGGAAAGCCAACCCTGCCTCTGCCCTTCTGTTAGATCACCTGCACCTGTATAATAGATCTTTGCATCGGCAATGGAGGTACTAAGAACCGTATTGTCATCTGCTATATCCTTTTCTCTGATGACTCCTGATATGGTTAGAAGCTGTCTTTCGTTGTTCACAATAACCTCTCTGGAACCCATTATCCGTAGATTCTCATTGGGCAGCACCTCAACAATTGTTGCAGTAATCGTGCCTAACACGGAATTTTTCCTCTCGGTCTTTCCTGAACCTTGAAATGAGTTCCCAAAATTTCCTGCAACTCCTCCAAATGGGTTGAAATAGCTGTGTTTTGTGTAAGGATATTTCTCAAGACCTAAGAAGCTGCCAATGCCTGCAGAAAGATCCGTCTTTCTTTGTGTCTGTGTATCGGTCGTATTGGAAGCAGAAGAAGTCTCGATAACCTTCACAGTAACCACATCTCCAACATTTCTACCTTTTTTATCAACAAAAATCATGGCAAGCTTTCCATTATCTGAAAAAAGGCTTCCAGGTTCCTTAATCTCTGGCTTGGTTACAATCGGAGGTGTAGATGGTATCATCTCGTGCTTTGCCTCTTTATATGTTGGTGCACAAGCACATAGGAATAAGACCAAAGATAAGAAAACAATGTATCTCATCTCAAAACTCCACCCTTACAGTATCTCTTTCTACCACCCTTCCCTGAACCACCTTTTTGGAATCCACATTTGTTACCTTTATGATGTCTCCCTTTACACCGTTTTCCTGTGCCATACCCAAGGCAGTTATCTTGAGCCTTTCATTTTCTGCCAGTATTGTCACCAATTGTCCCCTCTTGATTAGGATAGGTTCCTCCAATGCACTGAGTCTCAAGACCTCTCCTTGGGACACGGATCTTTTGAGCACCTTCCCAAGTGCAGCCTCCATGGACGAGATCACATCCTTAGGTGCCTCATTTAGGTCCCTCACAACCACTTCCAGGTCTTGGACCTCAAGGACCTTTCCCCTTGGAAGGTGAGCCTTGGCTACCAGAACCTCTCCCAGGGTGGTAAGATGGGCAGTGAGTGTTACCCTTTTCCTAAACCTCTCGCCTTCCATGAAGAGTATGGAGACCGGCAACTGCCCCTTTGTCCCACCAAGGGATGGAAATTCCACTATGCATTGTACATTCCCTGTGGGTACCACCACAGGTGTGGGGTTGGAGACAGATCTCACGTTCACCATCTCCTTTTTCCCCCATCTGGCCTTGAGCTCTGCCTCTACAATCTGGATTAGATCCTCCTGTGTGATTACCCTATAGGCACGTTCCACAATAATTACCTCAGGGCCTGACAAGACCACCTCTTCCTTGGGCCTCACCTGCCTAATCCTGGTCCTTACGAGCTCCTTTGAGATCTCCCTCTTGTCTCCTGGGTAAGGGGATTGACCTACCATGATCTTTCCCATTTCCTCGTTCAAGGGCGTCTGGCTCAAATCTGCCAGATAGATGTTTTCCCCTTCCACCACTGTCCTCTCCACAAGCCGCACCTCTATGCAGAATGAAATTCCAGGTATTATGAGGGTCCCTATAAACAAGAGCATCTTGAAAAGCTTTCTCATAACATCACCCTATGACTTGATGCTGTTTGCCACCCTTAGCATGTCATCTGCAGTTTGTATGGCCTTGCTGTTTATCTCATAGGCCCTTTGTGCAGTTATCATATTCACCATCTCTTCCACCACATTCACATTGGACATCTCCAAATAGCCTTGTGCCAGGGTACCAAATCCCTCTGTCCCTGGAGTACCCACCACTGCATCCCCAGAGGAGGTGGTGGGCAAGAACAGATTCCTACCTATGGCTGCCAGGCCCGCGGAGTTGGGAAACCTTGCAAGCTGTATATTCCCTATCTCAGTGGCAGTGGTCTCCCCTGCCCTTAATACAGACACGGTCCCATCGGTACCGATGTACACAGCCCTGGCATCATCGGGGATCACGATCTCAGGTTCGATGGGATAGCCGTCTGAGGTCACAATCCTTCCACCACTGTCCAGCTTAAATGCACCTGCCCTGGTGTAGGCAATCTGACCGTTTGGCTGCATCACTTGGAAGAAGCCTTTTCCCTCGATGGCTATGTCCAGCTCGTTCTGGGTAAGCTGGTAATCTCCCTGGAGGAAGATCTTTGTGACGGCCACAGGCCTGGTGCCGTGCCCAACCTGTATTCCTGTGGGCACCTGGTTTCCCCTTGCAGAAGTGGCACCTGCAGGTTTTAAGGTCTCGTACAAGAGGTCTTGAAAATCTGCCCTTCCCCTTTTGAAACCTGCTGTGTTCACATTGGCAAGGTTGTGGGCAATCACATCTATATTGATGGTCTGGGCCGTCATCCCTGAAGCTGCTGTCCAAAAAGTCCTTAACATCTTCCACCTCCTATCTCACAAGCCCAATTTCTTGGGCGTCTTTTCTGTCTGCCTCTCTCATGGCATCAATGGCGTTTTTGTATGACTCGTGCGCCCTCAAAAGGGTAATCATCTCCACCATGGAAGAAACCACATCCACATTGGACATCTCCACATATCCCTGCCATACCTCTGTTCCTTCTGGAGTCTTTTCTTGTCCTTGTAGCTGAGGATCTGTTAATTTCAAATAAGAACCTTCCACTTTTTCTAAGATTGTTAAATCTCCAAATGTGACTATTTTAAGCTTTCCCACCAGTTCATTGTCGGAGTAAACATTTCCTTCCGAGTCAACCTGTATATCCGCACCTGCAACTGTTATGGGACCACCTTCTCCAACCACCAGTTTTCCATCCTTTGTCACTATTCTTCCTTGCTGATCTACTGCAAAATCTCCCCTTCTGGTATATAAATTGCCCTGAGAGGATTCTACCACAAAAAACCCATCACCTTTGATGGTTAGATCCAAAGGGTTGCCTGTAAACTTATATGTGCCTGGAGTAAAATCCACATAGGTTTTTCCCCCAAAAGGAAAAAGACTATAGAGGGATTTCTCATTTTTTTGATCATCTTCTGTGGGGATTCTAAATGTAATACCATCTCTTTTGTAACCATATGTTCCCATGTTGGATATATTGTTGCTGAGTATATCCAATTTGAGCTGATTCAGTATAGATCTTCTCCCGATATGTGCTATGGAATTTAACATCCTTTTCCTCCCAGGGCAGCTTTTGCCCATCAATCAGGTCAAATATACCTCATCTCCCTCACTGGTTTTGATTCGGTTTTTTGGACCTTTGGGCTATCTGACTGCTTTGAGAAGAACATCTGAAATACCAGATAGCCAAGGGTTCCAAACACGAACATGATCGTGAGTACATTTTGTAACAGGTACATAAAAACTAAGTTTTCCATGCACACCTCCTCTATGCCAGTATATTTAGATTCCTACCCTTGTTTTCACTCTCACCATCTTCCTGCAAATCTCCTGCCAGCTCCCCCTTTTCCCCCTGGATCACAAGCACCTCTTTGGCCTCCTCTTGTTCCTTTTCCTTCAATGCCTCTTCAAAGGCCTTTTGGTTATTCCTGTGGTTCTTCTGGCCGATGGGCCTTATGCCTATGCCGGGGTGAATGCCCGATAACTCTCTGCTGAGAAGGACCCTGTAGTCCATTTCACACCTCCTTTCAGATGAGTCCCTTTGCCCTAAGCCTTGCCCTCAGCTTTCTTATGGCAGCTGAATGTATCTGGGAAATGCGCGACTCGGTAAGGCCCATCACATCTGCTATCTCCTTCATGGTGAGCTCTTCCACATAATAAAGGCTCAACACCAGCTTGGAATTTTCATCCAGGGATCTAATAGCCTCCACAAGTGGCCATTGCAATTCTTCCATGAATATGTCATCCAGCATTTCCTCAGAGGCCTCTCGCACCAAGCCCAGGGCAACATCCTCTTTGCCGCACTGAATCTCCTGTAGGCTGAACAGTGCAATCCCGTTTAGCCTTTCCACCGCCTCCAATTCTTCAGGGCTCATACCAAGCACCTCTGCCACCTCTTTGGAACTGGGCTCCCTACCCAGTTCCTTTTCCAATCTCTCGTAGGTGGCCTCCACCACCTTTCCCTTCCTCCTTGCCCCCCTTGATAAAAAGTCCCTTCCCCTTAGCTCGTTTAATACCGCACACTTGATCTTAAGGGCCACATAGGCTGTGAAACTCTCCTTACGATCTGGATCGTATCTCCTTATAGCATCCAAAAGTCCCACAATCCCGGCACTCACCAGGTCTTCTGATTCCACATGGGCTGGTAGATTGGCCTTGATCCTCTGTACAGTAATGTTCACAAGGGGCAGATATTGTTCAAATAGTTCCCTTTCTATGTCTGCACTTTTGTTTGTCTTCTCATTTTCAATAATTTTTGCATACTGCGTTAGCAACGGAACCTCCTAAGTGCCGTTCAGATGTAACAAAGAGTGCCAGACAAGACCGGATTCAGACGCCTCTTTACTTTGTGGAAGTGCAATCAGCCTCTCTGCCAGAGTCATAAAACACTTACTTGCCACCGATTCTGGATAATCCTTCACCAAAAGTTTTTGCCATTTTACGCAGATGGTAATATTCTCATCCAAAAAGACCTGCCCCAAATATTTGAGATCTATATCGAGAAACTTGTCTGTTACAAGTTTTAGTTGTCTATAAATCTCTGTCCCTTCTTTTACACTTCTAACAAAATTGGAAACCAAGTAGAATTTATCCCTCCTGTATTTGAGAAATAGTAACTTCATCACAGCATATGCATCTGTAATTGAAGTTGGCTCAGGGGAAACAATCACTACAATATCCTGTGCAACACTATTAAAATACATAACATTTGAAGATATCCCGGCAGCAGTATCAATTAGGACTATGTCCATATCTTCCATTACATCTTCTAATTCCGTAAGGATTTTTAGCTTCTTATCCCTTGAAAGATTTGCCATTTCCTCTATACCCGAGGCAGCAGGTAGTATATTTAGTCCGCCTGGACCTTCCACAAGTATTTCCCTCAAGGTCTTTTCTCCTGTCACCACATGTGAAAGGTTATACTTAGGGGTAAGGCCCAGGATCACATCTATATTCCCCAGGCCCAAGTCTGCATCCAAAACAAGGGTCTTTTTTCCCATGGAAACAAGGGAAAAACCTATGTTGGCCACCAGATTGGTCTTACCCACTCCTCCCTTGCCGCTGGTTATGGCCACTACCCTCTTGGGCACTGCCCTCTGCTGCCTATGCTTGAGGGAGATCACCTTTCCGCCTTCCTTTAACTCTCCCATTTTCTCCCCTTTAGATCCTTAGGTTTAGACTCTTCTCTTCAAATACCTCTTCCTGATTCCCTTCATCATCCATCCAAAACAACGGATTCCCGTCTTCCAGCAATAACTCAAACCTCTTTCTTCTAAACGCCAACTCCTCTGGAGAAAGGGAGGCCAAGATCTCCCTCTTTCCATTGTAAAGAATCCTCTCCACAATCAAAGACAAAGAAGCAGGTTTAAGGCTCCCTGGCACCTCCTGCCCTTCTGAAAAATAGTAAAGTGGGAGTTTTGAGCTGTATCCAACGGTAATAATACTTCCCACCTGCAATGCCTCATCCAACTTCGTCACAATCAGGCCATTTATTTCAAGTTTGCTAAATAAATCCAGCAGAGAAAGCACCTCAGACCCTTTGATAGGTGCAGAGAAAACAAAAAGTTTATGGATTTTGGTATCTGTACCCAATATGTCCTCAAGCTCATCTATCATAAATTTTGTTTTGTATCCTACTCCAGGTGTATCAATCAACACAATATCCTTGTCTTTGTGCTTTGCTAAAGCCTGCTTAAACTCCCTTTTATCGTGTACATCCTCCACCGAAATCCCCATTAGATTACCAAATGCGTTTAGCTGGGCGGATGCACCTATTCTTTGATTATCTAAGTTAATTATCGCCACATCGTATTTGTTTGACATACAAATAACCGTTGCAAGTTTTACCAATGCAGAAGTCTTTCCAACTCCTGTTGCTCCTAAAAAGGCAACCCTTTTGTTTGCTCCCTTTTGTATATTAAGCTTCTTCGTAGCCATTCCGTTGTAATTCAATGTCTTAATTATACCCCTTTTCACTTCCTCTTCCAGGTTCACATTAACAATGGAAAAGTTTAGATCCTTGATAATTTGAGCTGCAACCGTCTCTTCAACTCCTTCTGCAAGCATCATCTCAAAATAAGTAAAAAGCTCCCTTTTTGTCTTCCCCTGGAAAACCAAACCATTTCCTTTGCCATTGCCCTTACCATTGCCGTTCCCTTTCTCTTTCAAAACAGAGTTCGTTTTATCATAGTAGGAACTGGTGTTTTCAGTGGCAGCAACCACCTCCACAATCTTACGTTTCAGCAAGGACTTAAAGATCCCCTCAGGTTCCACCTCCTTGATGGATATGATCACTGCATCCGGGCCAAATTCCTTTTTAACCTGTCTTAAGGCCTCTTGTACCTCTGACGCCTCAAATCTCTTAATCTGCATTGCCCAACCCCACTATCCCCAAGGATCTAATCTGAACCTGGGGTGATATTTCATTGTAGGAGATGACATCCAAGTTGGGTATAAACCTTTCAATGAGCCTTTTTAGGAATGGCCTGGTCCTGGGTGAACAAATGATAGCAGGTTGCTGATTGATGTTTAGAAACTTAGGCAGATTTCTGTTTATGGAATCCATCATCGCCTCCATCAATTTAGGATCCAAAGCAATAAACGTGCCTTGCTCCGTCTGCTGGAGGGAGGAGAGGATTGCCTCCTCTGCCGTGTGATCCACTGTGAGCACATACACATAGCCATCCGGTGCCTGGTGTTGCTTTGTGATGGTACGATTCAGGGCCTGCCTCACAAACTCTGTCAAAAGATCTGGATCCTTTGTCATGCTGCCGTAGTCTGCAAGGGTCTCCAATATGGTGGTGATATCCCTTATGGGTACCTGTTCCCTGAGTAGGTTCCTCAAGACCTTTCCCACTGCTCCCAGGCTCAGCAAACCCGGCACCAACTCCTCCACCAGCTTTGGATAGTTGGTCTTTACCGTGTCAAGGATCTGCTGCACCTCCTGCCTTCCCAACAACTCATGGCCGTACATCCTGATTATGTGGGAAAGATGCGTGATGATCACCGTTGTGGGGTCCACAACGGTGTATCCAAGTGTAATGGCCCTATCCTTTTCCTCCTTTCTGATCCACACCCCAGGCAATCCGTAGGTGGGTTCCTTTGTGGGAATCCCCTCCACCTTTCCCTTTAAATGTGGGGTCTCCATGGCAAGGAGGTTGTTGGGATATATCTCCGCCCTGGCCATCTCAGAGCCCTTTAAAAGGATCCTATATTCGTTGGGCCTCAATTCTAAGTTATCCTGGATATGCACAGGAGGCACGGTTAGCCCCAGGTCCTGTGCTATCTGCCTCCTCAAGGCCTTTACCCTCTCCAACAGACCCGTACCTTCAAAGCCTTTGTCCACAAGGGGGATTAGGCCATAGCCCAACTCCAGGGAGATGGGATCCAAAAGGGGCACAGTCTCAGGCCTGGGCTGCTCCTTCTTTTTTCTCCTTTGGGCCTGCTCCACCTCCTGCTTTTTTGCCTCTTCCTCCTTGGCCTGCCTTAACCCATAGGCAGCAAGGCCGGTGGCTATTGAGAGGATAAAAAAGGGGATGGTTGGAAGTCCTGGTATCAAACCAAGGCCTCCCAATATACCTGCAGCAATCCCCAGTGCCTTTGGCTTTGAAAATACCTGAAGGGTCATCTCCTTGCTAAGGTTTGCCTCTGTGGTACCTCCTTTACTTACTAATATACCCACGGATGTGCTTATAATTAGCGCCGGTATCTGGCTTACAAGTCCATCACCTATGGTGAGTATTGTAAATGTGGATAACGCCTGATCCAGTGGCATGGACTTTTGAAATACTCCTATGAGCAGTCCTCCTATGATATTCACAAATGTAATGAGGATACCTGCCACTGCATCTCCCCTCACAAACTTACTTGCACCATCCATTGCACCATAGTATTCTGCCTCTAAGTTGATCCTTTGTCTACGTGCCCTTGCCTCTTCTTCTGTTATAAGACCTGAACTTAGGTCTGCATCTATACTCATTTGCTTACCTGGCATGCCATCCAAGGTAAATCTTGCTGCCACTTCTGCTATACGGCCTGCACCTCTGGTGATCACTATGAGATTGATTGTAATTAATATGATGAAGACAACTATCCCCACGGCATAATTACCACCTACCACAAAGCCTCCAAAAGATGCTATCACCTTACCGGCTGCGGTTATTCCCTCATCACCTCTAAGTAGTATCAACCTGGTGGATGCCACATTGAGTCCCAGACGTAAGAGAGTTGTCAAAAGTAAAATAGAGGGAAAAGAACTCAGCTCAAGTGGTTCCTTAACATATGTGGTTGTGAGGAGGATAACCAATGCCAGGGTAATATTAAAACTCAAGGCAATGTCCATAATCAAAGGTGGTATGGGAAGGATCATGAAAAAAAGAACAACCACCACACCAGATGCAACAACTATGTCTGTGTGCTTTAGTAATCCCTGAAATCTCTTTATATCCAGTGTGCCTTCCATCTTGAGATACCCAACCTTACCCTAAATGCATGTTCCATGCCTAATTTACCCTTTTTCCCTTTAGCCTAAACACATAAGCCAGTACCTCTGCCACTGCACGGTAAAGCTCCACCGGGATCACCTGCCCCACCTCCACGGACTTGTAAAGGGACTGGGCCAGGCTCCTATCCTCAATCACCGGCACACCCGCCTCCTCTGCCACCTTCCTTATCTTCAATGCCAGCCAATCTGTACCCTTTGCCACAACCGTTGGTGCAATCATGTTCTTTGGGTCATAGGAGAGTGCAACTGCAATGTGTGTTGGGTTTGTTATCACCACATCCGCCTTTTTTACAGCCTCCATCATCCTTTTTCTTGCAAAAACTTTTTGTTGACTCCTGATCCTGGATCTTACTTGAGGGTCACCTTCGGCCTGTCTTACCTCATCTTTTACTTCTTCCTTTGTCATCATAAGGTCCTTTTCATACTGCCACCTTTGGTACACATAATCTAAGAGAGCAAAAAAGGCCATGATCACAGTTACAATAAATAGCACTTTTAAGCAAAGTTTTGAAATATACCAAAATATATCTAAGAATCCCATTGATGCCAACATCAATAGCCTTTCCTTCTCTGTGGACAAGACGGAGTAAAGCACAACTCCCACAATAAAAGCCTTTAGAAGAGATTTAGCTAATTCAATGAGATACCTGTATGAAAAGATTCTTCTTATTCCAGCCAATGGATCTATATGTATAAAATTAAATTTGATCACATCCCACATTACCATAAAAGGCCTCTGAACAACATTGGCAGCTATTCCAAACAAACAAATGACTAAAGTAAAAGGTAAGATAATGATCACAAATCTTAAGGCATAATCTGACATGATCGAATAGACTGCTGGAAAATCCAGTTCTCTTCTCTGTAAATTCAATAATCCATCTGCCAATACCTTCACAAAGTTTTGGTTCATGTACCCTGCTGCCAATACAAAGAATATGCAACAAGCTAAAAACATTCCGAAATTAAGGACCTCTTGGCTGTGCACCACCTTTCCCTTTTTTCTTGCCTCACTTCTTCTGCGTGGGGTTGCCTTCTCGGTCTTTTCCATGGTTCACTTCATCACTGAAAGGTCTTGGCCAGTAATTGTGGAATACTGCCCAGAAGATATCCAAAGTGTTCCTTCAAAAGATGTCCCAAGATGGGGATGGAAAACATCAAGGCCAAGAGTCCCACAAGGATCTTCATGGGAAGTAATACAAAGAATGTATTCAGTTGAGGTGCAACCCTGGCCATGATGGCCATGGAGAGTGTACTCAAAATAAGGGCAGCAAGCACAGGAGCTGAGATCTTTATTGCAAGTATAAAGATAAAACTCAATAGTTGAAATATCATAGAGATATTTTCAAACTTTATGGTTGAGAAAAATGGCGGGATCTCTTTAACACTTTCCATCAAAGTCTTCATCAGGAATAGATGACCATCTATGGCAAAGAAGATAAACACCCCCAAAAGATTATACATCTGTGACAAACTGCTATCTTGTTCGCCTGATGTGGGATCCATAACAGCACCCAATGCAAATCCCATCTGAAAGCCCACTATCCTCCCTGCCATTTCAACTGTCTCAAATGCAATTCTGCATATTAGCCCTATTATGGCACCTAAAGCTATCTCCTGAATGCAGCCCAAAAGAAAGAACCAAATGGAATCCACAATAACACCACTTTTTGGTTCCAACACCAAAGAAGAATTAATGGCCACAACTAATGCAAAAACTATTATAAAGCCTGTTGGCACACCTTTTTTAAAAAAAGGCAGTGCCATTGCTATGGAAAGAATTCTTACAAATATAAACAAAACTGACTGGATTGTGGCAAGGGGAATTGATATTCCGAGCATTCTATCTAACCAAAGAACTCATGTTGTTAAAAGTAGCAATTGTAAAATCTAATAATGTTCTCATTATCCATGGGAAGAAAATCAGCAGTGAAACACCCACGGCGATAAGTTTGAAAATGAATATAAGGGTCATCTCATGGATTTGAGTTGCAGCTTGGAAAAGACCCACTATTACCCCAATGATCAGACCAGAAAGCAGGATTGGCAGACTTAGAAGTATTACAATCTTCATGCTTTCGTACAAGAATCCCAAAACAGTATCCGGTGTCATCTTATCTATCCAAAGGATTTAATAAGAGAAGTTATAATCAGATTCCAACCATCAGCCAATACAAACAATATTAATTTAAAGGGCAAAGACACCATCACAGGTGGTAACATCATCATACCCAATGAGAGTAGGATGCTGGAGACGACCATGTCTATCACAAGGAATGGTATATAGATCATGAATCCCATTTGAAATGCTGTTTTTAGTTCACTTGTGACAAATGCAGGGATCAAGATCCTCATTGGCACATCGTCTATATTCTTAGGCCTCTCCATTCCACTTAGGTTTACAAAGAGTTCTATGTCTTTTTCCCTCATGTTCTTTGAGAAGAATTGCACCAAAGGCCCCCTCAGGTTCTTTAAGGCCTCTTCCTGTGATATTTCCCTTTTGATGTAGGGCTGTATGGCCTTGGAATTTATCTCCGTCCAGACCGGTGCCATGATAAAGAATGTGAGGAAAAGGCTCATGCCTATGATGATCTGGCTGGGAGGGAGCTGTGGAATGCCAATGGCTTGACGGACCAAAGACAAAACAATGGCAATCCTTGTGAAGGATGTCAGCATAATGACAATGGAGGGAGCAAGGCTCAAGATCGTTATCAAGAGAAAGATCTGCATGGAGTTGGACAGGTGTTGGGGCTCTGTGATCCCCTTTAGTTCGATATTCAGGGTGGGGTTTTGGCCGTGGGCCTGGCTGATGGGTATGATTATCAGCAGAACAAGTGTTAAGAAAAAGACGTATCTAAGGTTCTTCTGAAGGCATCCTCCCTTGGGTCCCTTTGGACCTTCCCATAATCCTCTCAATCTCCCTGATCCTTTCTTCATCCCTTATCTCTGTAATAAGTCTCATATCTTGGGCAGTAAGCCCTAAAACCAAGATGCTCCCTGGAATGGTCACAAGGCATATGGATCTATTGGCCCCTAACCTGTAAGTGCCAAGTACCTTTACGGGTGAATCACCACCCAATCCAGGGATTCCCCTCTGGGAAATCTTTCTCAGGAGGTAATATGCAATGATGAGACCAAGGATCAGGGAGATGGAAATCAAGAGGAATTTGGCTTCCATGAGCTATCTGAGCTTTTCAAGCCTTTCCTGGGGGGTTATGATCTCCGTCAACCTAATGCCGTATTTTTCCTCCACCACCACAACCTCCCCCCTTGCTATGAGCCTGTTGTTTACCATCACATCCAAGGTCTCTCCCGCCAGTTTACCCAGCTCTATAATAGAGCCCTGCCCAAGCCTCAACAGATCTTGGATGAGCATCTTGGTCCTTCCCAATTCCACAGAAACCTCCACGGGGATGTCCAGGATCAGCTCAATATTCCTCTCCTCCCCTTTTGCTCCCTCTCCACTTAATCCTGAAAATTGATATGAACCTTGTGCCTGATCCTTTTGTTCATCTGCCATTTGACCGCTCCTCTGTCACAACCCCTTTGAGTTCACCACACCTATTACCTTTACTGCCTTATTCCCCTTGAATGTACCTGGCATAACCAAATACTTGGATACACCTTGTACCTTCAATGAAATGGGATCATCAGGCCCTTTGTCCAGTCTTATCACATCATTTTCCTTAAGCCTCATTACTCTGTCCAAACTAAGCGTGATGTTTCCCAGCTCAGCTACCAATTCAACGGAAACCTGATTTAGAAGCTGTCTTAATGCCTCATTCCAGCCGGCTTCAACTTCTTTCTTCCTAAGATATGCATATGATAACTTTTCCTTTATGGGCTCAAGCATCAGATAAGGGATGCAGAGATTCAGCATACCGGAATATTCCTTTGCATCCACGGAAAAAACCACGGATATTACAAAGTCACTGGGATCAATCATATGAATAAATTCGGGTTTCATCTCTGTCTTCTTGTGCACAATCCTTAGAGGATTTATCTCTGTCCAAGCATCTTCCCAGTTACTTAAGATGAGGTTTGTAATCTTTTTCAAACTATTCAATTCCAAAGCGGTAAAAGGCCTTATCTTATCAAGAGGTTTTCCCTTCCCTCCAAACATAACATCCAGAAAAGAAAACAATAGTTGTGGTTCTATCACAAATATTGCCATGCCAAACAAAGGTTCCATGGCAAAAATGTCAATGTAGGAAGGGAAGGTCAAGCCTTTTAGGACCTCTGAAAATTTTACTATCTCCCTTGAAATTACAGTCACCTCAAAATCCTGCTGGAAGAACGTCGAAAGGGAATTTCTAAGACCTGTGATAAAGCGATCGTATACCTCCTCCAAGGCCCCATATTGCGCCCTAAGACTTAGGCTCTGTGAGGTAAGGTCATAGGGTTTTACCCCTTCTTTGGGAGCCTTTTCCTCTTCAAGGCTAACCTCCCCCTTTCTTATTGCACCTAAAAGCGCATCAATCTCTTCTTGGGATAATATTTGATCTGGCATAGCTACTGGATCACAAACTCTGTGTAATATAAGTTTATAACTTTGCCCTTTGTTAAAACCTTATTTATGGCATCCAGAAGCTGGTTTTTCAAAGCCTGTTTCCCTTCTGCAGTGATTATATCTTGCACCTTTTTGGTAGGCAATACACCCAATATTGCATCCCTCACAGGAGCCATTCTCTTTTCCAGCTCTTGCTGGGTTACTTCATCCATCAACTCCAACTCTATGGTAGTCCTCAGGTATCTTGAGCTGTCCTGATCTGCCAGGTTCACAATAAAGGTATCCAATCTCAAGAGGGGCTTTGGTGCAGCCTTTTCCTTACCCTTCTTTTCCTCCTTGCCCTTCTTACCTTCCTCTTCCTCCACCTTCACAGACTTTTTTACCTCTTCGCCTTCCTCTCCCCCTCCCTGGGGAGTGAGTTTGGTATAAACCAAGAACAATGTGCCACCCATTGCAGCAAGTAACAGGACCCCCAGCACTATGATGATGATCAAGAGCTTCTTGGACATCTACACCTCCTACTTTAATATCAATATTTCCACCCTTCTATTCTTTGCCTTGTGCTCCTCTGTGTCATTGGGATAGAGGGGCCTGGTCTCCCCATACCCAACGGCTGCAAGCCTTTTGGGAGATATTCCTATCTCCACCAAGTATCTTACCACATTTGTGGCCCTTGCCACAGACAGTTCCCAGTTGGAAGGGAATCTCTTTTTCATTATGGGTACATTATCAGTGTGGCCTTCCACCACTATATCATTGGAGATACTGTTCAAAAAGTCTCCCAAGCTACCCAATATCCTTTTGGCCTCCGCAGATAGCTCTGCCTCTCCTGAGGCAAACATAAGGTCACCACCCACCCTTACCCTCATACCTTCAGGGGTGAGAATCCCTTCTATATCCTTGCTCAAGGAACCTGTGGAGCCTTGGACGGCTGCATTCAGCTCTCCCACAAGACCTTCCAAATGCCTTTCCATCTCCCATGCCTTGGCCATCACCTCCAGTTGTTCCCTATCCTCCGTAGGCACACCAAATATAGGCTCCACCACCCCCACCGCTGTCATATTGCCTTCTTTTAATACGCCCAAGCCACTCTGTAGCTTGTTTAAGAACCTTGCCTCATTTCCTTTACTCATTCCGCCCAAGGAGAAAAGCAACACAAAAAAGACCATAAGTAATGTCATGAGGTCATTGAAGGTGGTTCTCCATTTCTCTTGGCTATCACTCACCTGCCCTCTCCCCCTCAACAGGCGTTTCCATGGGTAATAGTACCAACTCCACCCTTCTGTTCCTTTGCCTATTCTCTTCGTCAGAATTTGGGGCTATGGGCCTATATTCACCATAACCTGCTGCTGATACCCTTTTGGGATCAATGCCACATTCTTGTGTGAGGAATCTCAAGACACTCACTGCCCTCATGGTGGAAAGCTCCCAGTTGGAAGGGAACTCCTCTGTGTGTATAGGGAGATTGTCCGTATGCCCTTCCACTCTAATGGGATTTGGTACAGCATCCAGTATGGGGCATATGTCTTTAATGAAGACCTTCATCTGTTTGGTTAATTCAGCAGACCCCAAGGCAAATGCAACAGAACTCTGTAACCTCAATACAAGGCCTCTTTTTTCCATAAAAACCTCCATCTCGCCAGCCATCTTACTCTTTTCCCTCAGTTTTTCTATGTCCAACATGGCAATGGAGAGGGGATCTGCTTTTTTTACCATATCAGGTGATGGCAACAATACCTCCCTGCCTGCTTCAAACTTTACACCCGAAGGAAATATACTCATTACCTGTGAAAAGGATCTTACAAATCTGGAGACCTTTGACTCTTCAAAGCTCACAAATGTACAAACCATGATAAAAAAAGTCAGTACAATAAGGATAAAAGAGCTATAAGTTATCTGCCAACCTGCACCGGACTCTTGTAATGGCCTTTTTGGACCCAACAGCACTTTAATCCCTCATCTTGGGAGGTAAGAATGCCTTGAGTTTTTGCTCCACTACCCTGTAGTTATCCCCTGCCTGGATCGATATAATGCCCTCCAAAATCATTTGTTTTAGCAGAACCTCTTTCTTACTCCTTGCCTTCAACTTCCCTGAGATAGGTAAAAACAACAGGTAAGCCAAGACTGTTCCATAAAAGGTGGTGAGCAATGCCACGGCCATAGGTGCTCCTATTTGGCTTGGATCCTTCATCTGCATAAGCATCTGAACCAAGCCTATGATAGTACCAAGCATACCCACAGCAGGCGCATAGGAGCCCATACTGCTGAATATCTCTGCTCCAATACTATGCCTCTCTTCCACGTTCTGGATCTCTAAGGTCATGATCTCCCTAATCGCAGAGGATTCCAGGCCATCTATTGCAAGCCTAAGTCCCTTTGCCAAAAAAGGATCCTTTTGTTCAATGACAGGGAGATCTGCCTCAAAGGAAAGTATCCCTTCTTTCCTTGCCTTTCTTGCAAACTCCACCATCATATCAATGAGTTCCTTGGGAGAGGTACTCCGATAAAGAAAGGCATTTTTGGCCACCTTAAAGACACTCAGGACCTCTGAGAGGGGATAGCTGATAAGGGTGGCACCTATTGTCCCACCCACCACGATCATCAGGGACGGAATGTTTATAAACCAAGCAGCAGACCCACCCATGGCCACTGCAGCAGCAATAAGTCCCCCACCCACCAAGACCCCTATGAGAGTAGCTATATCCAAGCTGTTAAGCCTCCCCGATTATTAAAAACCAAGCTCAATTCCTCCATGTGAAAATCTTCAGATCGGCCAGCCTGATTCGCCCCATAAACACCTGCCCCCTCCTATCATGGCCCATCTCAACACCTTCAAGTTTCAGCAGGCCTAAAACCCTGCCAGGTTTTTAGATGCACAGAAAGTGCCATTATGGCAGCAGGGGTAACCCCTGGTATCCTGGATGCCTGGCCAAGGGACCTGGGCCTCACCTTACTGAGTTTTTCCTTCACCTCATTGGAAAGACCATGGACCTTGTAATAGTCAATCTCAGGCGGTAAGAACTGGGCTTCCAGCTTTTTCAGCCTTTCCACCTGCCTTAACTGCCTTTCAATATAACCCTCGTACTTCACCATTATTTCCACCTCCTCTGCCACATCCTTTGGTACACGGGAAATCTCATTGCAGAATTTCGTGAGATCATAGAAGCTCAGTTCATTTCTCCTCAAAAGCTCCTCCAGGCTCACCACATTGCCTATGGCCTTGCTACCTAATCCCCTTAAGGTCTCCTGCACCCATGGCTCGGGCCTCAGTTTAAACTCCTTTAACAGCTCCCTTGTTTGGTAAATGGCCTTCTTCTTTTTTAAAAAGCCATCGTATTCCTCCCTTGAGACCAAACCCAATGCATATCCCAAGTCCCTCAACCTTAAATCAGCGTTGTCCTCCCTCAAGAGCAACCTGTATTCTGCCCTTGAGGTAAACATCCTGTAAGGCTCTTTTGTACCCTTTGTGGTTAGATCATCAATGAGCACGCCTATGTAGGCCTGATCCCTTCCCAAAACAATGGGTTGTTCACCCCTTATTTTCATTACCGCATTGATCCCTGCCATTAACCCCTGGGCTGCAGCCTCTTCGTACCCAGAGGTGCCGTTGATCTGACCCGCAAGGAAAAGGCCTTCCACCTTCTTGGTCTCAAGGGATGGTAAGAGTTCCAAAGGGTCTATGTAGTCATATTCAATGGCATATCCAGGCCTTAGGATCTCTGCCCTCTCAAGCCCAGGGATAGTCCTTATGAATTCCCTTTGGATGTCCATCGGAAGGCTCGTGGCAAGACCATTGGGATATATCTCCACTGTATCCAATCCGTCTGGTTCCAAGAAGATCTGATGCCTTTCCTTTTGAGGAAACCTCACCACCTTGTCCTCTATGGAAGGGCAGTACCTGGCACCTGTCCCCTTTATGATCCCCGAAAACAAGGGAGACCTGTCCAGACCCTTCCTTATCACCTCATGGGTCTTTTCATTGGTATAGGTGATATGGCAAGGGAGCTGGGGCAATGGAATGCTCCTTGTACTGTAGGAAAAGGGAACGGGATTAGGGTCCCCTGGTTGTATTTCAAGGCTTGAAAAATCAATGCTGCTTCTGTTGAGCCTGGGGGTGGTGCCTGTCTTAAACCTTCCCAAAGAAAAACCAAGGTTCATAAGACATAAGGAAAGTGCCTCTGAAGGTGGGTCTCCCATTCTGCCTGCAGGGAAATTGGTAAGTCCGATGTGGATAAGCCCCCTCATAAAGGTACCCGTTGTGAGTATCACGGTCTTACCCAGGAATACCTCTCCTATCTTGGTCTTCACCCCCTTTACACGCCCCCCCTCCACCAAAACCTCCTCAACCATGGCCTGGTGGAGAAAGAGATTGGGTGTGCTTTCAACCACCCTCTTCATCCTCTTTCTGTAGAGGTCCCTATCGTTTTGAGTCCTGGTGGCCTGGACCGCAATCCCCTTTTTGGTATTTAGCCTCCTAAATTGAATGGCAGTTTGATCCGCATTCTTGCCTATCTCTCCTCCCAGGGCATCTATCTCCTTCACCAAATGCCCCTTGGCCAAGCCTCCCACCGCAGGGTTGCAGCTCATCTGCCCTATGTGGTCCAGGTCAATGGTGAGAAGCAAAGTGGGATGTCCCATGCGGGCAGAGGCAAGGGCAGCCTCACAACCTGCATGCCCAGCTCCCACCACTATCACATGGAATACCTCCGGATAGTCCCTATGCATATATCTCCCTGAGCAAAATGGTCTGAGACCTCTCAGCACCCACAGAGACCATTGAGATGGGTACCTCAAGGAGCTCTTGTATCACCTGAAGGTATCTCTTTGTGGCCTGTGGAAGGGCATCATAAGATCCCACCCTCTCTAGAGAATCCTCCCAACCATCCAAGGTTACATATACAGGTTCAGCTTCCCGCAATTCCCTGAGACTCACAGGTCTATATGAAACACCTGCCCCCCTGATTCTATATTCGGCACATATCTTGATTTCCCTTAGTCCTGAAAGCACATCCAATTTTGTGATGGCAATGGAATCTATCCCACTCAGCCTTATGGCATCCTTCACAAGCACCAGGTCCAGCCAGCCACACCTCCTTGGCCTTCCTGTGGTACTTCCGTACTCCTGACCCTTTTGTTGAATATAGCCCCCCACCTCATCCTTTAGCTCTGTGGGAAAAGGGCCTGACCCAACACGGGTTGTGTAGGCCTTCACTATGCCCAGCACATGATCCACACCCCTGGGAGGGAAGCCCGCTCCGGAACAAATCGAACCTGCAACGGGATTGGAGGAAGTCACATAGGGATAGGTGCCGTGGTCTATATCCAAATGGGTCCCTTGGGCTCCCTCAAAGAGTATCCTCTTTCTTTGTGTCTTTGCCTCCCAAAGCTCCCGTGACACATTGGTTACAAAGGGCCTAAGCCTTTCTCCATACCCCACATATTCCTCATACACCTTGGATACCTCCACAGGCTCAACCCCATACCAGTTCTTCAAGAGAAAATTCTTCTCCTCTGCGTTTTCCATCAATTTTTCTTTCAATGTAGCAGGTTCAAGGAGATCACATATCCTGATACCCTTCCTTGCTGCCTTGTCTTCATAGCAAGGGCCTATTCCCCTTCCTGTTGTGCCAAGGGCCTTTCCGCCCTTTTTCTTTTCCCTGGCCAGATCCAAGGCCCTGTGATACGGAAGGATCACATGGGCCTTTTCACATATGCCAAGCCTATGGGCCCCCACTACCAGTCCGGCCTGGGCAAGCCTCTCCAGTTCCATAAGAAGCACAGAAGGATCCACCACCACGCCATTTCCGATGAGGCATCTCTTTCCCTCGTATAAGATTCCAGATGGGATCAAGTGGCATATAAACTTCTTTCCTCCCACCACAAGTGTATGGCCTGCATTGTTCCCGCCTTGGTACCGTACGATGTAATCGGCCTTTTCTGCCAGAAGATCAACTATCTTTCCTTTCCCTTCATCCCCCCATTGGGTCCCCAACACCACTATGTTGGACATCTGAAAGCTCCTTTCCAATAGCAGTAAAAGATTTTTGTCTCACACCCTGAGATAACCCTCGAAAAAACCAAAAAGATCTTCTATGGTGTTACCTTTAAAGAAAATGGGTGTCAATGAATATGATACAAAAGGCGGTCCCATGCAAAAAGTGCCAAAGATATATGTTGCCGTACCTTTTAGACTCTTGAAGGAAAGATACTTGGATGCATTGCTTGAGGCAGGGATCTCCCCTGAGGTGGGGCTGGACTCCCAGAGCCTGGATGAATTTGAACCAGAAGATGTGAGCCCTATATTTCAAAGGCTTGGGGAAAAAGGCCTGAATCATACATTCCACTTCCCATTTGTGGATCTGAGCCCAGGCTCTCCAGACCCATTGATAAGGGAGGCAACCCGTGAAAGGTTCCAGGAATCAATAAGATGGGTGATGTCATACAGACCCGATGCCGTGGTGGTGCATACTGGGTATTACCCAGAGGCACATGGCGAGATATTAAAGGATTGGATCTTTAATGCAGTAGAGACCTTCAGATGGTTGGGATCTGAGCTCTCAAAACTGAATGTGCCATGGTCCATGGAAAATGTATTTGAGCGTTCTCCCCAAGACCTGTTAAGTCTATTGGATCACTTGAAACCATATAATCCGGGCATCTGTTTAGATTTTGGCCACATAACAGCCTTTTCAAAGACCCCTTTGGTGCTTTGGCTGGAATTACTCCACCCATATATCCAGCACTTGCACATACACGACAACAAAGGTCATAGAGATGATCATCTGGGCATTGGCTCAGGAAAAATCCCCTTTGAAGGTATATTTGAGATTATAAAGTCAAGGCCCACCCCTCTTTGCCGAATCACCTTGGAGGCACACCAAGAGCATATGGTCATCCCAAGCCTGATGGAACTCAAAAGGATCCTTGAGATTTAGCTTGAAGGAAAATTGGGAGCTGGTGTAACTTAATATTTTTAGGCTATGCACTCAAAGTGCAATATGTGGTTTTTAGAAAAAGAGGTAGCTAAATATGGCTCAAGACAAGACAGTTAGAGCACTATACCAGGACAGCCTAAGCCTTTTTACGGATCTCTATCAGATCACCATGGCCTGCGGCTATTACACCCTTGGGATACAAGACAAGGAAGTGGCCTTCCACATGGTGTGCAGGAAAAACCCCTTTGGAGGTGGGTATATAGTTGCCTGTGGCCTAGCACAGTTCATCGAGTATTTACAACACATGAGATTTAACGAGGACGATCTGAACTACCTGTCACAGATGAAAGGAGCAGACGGAAGGCCCTTATTTAATGAGGAATTTCTGGCCTATCTCAAAGACATGAGGTTGGAAATCACAGTGGACGCTGTTCCAGAAGGGACCTTAATATTCCCCCACGAGCCGATCGTAAGGGTAACAGGCCCCTTGCTCCAATGCCAGCTCATAGAATCTGCCCTCTTAAACATCATAAATTTTCAATCCCTCATCGCCACAAAGGCATCAAGGGTAGTTCTTTCGGCAGAAGGTCAGCCTGTGATAGAATTCGGCCTAAGGCGGGCCCATGGGATTGATGGTGCAGTATCCGCAAGCAGGGCAGCATTCATAGGAGGATGTGTCGGTACCTCAAATGTATTGGCAGGGAAGCTCTTTGGCATACCGGTGAAGGGCACACATGCCCATAGCTGGGTCATGGTATTTGAGGACGAGCTACAGGCCTTTTTTGGCTATGCCAAGGCAATGCCCAACAATTGCATCTTCTTGGTGGACACCTACGATACCTTCCAAGGGATTAGAAATGCGATACATGTGGCAACGGAGATGAAAAAAAAGGGCCTAAAGCTCATTGGCATAAGACTGGATTCAGGGGATCTGGCCTATCTAAGCACAGAGGCAAGAAAACTCTTGGATGAGGCAGGCCTGGGGGATGCAGTTATAATCGGGAGTAGTGACCTGGATGAGGATGTAATCTCCAATCTAAAGGAACAAGGTGCAAGGGTTCAGATGTGGGGGGTTGGGACCAGGTTGGTGACCGCCCACGGAGACCCTTCCCTAAACGGGGTATACAAGCTCTCTGCCGTAAAGGGTAAGGACAACAGGTGGGAATATAAGATCAAGGTCTCGGAACAACTTGCAAAGGTGACCGTCCCAGGGGTTTTACAGATAAGGAGGTATAAAAGAAACGGTGAGTTTATTGCAGATGCCATATATGACCTCCAGATGGGCATAACCGAACCCGTTACCATCATTGACCCCTCTGACCCCACCAGGAGAAAAAAGATCCAGGCAGGCCTTGAGTACGAAGAATTGTTGGTACCTGTGTTTGAAAAGGGTAGACTGGTATACGATATCCCGCCCATAGAGGAGTCCAGGCAAAGGTGCATCAATCAACTCAACTCCTTCCATCCCAGCATAAGGAGGAGGATAGCTCCCCATCAGTACCCCGCAGGTTTAGAGAAGGCCTTATACGAGTTGAGGGCCTGGCTTATAACAGAGATCAAAGAGAGGCTTACTTAGATATGCAAAATAGAAGATTGAAGCTTGGCATCATAATCCTAATGCTTTTTGCATGTACTGCAATACATGTCTATGCCAGAAAATATCAAGGTCTAAGCATTGTTTATTCCCATTTATTCTATGTTCCAATAGTACTTTCTGCATACTGGTTTGGGCTAAAGGCTGTTGCAGTAAGTTTATATTTGAGTCTAATTATACTTTTTGGCGGATTTTTGGAAAGAAGTGCCGTAGATTATTCAGATATATTCAGGTCCCTCATCATGTTTTTTGTTAGTCTGATATGCATAAAAATGGCGGAACTCATTGACTTTCAAAAGAAAAAGTTAGTGGTCTCTGAGTCTTTTTATAGGACCATAGTCGAAAGCGGCATCTTTGGCTATGTTATTTTGGACAACAGCACAAAGATTCATTATGTAAACGGTGAGTTTGAAAAACTTTCAGGGGTTCTAAGACAACATGTTGAAGGGAACATGTATCTAAAGGACTTTTTCCTTGACCATGATTTAGAAAAGCTTTTTGAATTTTACAATATAAGGATGACAGATTATAGTGGAAATGAGCATAAACCTCTTATCCTTGAAACAAAATTTATAACAGCAGACGATGTATTAAAAGACGTTATGATTTGCACAGACAAAATAAAAGGAACAGATAAGTGGATATTAAGCATTCATGACATAACACAGCTAAAGGAACTGAAAAAGGAAAAGGAAGACCTTATAAAAAAATTAGAGGAAGCCCTCACTAAAGTACTATCAGGCTTTATTCCCATATGTGCAAACTGCAAAAAAATAAGAGACCAAAACGGGAATTGGCTACCCCCTGAGCATTATATCTCCCAAAGATCAGAGGCCCAGTTCAGCCATGGGCTGTGCCCCGAATGCAAAGAAAAACTATACGGCCAGTTCCTAAGATCCAAGACCTAAAATAAGCATCCATCAAAATCAGGGCCAGTAGGGCAGATCCCTTATTGGGGCAAGGGCAGGATAGTCTTTTGGGGGCAAAAAAATCCTTGACAACCCGTTTTTCTGGGAGCAAAGTGTATGCTCACTAATAACAAAGTGAAAGTAAAGTGGAGCGATGTTCAGGGGCAGATCCTCACATACCTTGGATGACAAGGGAAGGCTCATAATCCCTTCCAGGTTTATGGAGTCTTTAAAGAAAAGGGGTGAGGACACCCTGGTGATCACCAACCACGAAGACTGCCTTGTGGGCTTCACCAAAAAGGACTGGGAAGACATAGAGGAGAAGGCTGCAAGGCTTCCCCTCTTTGACCCTGTGGCCCAGGCCTACTTGAGATACTTCATATCAGGTGCCGAATATTGCCAGGTAAAAAATGGAAAGATCACAATACCCCATGAACTGAGAAAGATTGCAAACATAGATAAGGATGTCACCTTAGTTGGCATGACCACTCGCTTTGAGATCTGGGATACAAAAAGGTGGCAAGAGGTCTATCTAAAGAGCGCTGACGTCTTCAAGAGCCAGAGTAACAACCTTACACAGTATGGAATTTAGGTGATAGTTCTGTGTATGAATTGCTTCATAAGCCAGTACTATTACGAGAGGTTTTGGAATTGTTAGTTTTAAACAAAAACGGGCTCTATGTGGATGGTACTGTGGGCACAGGTGGTCATGCAATAGCCATCCTTAAGACACTGGGAGAAGAAGGAAGAATAATTGCTATGGATAGGGATCCTCAGGCATTGGAAACGGCAAGATCTGTCCTATCCCAATACGCTCAAAAGATTATTTTCATAAGAGATAGGTTTTCTAAGATCCATGAAAATTTAAGATCAATGAACATAGCTGAAGTGGATGGCATACTTCTGGACCTTGGGATGTCAAATCCACAAATACAATCGTCAGGTAGGGGATTTAGCTTCTTAAAAGATGAGCCACTTGACATGAGAATGGATCCTGACCTCAAATTAACGGCAAAAGATGTTGTAAATACATACAGAGAAAAAGAGCTTGCAAGGCTGCTAAAGGATTTTGGGGAGGAAGACAAGGCCCAAAAGATAGCCAAGGCGATTGTGCATCAAAGGAAAATAAGAAAGATAGAGACCAGCAAGGAATTGGCAGAACTTGTTGCCAGAGCAAAGAATGCTAAATATTCAAGGATACATCCTGCCACCAAGACATTTATGGCACTTAGAATCCATATAAACGATGAACTCAGTGAACTAAAAATCTTCTTGGAAAGCGCTCCCAGATTACTAACACACAAGGGGAGGCTATGCATCATATCTTATCATTCCCTTGAGGATAGAATGGTTAAAACATCCTTTAATTCCCTCAAGAATCATGGATTTCAGGTGATTACAAAGAAGCCGATAAGGCCTTCAAGGGACGAGATACAAGAAAATCCCAGTGCTCGAAGCGCAAAACTGAGGATAATAGAAAGGAGCTGACATGGCACAGGCATTAAAGCTTTACCGAAATAGACCTTTGGGAGAAGGAAGGCTCAGTTCCTCTGTTGCTATGCCAAGATCAATCTCAGATACTTTACTGGCATTGCTTATCATGATCGCCCTATGTATCTTATTGGTGTCTCTGATCTTTGTGCGCGTACATCTATCAACTAAGATAACACACACAGGTTATAAGATAGCGGCATTGACAAAGGAAAAAATAAGGCTCCTTGAAGAAAGGGATCGTTTAAATGCCGAGATAGCTTATCTAAAATCCTCCCAAAATCTAAAAAAGATGTTGAGCAGCACTCAATTTGTGGAACCTTCCAGCAACAAGATCATCAGAGTAACAGAATGAAGGAACCGTCACAACATCAATTGAGAATAAAGATTGCAGCCGGCTTTATATTTGCATTTCTTATAGCTTGTGCCATTAAGGCCTTTTGGCTTCAGGTCATAGTAGCAGACAAGTATAGTAAAAAGGCATTGTCTGAGATAATTACCTGTGTAAATCTTCCGGCCAAAAGGGGGCAAATATTGGATAGGAACGGAAAAGTCCTTGCTATGAGTATTGATGTTGCCTCTGTTTATGCAAATCCACACAAGATCCTAAATAAAACACAAACTGCTAAAGAAATCTCTCGGATTCTGGGAATGAATGAATCATCAGTAACAGAGTTGCTGGAAAGCTCAAAACCCTTCGTGTGGATAAAACGCTCTGTAAGTCCATACCATGCCGAACAGGTAATGAACTTAAAGGTTGAAGGAATTGGAATCATAAAGGAATATGCAAGATTCTATCCAAATAAAGAATTGGCATCACAGACCATAGGATTTGTAAATATTGATAACAAAGGGGTGGAAGGAATAGAAAAAGTTTATGATGAGCTTTTAACAGGCCCTGAAAAGAAAATCTTGCTTATGAAAGACGCCAGAGGCAAAGGCTTTGCCGTTGTAAAGGAGGAGGTTACAGAAAAAAGAAGCTTTAATATCTACCTTACCATAGACAGAGAGCTTCAACAGGCCCTTGAACTTGCTTTAAAGAACGTGGTAGAAGAGAGGAAAGCGATCTCGGCAAATGCCGTCTTAATGGACTGTAATACGGGAGAAATCCTTGCCATAGCAACTTATCCATCCTATGATCCCAATAATTTCAAGAAATATGACCCTGCATTCTATAGGAACAGATCCATAACAGATGTGTATGAACCAGGTAGTATAATGAAGCCTTTTGTATTCTCAGCAGCCCTTGAGAGAAATGTAATCAGCCCAATGACTGTATTCGACTGTGAGCACGGCAAATACCCCATAGCAGGCAAGATAATCAAGGATGTGCACCCCTATGGAGCATTGACTGCAGAAAGTATCATTATAAAATCCAGTAACATTGGTGCGTTAAAGATTGGGGAAAGGCTTGGGTATGAAAATTTTTATAACTTTCTGAAGAAATTGGGATTTGGCTCCCCTTTGGGAATTGAGCTTCCTGGAGAACGCAGCGGATTTTTGAGACCACCCCAGAGGATCAGAAAGATAGAGGAAGTAAACACCTATTTTGGGCAAGGAGTCACCGTAACCACACTACAGATGGTGGCCGGCATGGCAGCCCTGGTTAACGGTGGTTATGTGGTAAGGCCTCACGTGGTCAAGGAACTGAAGGACGACAGGGGCAAGGTGGTGAACGCTCCTGTCACAGGTCCTGGAGAACACATTCTAACTCCAAAGACCTCAAACATAGTAAGGGGGGTATTGGAAAAGGTGACTTTGGAAGGCACGGGAACAAAGGCAAGGATTCCCATGTACACGGTGGGAGGCAAGACAGGTACTGCACAAAAGGTGGACCCCCGTACCAAGTCCTATGCCCCAGGGAAATACATAAGCAGTTTCATCGGCTTTGCGCCTGTGGAATATCCAAGGTATGTCCTGGGAGTGGTTGTGGATGAACCAAAGGGCGAATATTACGGCGGTGTGGTGGCTGCCCCTGTATTCAGTCAGATATGCAGTGTGGCCTTGGCACACACGGGTGTGACACCTTCTGTGCCACAGCCAACTATTGCCAACAAAAACAGGGAGGCGAACCAAGAAGGCCTCCTGGTGGAATCCTGCCTCTCCACAGCCCAAGAGGATGTGCTGGCCGACTTCACAGGGATGTCCCTGAGAGAGGTGCTCAACACCACAAGGCTTTTGAAGGTACCCGTTGAGGTGAAGGGATCTGGGTTTGCCGTATATCAAGATCCCAAGCCGGGCCTACAACTGAGCCAGGTAAAGAGGTTGGTGGTGGAATTTAGACCACCCCATGAGGCAAAGGGAGAATGATTTGAGAATAGAGGACCTCTTTAAAGACCTTCAGGTGCAATTGCCTTCCCATATAAAGGCACTCATAGTCACAGGACTTACAACAAACTCCAAGGAGGTAAGGCCAGGGGATATATTTGTGGCAATAAAAGGATCTCAAAGGGACGGCCATGACTATATCCAAGAGGCAACCTCATTGGGTGCAGTGGCCATTGTGTGTAATAAAGACTTTCCAAATGAAGGGAAGAACCTCATAAAGGTGGAAGACACATCAAAAATACTCCCACATCTGGCAAAAAATCTGTATCAAAATCCTTTAAAAGGTATGACCGTTATTGGGATTACTGGAACAAACGGCAAGACTACCACATCCTTTCTCATAGAATCAATCCTAAAGACCAATGGATTCAAGGTGGCTTTAATAGGCACACTGGGCTTTAGGCATGATGGTGTAATGAAATATACAGACCTTACCACACCTGATCCATTGACACTAATGAAGATTTTTGACGAGCTCAGGAAAAAAGGCATCACCCATGTTGTAATGGAAGTGTCTTCTCACAGCCTTGCACAACGTAGGGTGGACGCAATTCGTTTTGATATTGCCATATTTACCAACCTTTCAAGGGATCACCTTGACTATCACAAGGACATGGAGGAATACTTCCTTTCAAAAAGAAGACTTTTTGAACTCCTTAGAACACCCTCTCCTCACAAGCAGGCGATAATAAACCTGGATGATCCTTGGGGTAAAAGACTCTTGGACATGATACCAACTGGTATTGTAGGCTATGGAATTGATCCTTCAAAGGATATCTATCCAATTTCATACGAACTAAAGCAATCTGGAATAAAAAGTAGAATAATGACACCCGTGGGAGAAATCTCTTGTAAAAGCAAATTAATAGGCTTACACAATCTATATAATATAATGGCTGCCACAGGTTGCGCATACACACTTGGAATAACCAAAGAAATCATAGAAAAAGGCATAGCTAAGGTGCAATCTGTCCCGGGAAGACTTGAGCCTGTTTCAAATGACCTGGGGATACACATCTTTGTGGATTATGCCCATACACCGGATGCATTGGAAAAGGTGCTGTCCAACATCAAAACAATCACCTCCTCCAGGATCACACTTGTTTTCGGCTGCGGTGGAGACAGGGATCGTGGAAAGAGACCCCTTATGGGCAAGGTTGGAGTGCAACTTGCCGATTGGGTCATCATCACCTCAGATAACCCACGCACAGAAGACCCCATAAGCATTGTTCAAGAGATTGAACAGGGAATAAAGGATTTAGAGGCTGTTAAAAACCCAAACTATACAGTGGAAATAGATAGAAGAAGAGCAATTGAGCTTGCATTGAGAAATGCAAAGCCTGGAGATGTGATTATCATTGCTGGAAAAGGCCACGAAGATTACCAGATCATAGGAAATGAGAAGATACATTTTTCCGATAAGGAAGTTGTGATTGAAGTACTTGATTCCCTTAGGAAAGAGGGCAAATGATACTATCTGATATCATAGCAGCAATAAAAGGAAATTTGATTCAGGGAAAAGATGATATAAGTATACGGAGTATCTCCACTGACAGTAGGAAGATATCTCAGGGAGAATTATTTATAGCAATTAGAGGCGAAAGATTTGATGGCCACGATTTTATTGAAGGGGCAATTACAAAAGGTGCCATAGCAGTAATTGTTGACAACATTCATAAATTATCAGCACAGAGAATACCATCCAATATATCTGTGGTAAGTGTTAAAAATTCCATTAGAGCACTTGGAGATATTGCCAATTGGTACAGAAGATTACTGAACCCGTTTGTGATAGCCATCACAGGTAGCACAGGTAAGACCACCACAAAAGAGATCCTTGCAAGGATTTTGGAAACATATGCACCCACACACTTTACAAAGGAAAATTACAACAATCTAATCGGCCTTCCCCTAAGCGTTCTTGAGACAAACAAAGACCACCGATTTTCTGTATTGGAAATGGGCATGAACAGCCCAGAAGAGATCCAGAGGCTTACAGAGATAGCAGAACCAGATCTGGGCATCATCACAAATGTTGGACCTGCCCATATAGAGGCCTTTGGCAGCATGGAGGGAGTACTCTCTGCAAAATTAGAGCTTATAAAGGCCATAAGACCTTACTGCCCCACCATCATAGACGGAGATAACCAAGAGCTGGTAAAAAAGGCAAAGTCATATCTAAAGCCTTTGGTAAGAATAGGGCTCTTGCAGGATAATGACCATGTGATCACAATCCACCCAAACTCCAACCCACCCAGAGTTATTCTTTTTTCAAACATAAACAAGGTCACCTATGAGTTTACCTTTAATATTCCTGTGTTCACCTATCTAAGGAACGCCGCCACTGCATGTTCGGCTTCAATAGTTATTGGAATTCCAGAAAAATACATTCAAGAAGGGCTAAACAATTTCAGGGGAGTAAAAAGAAGATTTGAGGTAATAAAGTTGAGCACCAGTTCTTATTTGGTGGATGATTCATATAATGCAAATCCTTTATCGTTATATCAAGGTCTTCAAAACATAAAAAGGCTTTTTGGGAAATTCAACATAATACTTTGTTTAGGCGATATGCTGGAACTTGGAAATCACTCAAATGGTTACCATAAACAAGTGGGGGAATGGATTTCCGAGATAAACCCAGGATATGTAGTACTTTTGGGTGATTATTCAGAGATAATGATGAAATCTGCATTAAATTTTGGGGTTAGTAAGAACATTGTAACAATTGCAACAGATATAGATGACGCCTACAATAAGATCATTGGTTTAGATATTTCCAATAGTGTGATTTATATAAAAGGCTCCAACAGAACTAAGCTATACCAGTTGGCGGATAAAATAAAAGAATCTTTAACAAATTTTGGAGGTAGGCCTTTTGATTTATAAAATTTTTCTAAGCCTTCAAGATTATGTAGGATGGTTCAATGTCTTTAAATACATTACTTTCAGATCAATGCTTGCTACACTCACTTCTATAATACTCGTTTTATTTTTTGGCAAAATCACTATTGAATATTTGAAGAAATTGCAGATTGGACAATACATTAGAGATAACGGGCCCAAAAACCATTTTTCAAAAAAGGGCACCCCAACCATGGGAGGAATACTCATAATGGGTGCCATTGTGGCATCATGTCTCATGTGGATAGACTTTAACAATAAGATCTTTCTTGTAACCCTTCTTATTTTCACTGGATTCGCAGCTATTGGATTCTACGATGACTATTTAAAAAACATCAGAAAAAGTAGCAAAGGTCTTTCTGCCAAGTCAAAATTTAGTTATCAATGCTTAGTGGCACTCGTGGGTGCTTTTTTGTTTTATGAGCTTGGGTTGGTCTCAACCTTTTTGAACCTACCTTTTTTCAAGAATATAAGACCAGACTTGGGAATTTTTTATATCCCGCTCATGGTCTTTGTGATTGTGGGCACCTCCAATGCAGTAAATCTCACAGATGGCTTAGATGGCCTTGCCATTGGGCCTGTTACCGTGGCCTTTTTGGCCTATTCTGTCTTCTGCTATGTGGCAGGACACTCAAAGATAGCAGAATATTTGCAACTACCTTATGTGTCGGGTGTGGGTGAATTAACGGTACTTTGTGCCTCTGTTGTGGGCGCAGGCCTTGGGTTTTTGTGGTATAATTCCTATCCTGCTGAGGTGTTCATGGGAGATGTGGGCTCCCTTTCCTTGGGAGCACTCTTGGGCACCATTGCAGTGGTAACCAAACAGGAAATAACATTGATCATTGTGGGCGGTATATTTGTGTTTGAAACCATATCTGTTATCCTCCAAGTGGCATATTTCAAGGCCACAAATGGAAAGAGAATACTGCGCATGGCTCCCATTCATCATCACTTTGAACTCAAAGGCTGGCCTGAGCCAAAGGTAATCGTGAGATTTTGGATCATAGCCATCATACTTGGATTATTATCAATGACCACACTTAAACTGAGGTAGAAGCTTGGAATTGGCTTACAAAAATGTGTGTGTGATAGGGCTTGGAATTACTGGTTACTATACTGCCAAGTGGCTGGCCTCCATAGGCGCAAAGGTTACCGTGACAGATAAAAAGGATCCAAAGGAACTGGATTCTGAAACATTGCAAGAACTTAAGAACCTGGGCATAACCCTTGAACTTGGATTCCATAAAACCTCAACCATTCTCAATTCGGATGTGATTATTCCAAGTCCAGGTGTGCCTTTGGATATAGAGCCCATGGCACTTGCAAGGAAGAAAAACATCCCTATATTGGGCGAACTTGACATCCTATCCCGTTATCTGAATGCAAAGATCATTGCAATAACCGGCACCAACGGCAAGTCAACCGTCACCACGTTGATCGGTGAACTCCTTTTGGCAACAGGACAGGATGTGTTTGTTGGGGGGAATTTAGGAACCCCACCCGTTAAACTTATCTTGGAGAAAAAAACCCCAAGATATCTTGTGCTTGAAATCAGTAGCTTTCAGTTGGACTTGTCCAGGACCTTTAGCCCCGATATTGCAATACTTCTGAATATAACACCAGACCATCTGGATAGGTACAACAGTTTTGAAGACTATATCAAGTCGAAATTCTCAATCTTTAATAACCAAACAAGTGATCAGTATGCAATCCTGAACTTGGATGACCCTGTGATAGCAGCAAATAAAATCCATACACAGGCAAGATTGCTTTTTTACTCCATCACACAAAGTAAAGATGTGTGTGCCTTTATCTCTGGAAATAAGATTGTGACTTCTCCTCCCCTCCCCTCTTGTGAGATCTCCGTTTCTGGTTATAAGTTGTTGGGAACCCACAATCTAAGTAACCTTCTTTCGGTTGTTATCACAGGCTTGCTCCTTGGTTTAGATAAACCCTTTATTGAGAGGGCCATAAGTACATTCAGGTCTCTTCCACACAGGTTTGAATACATAGGCACTTTCAACAACAGAATTTTTATAGACGATTCAAAGGCCACCAATGTGGATGCCACAGTAAAGGCGGTCAGTTCCTTAAATCAAGATATGGTACTCATCCTTGGAGGAAGGCACAAAGGTGCTGACTACGCCCCAATAGTTGAAGCAGCAAAGGGGAAAATTAGGCATGCCATCTTGTTGGGCGAGGCAAAGGAATTGATTGCCAAGGCATTGGAGGGAAATCTTCCTTATTCCATGGCAGATACCATGGAGATGGCTGTAAAGATGGCATATGAGATTTCTCTCCCAGGTGATGCCATATTGCTTTCCCCTGCCTGTTCAAGTTTTGACATGTTCAGGGATTACAAACATAGGGGAGAAGAGTTCAAAAGAGCAATGGAGAAACTAAGATGATTGAAGAAACCCCAAGGAACCAACATTTGGATTACGGCATTGTGGCAGCAATGTTCACACTGTGGTTATTCGGAAGTGCTATTGTTTATACATCAAGCAATCAACTGGCAATTACAAAGTACGGAGATGCTTTTTATTTACTAAAGAAACATCTGTTATTCAGTATTGTTGGCATTGCAGTCTTTGCATTCGCAATTAGGTTCGACATTGAGAAACTGAGAGATTCAAGGTTAAACAAAATCCCAATAAGTCTTCTCCTTTTAGGAATTTCTGCTTTATTATTAATATGTGTTTTTATCCCCGGCTTAGGTCACAGAGCTGGCAATGCAAAGAGATGGTTAAATCTACTTTTTATCAAATTCCAGCCTTCTGAGTTCTTAAAGCTTGCCTTGTGTATATTTTATGCCAATTATATCACACGATACAACAGGGATATCCACACACTCAGATATGGGCTTCTTATACCATTTGGCATTCTTCTTCCTTTTATACTTCTGCTTCTTCTACAGCCTGATCTGGGCACTGTAATAATGTTAGGTCTTTGGTTGTGCGTGATGCTTTTCATCTCAGGCACCAGTTATGTACACCTATGCACATCTTTTCTTTCAGTCATAGCCCTTGGTACCCTCTTTGTCTTAAAAAAGGGGTACAATATTGATAGGGTCTTGGTTTATCTGGACCCATGGAAGGACGCATTGGGTAAGGGCTTCCAACCCATCCATTCCATGTATGCCTTTTCCTTGGGAGGTATCTGGGGAAGGGGGCCTGGTGAAAGTTTGCAAAAGCTTTTTTATCTACCCGAGGCACACACCGACTATGCCCTCTCTGTTGTTGCAGAGGAATTCGGGTTCCTGGCCATAGTAATCTTTATGATCCTGTACGGTATCATCATCTGGAAGGGGATACATCTGGCCTATTCCACAAGGGACAGGTTCAGAAGATCCCTTGCGTGGGGCTTGGTGAGCATCTTTTCCCTCCAGGTGGTTATCAACATGGGTGTGGTAACTGCCCTATTGCCCCCTAAGGGCCTCACACTACCCTTTATAAGCTATGGTGGTTCCTCCTTGGTATTCACCTTTGCCATGTTGGGGCTCTTGGTTAATCTTTCAAGGCAGAAAGAGGTGGGTATGGCAGCGGGTAACCTGGGAGTCAGGCCTCTCACGGTGATAAAATGAAGGAGATGGAAAACATACTCATCGTTGCAGGGGGAACAGGAGGGCACCTGTTCCCAGGTATATCCGTGGCAGAGGCATTATGCCAGCTCTCCCCAAATATCAGCCCCATGTTTGTAATAACAGGCAGGCAGATGGAAAGGGAAGCATTGGAATCCAAGGGTTATGGATATGTTATCCTTCTCTCCCAAGGTATACAAGGGCTTAATTTGATTTCACAGATAAAAGGGATTGTTCTTACATGCTTTGCATTCATAAGTTCCATAGGGATGCTTTTAAAAATCAAGCCCAAGGCAGTCTTGTGTATGGGTGCATATGTTTCTGTCCCGGTTGCGATGGCAGCAAAGGTCTTGGGTATAAAGATATTTGTGCACGAACAAAACAGCATTCCAGGCTTGGCAAACAGGTTTATATCCAGATTTGCAAATGAGATTTTCCTTTCCTTTGAGACAAGCCTAAACTTTTTCAAGGGTTTTTCCTTGTCTCAAAAATCAAATAAATTCTTGGTAGTTGGAAATCCCATAAGAAGCTCCCTTAGAAATGTCAAAGTGACCCCATTTGAAAGCAGGAAAAATTGTCTTTTGGTCTTGGGAGGAAGTCAAGGAGCCAAGGCAGTAAACGAACTTGTCATCAAGGCCTTGTCAATTGTAAATAATGTTAAAGACTTTAGTGTAATACACCTCTCAGGAAGTTCACACTTTAACTTTGTAAAAGAGGCCTATGAATCTATCCCAATCCCCTCCACTGTGTATGAATTTAGACATGACATGGAAAACCTTTATAACAATGCCACCCTTGCCATTTCAAGGGCAGGTGCAGGCTCCTTGTTTGAACTTTGCCACTTTGAAATCCCTTCCATACTCATACCTTTTCCGTATGCAACAAACAGGCATCAACATGTAAATGCCCAAATATTGGCTCAAAAGGGTGCCTCCATTGTTTTAGACCAAGATGGCCTCACTCCAGAATTGCTGGCGCATAACATCCAGATGCTCCTTGGAGATAGGCAAAGACTCCTTTCCATGTCACATGCGGCCAAATCCTTGGCAAGGCCCGAGGCAGCCACCCTCATTGCCCAGGAGATGATAAGTAGAATCAAGAGAGGTGACACCCCATGAGGCCCCTTGGATCTGTCAAGAATATCCACTTCGTTGGGATAGGCGGAATAGGCATGAGCGGAATAGCGGAGCTCCTTTTGACTCTGGGGTATCAGGTCTCCGGCTCTGACCTAAAGGAATCCACAGCCACCCTAAGACTTAGAGAGTTAGGCGCCCGTATCCACATAGGCCACAATGCCTCCAACTTAGAAGAACCCGATGTGGTTGTGTATTCCTCCGCAGTTCCACCTGAAAATGTTGAACTCTTGGAGGCGGATAAACGAGGCATCCCTGTGATCAAAAGGGCCGAGGTCCTTGCAGAGTTCATGAGGCTCAAATACGGAATTGCAGTGGCAGGTGCCCACGGAAAAACCACCACCACTTCCATGGTGGCATCTGTACTCACTCACGGAGGTTTAGATCCAACAGTGATCTTGGGGGGTAGGCTTAATGTGTGGGGCGGTTCCAACGCCAGACTGGGAGAGGGAGATATATTGGTGGCAGAGGCAGATGAGAGTGATGGGTCATTTCTGCTCCTGTATCCCACCTTGGCGGTGGTCACCAACATAGACAGGGAGCATATGGACCACTACAGGTCCATGGATGCCTTGAGGAACTCCTTCCTGGAATTTGTAAACAGGATCCCCTTTTATGGAAAGGCCTTTGTGTGCTTGGACGATCCAGAGCTCCAACACATCCTACCAAAGATCAGAAAAAAGTATCTCACCTATGGATTCTCAAGCCAGGCAGATCTAAGGGCATCGGAGCTCCTGATGGAAGGACAGAAGGTGTCCTTTAATGTGAACTTGAGGGATTATGAATATGGAAGGGTGGAGGTGGGGATGCCTGGCGAACACAATGTGAGGAATGCCTTGGCTGCCATTGCCGTTGGCCTGGAGTTAAACATACCCTTTGAGCACATAAAATCCGGTTTAAGGGACCTGGGTGGACTTGCCAGGAGGTTCCAGATAAAGGGCGAAAGAGATGGCATACTAGTTCTGGATGACTATGGACACCATCCCACAGAGATAGAGTGTGTTCTTAAAACCGCAAAACAATGCTGGCCAGATAGAAGACTGGTTGTTTTGTTTCAACCGCACAGGTTCACAAGGACTTATGACCTATTGGAACATTTTTCAGTGGCATTTTACGACTGTGACCTACTGTTTGTCTTTCCAATTTACAGCGCAGGTGAATCTCCAATAGGTGGCATAGACCATCATCTTCTGGCGAAAGAGATAAGAAAACACGGCCACAAAGAGGTGTACTCTATGGATAGACTGGAAGCAAAGGCCATAATTGAAATGCTGAAAAAAGAAGATGTAGTCCTAACCCTTGGAGCAGGAGATATATACAAATTGGGAGAACAGATCCTTGCTGAGCTTTGATATAAGGAACTCAATAGAAGAAATATTCGCCCAAATGGGTTCAAGTGTGAGGATCAAAAGAGATGTACCTTTAAAGGACCTAACAACAATTCGTGTAGGAGGTCCTGTGGCATATGTAGTCTTTGCAAAAGATAGAGAAAGCCTGATGAGATTAACCTCTATGCTTTCATCTAAGTCTATACCTTGGAGGGTAATAGGAAAAGGTAGTAATATCCTGGGACAAGAAAAGGGCTTTGAAGGAGTTTTAGTACTTCTTGAAGGAGAATTCATAGACTACAAGGTAGCAAAGGAAACCTTAACAGCAGGTGCAGCAATAAGTATTCCCCAACTTATGGCAATATGCCTAAAAGAAGGCCTGGGTGGCCTTGAATTCTTGATAGGTATTCCAGGGACTGTTGGGGGAGCTGTTAAGATGAATGCAGGTGCCTTTTCAATGGAGATAAAGGACTGTCTCCTTTCCGTTGAATGTATCTCTCCTGATGGCTTTGAGATTTTAAGTTCCTCTTCAATAAGGTTTGGTTATAGGGAGTCCAGTATTTCCGATTCAAACATAATTATCTCTGCAACATTTAAGATCACGAAAACTCCCGTCCAGGAAATAAGGGCAAAGATGAAACAATACATGGAAAGGCGCAGGAAGACACAGCCCATTGCAATAGGTTCCATGGGCTCTGTCTTTAAAAATCCCCCTGGTGATTATGCAGGTAGGCTGATTGAACAGGCAGGCCTCAAGGGAACAAGAATTGGAGGCGCATATGTTTCAGAAAAGCATGCAAATTTCATTTTGAATGATGGCACTGCAACATCTAATGATGTATGGCAGTTAATTGGTCTTGTAAAGTCAAGAGTCAAGGAAATGACTAACATAACCCTTGACTTGGAGGTACATACCCTTGAGGCATAAGAGCGCACTCCAGCTAAATAGTGAAAATAAAAAACAAGAATCAAAATTTGCAAAATTTAGAAAAGCATCTTTGTATTGCTTGGTAAGCATAATCTCATGCATAATAATTGCTTACCTCTTGAAATATTTCTTTCTTTCTTTTATCACAGTCCTCTCTTATAGTGACTTCTTTAAATTAAAAAACATAGTTATCAACTGCGGAGACAAGAAGATCAAAGATGAAGTTCTACTGTTAACTGGTTTAGACAGCGACCAGAGTGTATTAAAACAAAACCTCAAAAACTTAAGAACGAAAATCTTAATGCATCCCTCTGTTGTTGATGCAAAATTGAAAATTAAACTACCCGACACCTTGATGATTAACCTTAAGACCAGAACTCCCGTTGCCATTAGCTCCTTGGATAAGCTTTATTTTGTAGATGAACAAGGACATGCTTACAAACGGGTCAGTGTATTGGATACATACGACTACCCAGTAATCACCGGGGTGCTGGGTAATGATATGGAAGAGACGGAAAAAAGGCTTAAGAGTGCCACGGAGATCTTAAAAAAGCTAAGGGAGGTTGCCCCCGAGTTACTTTCATGGGGTGTGAGCGAGTTGCACTATGTGGATGAGAGGTTTGTTTACCTATACCTGAAGGAGATCAGGGCAGGCGTACGGATACACACCCCAGAGATCCAAGAGGAGATGGGAAAGCTTACCAAGGCAATCGTGTATCTCAGGGAGATTGGACTCTTGAATAAAGTAACCCAGATCATCCCCTACCATACCGGAGGGGTTGCCGTAGCACTAAAGGAGAAGCTCTAAGGATGCTACCCAAGAGGCATCACACGGTTGTGGGTTTGGACATAGGTACCACAAAGATATGTGCCCTGGTGGCAGAGATGTCAGGGGATCGGGTGAATATCATTGGGGTGGGTGTACACCCTTCAGACGGACTAAGGAAAGGGGTGGTAATAGACTTAGATAGCACGGTCAATTCCATAAAGAGGGCAGTGGAAGAGGCAGAGAGGTCTTCAGGGGTTAGGATCACCTCTGTGGTAACAGGGATTGCAGGTGGCCATATCAAGAGCTTCAACACCACAGCCAGTATCTCCCTAAGCACCTATGAAGTGACACAAAGGGATGTGGAAAGGGTTCAAGAAATGGCAAGATCCGTGGCAGTTCCCATGGATAGAGAGGTGATCCAGACGGAAGTACAGGAATACTGGCTGGATGACCAAGGTGGTATAAAGGATCCGGTGGGTATGTCCGGGAAGAATCTTAGTGTCTATCTCCACGTGGTTACAGCTGCTGTGGCCTCTGCGCAAAATCTCATCAAGGCTGCCAACTTAGCAGGATTGGATGTGGAGGACATCGTACTCCAACCCCTTGCCTCGGGTAAGGCAGTATTGGGAGAAGAGGAGACTGAACTGGGGGTTGCCCTTGCAGATTTTGGCGGAGGCACCACGGATCTGGCCTTTTACCACAACGGCACCGTAAGACACACCTCAGTACTCCCCCTTGGCGGTGACAACCTCACCTATGATTTGGCCGCAGTTCTGAGGGTCCCAAAGTCAGAGGCAGAAAGGCTTAAGGTGACCTACGGGATATGCCATAAGTCCTATTTGGATTCTGCCAAACAGATAGAAATCTCAGATCTGGGCGGCTGGAGCACAAAGCAGCTTACCCAGGAGAAGATTCTTCAAATCTTGGAGCCCAGGGTAACCGAGATCTTTACGCTCCTCCATGAAGAGATACAACAAAGGGGATTTAAGGATCGCATACACATGGGCATCGTGCTCACAGGCGGCAGCTCCATATTGCCCGGAATGCTGGAAAAGGCAGAGGAGATCTTTGGCCTTCCTGTGCGGGTGGGGTATCCAAGAGGCATCTTGGGGTCAGAGGCGGTCTCATCCCCCATGTATGCCACGGCAGTGGGCCTTGTGCTGCACGCCTCCCACCTTGGCAGGAAGGTTAGGAAGTTTTCGAGAAAGCAGGTGAATCTATTTTTCAGGCTATTGGATACCATGAAGAAATGGTTCAAATAAACTAAGGAGGGAAACATGGCATTTGAATTGGTGGAACAGCAGGGGATCAAGACATCGGTAAGGATCAAGGTAATAGGCGTTGGAGGAGCAGGAGGCAATGCAGTAAACAACATGATCGCCTCCAACATAGTTGGTGTGGATCTGTTGGTAGCCAACACAGATGCCCAGGACTTAGAAAGGTCCAAATGCAAGAACCGAATACTCCTTGGGCCAAGTGTCACAAGGGGAAATGGGTGTGGCGGAGACCCCAGCCTGGGTGAAAGGGCCTGTGAGGAGAGCATCAAGGAATTGAAGGATGCCCTGTGTGATGCAGACATGGTCTTTATAGCAGCTGGCATGGGAGGAGGCACCGGAACTGGTGCCTGTCCTATCATAGCAAAGGCACTAAGGGAACTCCAAAGGGAGGATGAGGGAATACTCACAGTGGCTGTTGTGACCAAGCCTTTCCCCTTTGAAGGATCCGCCAGGATGACCAGGGCAGTGGAAGGGATTGAAAAACTTAAATCCCATGTGGACAGCATAATAGTACTGCCCAATGAAAAGCTCTTGAGCCTGGGTACAAAGAATGTGAGGTTCAGGGATCTATTCCTCAAGGCAGATGAGGTTCTTTTCCAAGCGGTGAAGGGAATCTCAGACCTCATAACACGCTCGGGTTATGTGAACCTGGACTTTAGGGATTTACGAAAGGTGCTTTCTTTCCCTGGTCAAGCAATAATAGGTCTTGCAAAGGGTAAGGGAGAGGACAAGGTCCTGGAGACCACCAAAAAGGCCATCAGCTCGCCTCTCTTGGAAAATTCTGATATAAGAGGAGCCAGAGGGCTTGTGATGAATTTTACTGGCTCTTCTGAATTGAGCTACGACGAGTTGGTGGAAGCAGCCCAATATCTCCAAGAACTTGTGAAGCCAGAGGCAGAGACCTTTTGGGGCCTTGTGTTCGACGACCAAATGGGTGACGAAGTGGAGGTAACCGTGGTTGCAACAGGTATGGACGGTGAAGGCGCCTGTGCCAAGAAGGATGTAGATCGAGGAGACCCCTTAAAAAAGATAAGGGAAGCCAGACCAGAGGATCTACAGGCTGATTGGGAGGTGAGGAAACCAGGCCAGGTGATATACGATCCACCCCTGGACCATACGCCCATCCACAATCAGGCCACCCGTTTCCATTTTGAGGAAAAGAAGCCTTTAAAGAGAAAACTCACGGATCTTTTTAAGGGCGGGAGGGATTTGGACTACCCCACCATATTGAGACTTGGGAACCAACCACAAAAAGGATAAGGGAGGACATTGAAAAAGGCCCCCAGGCTTAGGATAGCTCTCATATATCCTAACACCCAGGCCGTAGGACAGGCCAACCTGGGGGCCTGGATAGTATACAAGATCCTTGAAAGAAACCCTAAGGTGGAGGTCTTTAGGTTATTTTTAGAGCATCCACCTGGCACTAAACCTGTGATAACCCTCTCGGACCCAGATGGCAAAAGGTGGGATCTTAACACATTCCACATTGTGGCCTTTTCAGTTTCCTTTGAAAACGATCTGATAAACATTCCTTTAATCCTCAGCTCCCATGGGATACCTGTGAGGTCCCAAGAAAGGGAGGCGTTTCACCCTCTGATTTTGATGGGTGGGGTGGTACCTTCTTCAAACCCAGAGCCCATTGCTCCCTTGGTGGATCTCTTCTTGTTAGGAGAGGCAGAAGGCTCTTTGGATGATGCCCTTGAATACCTCATTGAACTTGCCCAAGGTAGCCCAAAGGAACAAGTCCTTTCCTCCATTCAAAGTGGGCTTCCCTACGCCTACGTACCTCGTTATTATCTTCCTTCCTACGGAACATCCCACCAGCTTTTGAACTTAAGCCCAAGCATGGCCCACTTTCCCACAAAGATTAAGCCCTCAAAGCATACCTACATAGGTAGCAAAGAGGTGTCTCCCTGGATAGGGGAAATACTTCCCAAGGACAGCGTGTTTGCTCAAAAAAGCCTGATGGAATTGGGCAGGGGCTGCAAAAGGGGATGTAGGTTTTGCCTTGCAGGTTATGTGTATAGACCACCCAGGTGGTACCACAGGGATGCCATTTTAAGATCCCTTGAAGAAGTAAAGGCAGACACCCTTGGTCTGCTTGCACCTTGCATCATGGACATGCCCTACCTCTTGGATGTACTACGTTATCTCAAGGAAATGGGCAAGACCTTCACAATCTCTTCCCTCAGGGCGGATGCCATAACTGAGGAATTGCTGGAGCTTTTAAAGTGGGCCAATCAGCGTACAGTGACCATAGCACTGGAGGCAGGGAGTGCAAGACTCAGGAAATTGATCAACAAGCATCTTACCACCCAAAAGATCATTGAAAGCGTGGAACTTTTGGCAAGAGGAGGGTTCTACTCCATCAAGCTTTACTTTATCTTGGGTCTTCCCACTGAAGAAACAGAGGATGTGGAAGAAATCATTTGCATTGTAAAAAAAATTAGGCATATCATCATTAAGACCATGGCACCATCCAAAAGGGTGGCAAAAATAGTTGTAAATTTCTCTTGTTTTGTTCCCAAACCCTTCACTCCTTTACAGTGGAGTCCTATGGTAGATATCAAGACACTAAAAAATAGACAAAAAATGATTCAAAAGGGTCTTTCAAAGGAAGGAGGTATTACTGTTACCTTTGATACCCCCAAATGGGCATATATTCAATGCCTTTTATCACAAGGCGATAGGCGGGTATTTGAAATGATAGAACTGGGAAATGCCTGCAACTGGGATCTTAATAAACTACAGTCAAATCATATCTTGAATCCAAACTTCTTTGTTACACATCAAAAAGCCACAGACGAGTTCTTGCCCTGGGACTTTATTGACAATGGAATAAACAAGGCATATCTTATAAGGGAATATGAGCTGGCCATGGAAAATTTGGAAAGTCCAGCTTGCAATGTAGGTGTATGTGAAAGATGTGGAGTTTGCGAGGTGTAACATGGTAAAGATGTTAGTAGTTGGACAACTGCAAACTAATTGTTATATAGTTGGAGATGAAAAGGTAGGAGTAGGTGTTATAATTGACCCAGGAGATGAAGCATTTAGAATCTCAAAACTCGTTTCACAATTGGATTTAGAAATATCACACATTCTAATAACCCACGGGCACTTTGACCATACAGGTGCTGCAGAGGAACTTAGATATCAATTGAAAATTCCCATAGCAATGCATGCCTTGGACAGAAGGCTTGTTCCTTTTGAACCTGACATGTTTTTAAAGGAAGGGGATAGCATGCAAGTGGGCCGATTCCCCTTAAGGGTCTATCACATCCCAGGCCACAGTCCCGGAAGTATTTGTTTTTCCATGCCAGGTGCAATATTTTGCGGTGATGTACTCTTTATGGGATCCGTTGGAAGGACGGACTTTCCAGGCGGGGATCACCAGCTGCTTATCTCAGGGATAAGACAAAAGCTCCTTCCCCTTGGAGACCACATAAGGGCATACCCAGGCCACGGACCCTTTACCACAATAGGGAGGGAAAGGCTTACAAATCCTTTCCTTTGTTAATATCCAAGGGAAGTTGAGATTTTTAAATTGAGATCTGTGGATGCAGCCAAAGGCTAGATCAGGGATCCGGGGTTAATATATAAAAAAGATTGGTCGGGACGACTGGATTTGAACCAGCGACCCCCTGAACCCCATTCAGGTGCGCTACCAGGCTGCGCCACGTCCCGATGGATTTTATTTTAGCCCCCAAGCCTCCCTTGTCAAGGGAATAAAAGCCATTTAATTATACGGGGCCTTATTTTTTATCCGTTGACAGGCCGTTTCCAAATGTTGTAAGAAAAACTCAATTTACTTTTTGGTGAAAAGCTAAAGGTTGAAATTGATTCATGTCAAAATCCTCTGGGGGCCAAATGGTTTTGAAGTGCCTATTGGGGTATGGTTTAAGAAAGATTCATAGTGTTTTATTTATCCCAAAGCCAGCTTTTTAGCGAGGCACAAAAATGGATTACAAATTAAGCCCTTCCCAGTACCACGTAATAGACAAGGCCCTACGAGAGTACTTCAGCGAACTGGGCCTTCATTGCGCCGCCCTGATAGATATGGCCGGCAACATTGTGGTGGAATACAATAACGGTAAACTCCGAAACGACATATACGCACTTGCTGCCCTTGCAGCAGGCAATTTTGCAGCTGTAAATGAGATGGCCAAGATAGTGGGAGAAAAAGAATTTTCTTTATTCTTCCACAAAGGAGAGAGGGAGAGTATACACTTTAGCAAGATAAACGACATGTTTCTACTAATCAGTGTGTTTGGACCAGAAACATCCTTGGGATTCTTAAGATTAAGGGCAAATGAAGTCATCAAAGACATAGAAGACTGCATAGGGAAATAATACTTTGGATAATAAATTCCTACGAGAGGTTAACTTATTTGGCATTCATAAATGTGAAAGAAAAACTTATACAAGTGAAGATAGTATATTATGGCCCAGGGAGAGGTGGGAAGACGACCAATCTTGAATACATATACTCAAGGTATAGTAGCCGTGCCAGAACACAAATGGTTTCAATAAAAACGCATGGAGATAGAACCCTTTTCTTTGACTTTCTTCCCTTTGACATGGGTAAGATAGCAGGATATAATACGGTCATCCAATTGTACACTGTGCCGGGTCAGGTAAAATATGAAGCAACAAGAAGACTGGTATTAAAGGGAGTAGATGGTGTTGTCTTTGTGGCAGATTCATTAAGTGACAAGGAAGAAGATAACGTATTTTCACTCAACAACCTCAGGGAAAACTTGGAACTGCATAACAAAGATATAAAAAAGATACCTTTAGTCTTTCAGTATAACAAAAGAGACTTAGCAGCCCTGGGTATCCCATTACTGCCTATTGCATTACTTGAATCAAAACTAAATTCCGAACTTAAAGCACCCTATTTTGAAGCCAGTGCCTTAAAAGGAATAAATGTCGTAAATACCTTAAAAAAAATCGTTGTATTAACCATGGATGTTCTTCAAAAAGAACTGGAATAGGAGGCAGAAGTGGATAAAAAGATGACAGGGATCTCCCAGGAGGTGGAAAAAAGGCTGGATGAAATTTTTAGCGAGGCAGAACCCGTTGAAGAGTTATTCGATGATATCCCAGAGGCCATTGAAGAGACTGACTTTATAGATGACTATTCCATACTAAAACAGTTAAAGGCCATTGTGCTGTCCATTGATTGGGAAATCAAGGACGAATATCTGATGGACCTCATAAATGAAGCCGAAAGGCTAAAGGAAGAGTATAAGAATGAAAGACCCTTGGTGCTAATGTTTCAGATGTTAATTTCAATAGCCAAATACTTACAAAAGAAAAAGACCCAGGCCCTTCCAGATTCTGTGACCGTATTGAAGTCTGTCTTTGAAGGTATTGAACGCATTTTTGCCAACGAAAACATAAGCGAAGCAGAAAAAGAGCAAGAATTATCTCGGCAGTTAGCAGCCTTCAATGCCTTAAAGATGGCAATTCAAGAGCAGGCAAAGAAACCCAAAAAGGAGGAAAAAGAACCAGAAAAGATTATTGAAAAGGCTGAGTTTAAAGAAGAGCCGGTAGTATCTCCTCATGAGTACGCACCTTTACAATACGCAGCTCCTTCATATGAAGAAACCCAGGTACCAGCTCAGAAAGAAGGTGAAATTAGCCCAGAAGAACCTGAGCTGAAAGAAGAAAAACTTGTTCCCAGCCAAGGTTTCATCTCTCAAGAATATTCAGCTCCCGAACCAAAGGTTCCCAAATTCTATATGGAAAATGAATCAGAAGAAGTTGTACCTAAGACCACACCTATGGAACCACACGAGGCATTTTTTTATGCCTTAGAAGAAATTAAGGAGGCAATAAGATCAGAATTTCGTGCGATTAGGGCCGAACTGAAATTGTGGAGGGAATCACAACAAAGATAGGTTAGGAGCTATCATGGATACCTTGATAGGTGATGTTCCGTTCTTGGTTTTTAGGCCTGTGGCAAACGAAGAAGCGGGTGAATATTCCTTAGACGGCCGTACACTCAGAGTTCTTTTGGAATTTGACGGGAAGAGAACCGTTGCAGAGGTAGCCAAAAGACTGAATGTGAGTGTAGGTCAGCTCAGGCCTATCATTTCTAAACTGTTGGAGGCAAGACTTTTGGAACCCAGTACAGAGGGGTTGCCAAAGGTTGATCAGGAGTTTTTCAGTTATATGTCAACCCAGTTGGCCCTGGCAGTTGGACCTCTTGCGTCGGTAATCATCGAGGACGCTGTGGAAGCCCTTGGATTTAAAATCGGGGACTTCCCGGTGAGCTATTTGGCAGAATTGATAGACACGGTGTCAAGGGAGATACCAAGGGAAGACAAAAGGAATCTTTTTAAAAAGAACATGCTTAACAAAATGAAAGAAAAAGGTTACTAAAGAGGAGTGAGCCATGATAGTTATCTGCGAAGAATGTGGTAAAAAATACCAGATAGATCCCCAAAAGATTAAGGGTGAAAAGGCCAAATTTAGATGTAAGACCTGCAATCACATAATAGTGATAACAAAACCTGAGATCTCAGAAGAACCTATTCTGGATATTGAAAAAGAGATCTCCAAGGCACCACCGCCTCCACCTGAGCCTTTATCCCAAGAGCTGGCCCCGAAAGAAGAAGACAACTTACTTACGAAGGCAGAACCTGTGATGAGGGAAACATCTGCACCTGTGAGAGAACAAAGGGAATCATCACCCAAGCCTGTTATGTTAGAGGGCCGTAAACGTCGCTTTGGACTTAGGGCTAAGATGATTGCCCTATTTTTCCTCGTGCCTTTTGTCATCTTATTGGGAACAGGCCTCTTTTTTACAATGCAGTTCCAGGAACTGGCCAAAGCTGTAACAAGTGAAGGCGTTTCAATAGTTACCAATATGGGAGAAGAGACCATCGCATACATAGCAAAATCCGTGGCCACTCAATGCAAGATATATTTAGATAGCCACCCCCAGCTTGATAAGAAGGACTTTAACACAGACCCAAACTTTAAGAAGCTGGCAGTCCAAAAGGTGGGCATGACAGGTTATACAGCATTGTACGAATTGCCAGGCCCAGATGGCATTTGGAGGACATGGGCCCATGCCAACCCAAATATTGTGGGTATTGATATGAGTACACTAAAGGATTCCCTTAAAGAAAACTTCCCAGGCTTTTGGAAGATATACACGGCAGTAAAGCCTCATAAGGATTCAAAGGGCTATTACAATTGGAAGGATCCAGATGGAAGAATTAGACCAAAATTTATGGTTTGTACGGCCATTGAAGGCACAAACTATGTAATTGCTGCAACCACTTATATTGACGAATTCAACCAACCAATGAAAAATTTGGAAAAGGCTGCAGAGGAACACACATCCAGAGTTAGAAATCTAAATATCCTGATACTCTTGGTGGCCCTTGTACTGTTTGGTGGGATAGTCTCAATATTCAATCATAAATTAACGGGCAAGATAAAAGAATTAACCAATGCCGCAGATAGAATAAGCATCGGAGAGCTTGACTTTGAGATAAAGATAAGGTCAAACGATGAAATCGGAGATCTTGCAGAGGCAATCACAAGAATGCAAGATAGTATTAGAATATCCATTGAAAGGCTTAGACGAAGAAAGGGGCTATAAAATCGTCAAGAGGGGTAACTTGAAATGATCATAATTCCGAAGGAAAAACCGTTCCTGGAAAATCTTAACACCTATTATGTTGATATTTCAAAACTTATCGAACATTGCCAAGGTGAGTTAGGTACAGGGGCGATTTATCTTTCAGGTAATATGATTCAAGCCATAATCTTTTTTGATAAAGACGCGATTATCAACGGCATATTACGCATTAAAGATGAAGAGACATTTGGGAAAGAGGTGATTAAGAATATCATTGATTTGGCAGGAAACACAAATCTAAATCTGACCATCTATCATATAGACCCTGGGAGACTCTATTTCTTTTCCCACCTATCAGATTCAGAGATACTCTACAAAGATCTAAGTTCCGAATTTACAGATCTAGAGGGTCTGATGAGAAAAATGGCAGCAGAAAGGCTTACTGGCTTTATTGAAGTTTCAATAGGACGAGGAGAAGAGGAGGCATACCTTCTCTTTGACAGAGGAATCATGATAGGCGGATCTTTTTCCTGGGCAGGGAATAACCTCAACAGATCCACCGAAAACCTTAACGAACTCCTTTTGAAATGTAGGGAAAAAGGGGCCTATTTCAACGTGGCAAGGCTAAAAATTATGGAGACTAAGGTAGTAAAGGCCGACACCAAGGTAATTCCTGAAGCTGACCTAATTGCCAAAACAGAAGAACTATTAAATATGTCACAAAAGCTCTTTAATAAGGAACTCGGCAAAAAACTGGACTTTAGCGTCCTATTGAAAAGGAAATTTGTGGAAAAATCAGAGACATACCCATATCTGGATCCTTTTGCAGGTGAATTTGTTTATAAGGATAACAAGGTCTCATATGAAGGTGATGCAAGACCTCAGGTAGTCTTCAACGCAATTTATGACTGCTTAAAAGAAATCTACGAGGAAACAGGGCTTTCGAGGATTTTTCACGTTGAAATTACACCCAACTTTGTGCAGTATGTCAAGAAATAGATTCTTGACCCTATGGAAACCTTTAAGATTCACTGTGTAATGTCATGAAACACAGAATTCTGATAGTAGATGACGATCAGGACCTCTTGCTAATACTAAAAGAATCCCTTGAATCTTATAATAACTCTTACGAGGTCCTCATCTCGGGTAGTGTGCAGAATGCTCTAATTAAATTACAGTCAGAGTCGGTTTCCCTATTGATCTCCGACCTTAGAATGCCTGGAATAGATGGGTTTACTCTTCTTACCTACGTTAATCAAAATTATCCCGACCTTCCTGTTATAATCATGACAGGTTACCCATATAAAGATGTTGACAGGATGAGTTATGAAAAAGGTGCCATAGGCTTTATCAGTAAACCCTTCAAGATACAGGAATTGGAAGCATTAATAAGGAAAACTTTACAAAAGCAGACAGAAGGTGGAACACTACACGATATTTCAATTCCCCTGTTCTTACAAATGATCGAAATGGAACAAAAAACAGCCACTGTGAGAGTTCTAAACAGGGCTACTGAAAAAAGAGGGGTTCTCTTCTTTAAAAATGGTGAGCTCCTGGACGCGAGGTTGGATAACACAAGCGGTCTTACGGCTGCGCGTGAAATAATATCATGGGACGATGTAAGTATATCAATAGAAAATTCCTGCAACTTAAACCAAAGAAACATACAGGTCTCATTGAATGCACTAATACTGGAGGCAATGAGGGTAAAAGACGAAAGACCAAAATCCCAGCAGACCACGGGCACAGAGACACCTAACTTACGTGTAACGCCAGATAAAACAAATAAGGTCCTCACATCTGTCCAAGCAAAGCTCAAAAATGCCTTTTTGGGAAGGTGGATACCCAACGCATCCTATGTGGATAATTCATGGGGCAAGATGATTAAAAGCATCCAAGAAATTTCCTCTTCTCTTAATTTTGGAGATCTAAAGGCCCTATATTTGGAGAGGAAAAGGGGACTTCCCTTGGCAATAGTTCCAGATGAAGAAATTGTTGTGTTGGAATTGGATTCCACCTGCTCAAGGGACAAATTATTGCGAGTCTTAAGCCTTTAAATGAAACTGAAGAAACTAAAATCTGAACTAACAGAAATCCTAAATTTAGAAGGTGTGGATGCCATTTTTGTAATCTCAGAAAAAGGCGAAGTTCTGATAGACCTATCCACTCCAAAAAATAAAGACCTGAATCCCATTCCTTTACTCTCAATAGTCAAGGCCCTTGATAATATGAAAGAAGCAGAACTAATATTTGAAAGCAAAAGACTTTGGATAAAGAATATAGAAAACAATTATCTTGTGCTCATAGCAAACCCACACACATCCATGGCAGCGCTAAGACTAAGATGTGATGCTCTATTTTCAACCTGACTTACCAAATCCTTTTTAAGGACCAATTTCTTTGGCTACCTTGCACTAATACAGGTTGAATTTCCCATTGACCGTCTTTTAGCTATGTAATATAAAACCATAATGAGATTTTCTACTAAGGATACGGAGGTTAGGCATTGATAAGAACGGCATTGAGGCTCATAATTATTTCCTATTTCCTGGGATTCATGGCCCAGCAGTGTTTAGGTGAAGCCGCAAACACAAAAGAGCAAAGCTCATATGAAATCCTAATAGAAAAGTGCATGGACTTGTATCAAAGTGGTAAGTATGAGGCGGCAATCAGTGTAGCCAATGAGTTACTGGCAAAAAATCCCAATAGTGTTGTAGGTCGTATCTGCATGGGAAGTTCCTTAGATGAGTTAGGCAATAGCTATGATGCAATAAGATATTTCAAGGAGGCTGAGGAGCTTGCTGAAGAAAATGATCATCTAATTACTATATACAACAGATTATCTGATCTTTATGCGCAGATCAGGGAATTTGACAAGGCCATTTACTACAACAACCTTTTATTAAATCTGTCGAGGTCAATCCACAACAAAAAGGAACAGATTATTGCTTTAACAAGATTGGCCGAGATCATGAGTGAGTCCAATAAATTCCAAGAGTCCTTATCATATTATCGTAGGGCATTGGAATTGGAAGATGATCCTGCTGGAAAAGCAATCATCCTCAATGCAATTGCGAATATCTATGTATGGGAAGAGAAGGCAAATGAAGCCATTGTCTATTATAAACAGGCACTGGATATTGAACAAAAGCTAAATAACACAATTGCCTTTGCACAGACAATGTTAAATCTTGGAAATGCATACAGAATTGCCAAGGAGTATAAGAAATCAGAGGATATCCTTACGGATGCCATGCAAAGGCTTAAAGAAATTAAGGACGAATATTGGGAAGCAGTTGGGCACAGATATATTGCATGGCTCTATAGGGATTTAAACAAAAAAGATGTCGCCCTTGTTCATTTGCAAATGGCCAAGACTTTATACGAAAAGTCCCATCAACTTGAAGAGGTTGAATCAGTAAACGAGGAGATCTCCCAACTAAAGAATGCCAAAAGGTAGGGCTTAATTTTATGGATCCCCTTAAGATTATTTCTAACTGTAAATTTGTGATGGATCAAGCCATTCATGTATCCATTGACAGAGACCAGATACCCAATGCGGTAAAAATCTTGGAAGAAGAGGCCTTCGGGGATGCTATCACTGACCTAAGCCATAGATACAAAGGCGATGAGGATAAAAGCCTGGCCTATCTATTTGTGTTAGACGCTCTAAATTTTTGCTTTTGGGCACTTCAGGGACAAAAAAGGTGGGAATTTGAATACGAAGGTAAAAGGTATAATGGCTATTTTGCCCTTGCTTATTGCCTTAGAAAGGCCTTTGAGGAAGGGATCCCTCTCTGGGATGTCAAATTCTTATCCTCCCTCTCCCCAGATGAATTCTTCTCCATCTTTCAGGCCGATGGAACCCTTACGATAATGCATAGAAGATATGAATGTCTTCGAGAATTGGGCCATGTTACAATGGAAGTCTTTGACGGCAAATTCCCAAATATTATAAGAAAATCTCGGAATTCAGCAATAGAACTTGTAAGGAATGTTACAAGATATTTTGAAATCTTCGATGACACTGCCTACTACAAAAAAAGGATCATTCCCATCTACAAAAGAGCTCAACTATTAGCATGGGATATATATTTGTCCTTCGGAGGAGAATCTTATGGAAAATTCTCTGACATTGATCAGCTAACTGCCTTTGCTGACTATAAACTCCCCCAAGTTTTAAGAGAACTTGGGATCTTAAAGTATAGCAAGGAGCTATCAGATTTAGTGGATAAAGGGATACTCCTTCCAAGTGGCAGTCCAATGGAAGTGGAAATACGGGCAGCCACCATAATTTCAGTGGAATATCTAAAAGAAGAATTCAGGAAAAGAGGTACAGAACTGAGATCTGTGGATCTTGATGCAATGCTATGGCATTTAGGTCAGAAAGACAAATACCGTAAAAGACCCTATCACAAAACAATAACAATCTTCTATTGATGAAAAATGTCCTGGGGGTTAAAAAGGTTTATTCAACCGTAATGAGATCTTTTATCTTTTCGAATTTCTTTTCCCCAATACCTTGAACCTTTTTAATATCCTCGATCTTTTTAAATGGTCCGTTTTTCTCTCTGTATTTTATAATCTCCTCAGCAGTCTTTGGGCCTATGTCAGGGAGTTTTGCCAGCTCATCCTTTGAGGCCTTGTTTATATTTACCTTTTGGGCAGCTGTGGCCTGAGTCTTTTGCTGTGATGCAGCCTTTTGTTGTTGCTGTTGTGTCTGGGCCCAGGCCTGTAGCTCAAAAAAAGCCGCCACAAAACAGATGGCCATAATGATCACCAAGGCTTTCTTCATGTAAGTCGCCTCCCAATAAGTTCCCCCAGGACGAGGTCATATTATTCGAACAACCTATGCCCTGTCAATGAAGATGATCCTCCCTGATACCCAAGAGGCCAAGCACCTTCAAAGGCTGAACCAAGTTTTTAGGCCCAGCCGGTTAGAAGTTCTGCCCCTCGGATTTAGCTCTGTTATTGAGCTCTAATGCTTCCTCCTTTTGCTCTGTGCTTTCTCCCAACTTTTGCTCTTCTGGGCCTTCTATCATCTTTTCAAGAGAAGAGGGGCTATGGGCAAAGCCTTTTTTCTTGGCCTTATCCTCATACATGAGCCTATCTGCCTCCACCAAGAGGATTTCAAGGGATACTGAGCTCTCAGGCCCCCACTTGGTAATGCCTATGCTTGCGGAGATCTCAAAGGGCAGTCTATGGAGCTGGTTTAAGGCTGAAATGCCATCCTTTAGCCTCCTTTCTATGGAATCCGGATCCAATATCCCCTCTGCTTCCATTGCAAGTACTGCAAACTCATCGCCCCCTATCCTTGCCACAACATCATCTCCCCTAAAACTTTCCTTTAAGATCCGTGCCAGTTCCTTAAGTGCCAGATCACCTGCAGAATGCCCATAGGTATCGTTAATGTGCTTTAGGTAGTTCAGATCCGAAAACACAAGAAAAACTCCCTTATTTTGTCGGGCTGCAGTCATTAACAACCTCTCTCCTAACTCCTTAAAGCCCCTTCTATTATAAAGGCCCGTGAGTTCATCCTTAATAGAGATAAGTTTTAATTCCTCTTCAAATCTTTTCCTTCCTGTAATATCGTATATCACAGCGAGAAGATAAACTTTACCTGGAAGTGCAACCCTTTCTAAGCGTACCTCTGTTTCAAATAGGGAGCCGTCCAGCCTCATGTGCTGCCATTCAAAAGAAAGACTTTCTCCTTCCCAGGCCCTTTTCATGTACATATAACCTTTTTCCTTGGACGCTTGGCCATCGGGCTGAAATGGAGGAGAAAGCTCAATAGGGCTTTTTCCTATAATGGAATCCCTATCTCCTCCGAACATCCAAAAGGTAGCAGGGTTACAATCCACTATTATACCTTTGTCCAAGAGAAATATAGGGTATTTTAATGTGTTAAAAAGGATCCTAAAACGCTCCTCACTTTCCTTTAATGCTGCTTCCTGTCTTTTCCTCTGGGTCATATCCCTTGCTATTCCCCTAAAACCAGTTATATTACCTTGGTAATCAATGATAGGACATATTGATATCTCCAAATCTTTAATATCGCCCTTTCCATCAATGACCTTTACAGTCACATTATCCTTTGGCATCTTGTTCTTATACACATTGTTGAACTCGAGGAAAATTTTATCCACATACTCAGGTACAACAATCTTCTTATAACTCATTCCCATAAGTTCTGATTCTGAAAGCTTAAGTGTCCTGAGCCATGAGGGATTAAAAAACACAAATCTACCCTTCAGATCCGTCTCATAATAGCCCTCCCTAATCTCCTCAAGTATCTGTGCGTATTTCTTTTGCGACTCTCTTAGCTCTATTTCTCTTTTTCTAAGTTCTGTCACATCCCTTATCACAACCACATCTGCTACATCTTCACCTAACAAGGAAAAGCTCCTGAGCTCCATCTGCCTTTCCCCCATCTGTAGCTCGGCTACAGCTCCACTCCTGTATGCGTCCTTTATTCGGGCCAGGAGTTCTGAAAAACTCCCCTCTGCTGTTTGGAGAAGTTGGGCAAAGGCCTGGTTGGCATATTTTATCTCCCCAGAGGAAGACAAAATGGCAACCGGGTCCGGGAAGGACTCTAAGAGCATCCTAAAGCTCTCCTCTTTCTTTATGAGTTCCTGGTAGAGTTTTTCTTTTTCCTGTGCTTCGAAGATCAACTTCTTGTTGAATTCCAAGAGCGTTGAAGTCCTTTCCTCAACCTTCTGTTCCAATTCTTTCTGTAATTCTTGCAAATTTCTTTGGGTTTCTTTATGCCTTTCTATCTCCAATCTAAGGTTTACAAGAGCTCTGATATCCTGGATAAGCAAAACAACTCCAGCCAATTCACCAAACTGATCATAGATATGCACAACAGACATCTTGACAGGTATCATTTCCCGGTTATGGGACGGAAGTTCCAATTCTACCAACCCATTCTGGTAATTTTCTGGAGTCAGATATCTTGTTACCTCAGGGAATATCTCGTTGATATCGTGAAGGATGACTTCAGACTGTTCAAATCCAAATACCACTAAAAATTGAGGATTGCACTTGATAATCCTTAGTTTTCTATCCAGTAGAATTACCATATCGCCTATCAATGAAAGGATCTTATCTTTTGTTATAATGGGATCCAAGGACATTGCCTTGTATTTGGTAATGGCTACATAGGCTCCCCATGCAAAAATCAAGAGTAGGATGGGAGCAAGGGCTGGGAGATATCTTATATTCAGCAATGGCGCAATCAAGTTTGAAATAATACCAAGGCATGTTGTTATAAAACCGGCCTTTACTAAAAGCATGGCCTGTTTTCTCTCCATTTTAACTTCGGTGGTTTTGCCCCACTTATAAACGATGTAAAGGCTCCAGAACAATAAAGACCCTGTATATGTTAGAAATATCAATGGCCAGGTTTTGTTGTGGGATAAGATTTCTATCCATCCAAAAGGACCTTGAATCAGATCTTCAACCAAGAGTGTGCCAAAAAATACCTTGTATAAGAAAAAGACGGGTGGGCCATAAAGAATCGGGTACAGTTTCCATCCCTTGGCCATCTGTTTCCCCGATAGTTGCAACAAAAAGTGGGAACCTATGCTCATAAAGGTACACCACCCAATAGCCGAGACCTTGTACCACTGCCATGCTATCTCCTTTGTGGGTGCAGAATACACAAAGGAATAGGGGAATGCCCAGGTTGCCAAGCTCAAGGAGAGGGTGAGAAAAAGCCTGTTTAGGAAGGCCTTTGGGTTTTGTTTATAGGCGTGCATGCCCAATGCAATAAAGGTGCAGGCAGAAGCCACCGATAGGTATGAAAATAATAAAGGGATCATGGCATTGCTATCTCGTATTTGGCTATCTTAGCCCTCAGGGTGGGAAGCGATATGCCCAATATCTGAGCGGCCTTCTTGCGGTTGTAGTTTACCTTTTTGAGAGTGTCCAGAATGTGATCCCTTTCCACCATCTCCAGTGTACTAAGATGAACCTTACTTTTAACCTGTGATGACCTTTGATGCCCCAGGAGTTGTTTCACTATCTCCTTTGAGATCATGGCGCCACTGGCCTTTACCATGGCCTCCACCAAGGTGTTTTCCAGCTCCCTCACATTTCCTGGCCATGAATATGCCATAAGAAGATCCAAAACACCCTTTTCCAGCTTGGAGATACCCAAATGTAACTCCTTGTTGATCTTCCACATAAAGTGGGCCACCAGCTCAGGTATGTCCTCAAGCCTTTCCCTCAAAGGAGGTATTTGGATCTGCACCACCTTTAGTCTGAAATAAAGATCTTCCCTGAACTGCCCTTTCTGGACCATCTCCTTCAGGTCTTTGTTGGTGGCAGCCATCACCCTACAGTTTGATCTGAGCACCTCTTGCCCACCAACCCTTTGAAATTCCTTGCGTTGCAAAAAACCCAAGAGTTTGCCCTGCAATTGTAAAGGCAGCTCACCTATCTCGTCCATAAAAAGCGTTCCACCCTCTGCCCTTTCCACAGCCCCCTTTTTTGTATAAATGGCGCCAGTAAAGGCACCCTTTTCGTGCCCAAAGAGTTCTGATTCCAAGAGGTTTTCCACAACCCCTGCACAGTCAAAGACCACAAACGGGCCGTCTTTTAAGGATGAGTTTTTGTGGATGAGCCTTGCAACCAGCTCCTTTCCCGTACCCGTCTCTCCCTGTAAGAGGACCGTGGCGTTGTTTGTGCACAAGATGCCTATGGTCTTTTGGAGTTCCAACATTGCCTCACTACTTCCCACCAAGACCTCTTGCTCTCCCTCCTCCTTTGCCCCAATCCCGTGGTCGTGGAGTCCTGTTGAGGCATTAACTGCCCTTTCAAAGGCCCTATCCAACTCGCCCACATCCAAAGGCTTCCTGATGTAATCAAAGGCCCCTGCCTTCATGGCCTCAATGACAGTTTGCATCTCATGAAAGGCAGTTATCATGATGACCCTTGTCTCTAAAAAGCGTGAGCGAATCTTCCTCAACAGCTCTATGCCGTTTATATCAGGGAGCCTGATATCCAAGATCACCACCTTTGGCATATATCTTAAAAGGATCTCCCAGCCTTCCTTTCCATCCTTGGCCACCAACACCTTGTACCCCTTTTCAGACAGATACATCCTAAGGGTTTCCAATATTGGATACTCATCGTCTATCACAAGCACCTCTATCATGAGCCCCTCCTTATGGGCAGGCTCAGCACAAAAGTGGCTCCCTTGGGATACCTGAGCTTTGCCTGAACCGTCCCCCCGTGTGATTCTACAATCCTCTTCACTATGGAAAGCCCAAGGCCTGTGCCTTTGCTCTTTGTGGTAAAAAAGGGCGTAAAGACCTCTTCCAATAGCTCTTTGTCTATACCAGGGCCGTTGTCTTCCACCGTCACATCCACATAATGGTTTCCATCTTCCTCCCTTTGGGTGGTTGTCACTATCACCATCCCTCCCCTGTTCACTGCCTCAATGGAGTTATTGAAGAGGTTCACGAAGACCTGTGTCATCTTTTGCGGGTCCAGTGGAAGTTTGGGAAGTGCTGGGTCTGCCTCGAACACAGGCAGTATACCCTTTTCGCCGAACCTGGGTTCCATCACCTCCATACAAAAGGAGATGATGTCGTTCAAATTTGCCGGCTCAAGCCTTACATCCAATGGCCTTGAAAATTCAAGTAATTCATTTAGGATTCCCTCCAACCTTATAAGTTCGCCCACTGCAATCTCCACCCTGCGTACATCATTCCATTGCAAAAGGGGACTTTTTGCCAATATCTGGAGATTCAGCTTTATTGATGCAAGTGGGTTTCTTAGTTCATGGGATAAGCTGCTTGTCACCTGCGCCACATAACGAAGCTGTTCTGCCTCTATACTCTTTTTTTGTAACTCTACCCTCCATGTTATGTCCCTGCATATTCCTATGTTTTCAATACCATCTTTGTGTCTTCTCACCTTGGCTGTTATCTCTGTGGGGAAACTTTTTCCATCCTTAGTCAACCGCATATATTCAAATATGTTCGGTGCCGGCTTATTGGAAATAGCATCGTTATAGATTTGAGTTACTCTATCTCTCGACTCTGCACTGATAAACATCCAAAAGGGCTTTCCAATCACCTCAGAATGTTTATACCCATGCATTTGACAGAAGGCATTGTTCGCAAATACAATCCTTCCGTTTCTAATTACAAAATAACCTTCGTTTATTTCCTCTACAAGGGTCATATATTTGAGTTCAGATTCACGCATTTCTATGGTTTTCAATTTCAGCTTTAGCTCAAGCTCTTTATTGTGGTTGACGATTGTCATTTCGTGCATCTTTTGAAAATAGTCACTGAACCTATGAATAGTATATGCAAGACAATCGTTTATTTTACTGATTGCTAACTTTAACTCCTGATCTCCCACATGATCCAGAACCAAAGGTGTTACAATCGTCCTATAAAGCTCAAAGGCCTTTTGGACATCTGAAAGACTAAAGCCTGCCTCCAACCTCATCTTAGTTATCTTTGAGATGAAATCGTTTATTGGGCCGAAATCAGAGTTGATTATAAGTGCGAAGTTGGCATCACAGGCCTCTGTGACAGTTTGGTACAGTTCGGCCAAGGGCCTGAGGGAATATTGCTTGCTCACCTGCGTGTGAAGTCTTCTAACCCATTCATCTATTATGGCCTGTCTGAAAAATAAAAGCACTTCCCTTAGGCTCATGAGCCTTGCACCCAATGGGTTTTGATGACTTTCATGTAAAAGACTCATAAGACCTTTGCTCCCATAAGTAACCACAATAGCCTTTAATTTACAATCCTTTTGAAAATCAAGCACTATTTGAAGGCTTGCCAGAAAAATACATTGACCATATAATCCCCAAAATTTCTTTTAACCAGGAGAAGCCCATGGAATTCAGATACCTTTTTAGTCCCATAAGGATCAACAAAACTGAGATAAAAAATCGCATAGTGATGACCGCCATGCACCTGGGTTACACGCCCGAGGGTGTGGTGACAGATAGGCTTGTGGAGTTTTACAGGATGCGTGCCAAGGGAGGTGTGGGGCTTATCATCGTAGGCGGGTGCACCATTGATGAGTACGCCGGCATGGCCTCCATGATCGGACTTTCCGATGACAAGTTCATCCCAGGACTCAAAAGGCTTTGTGAGACAGTGAAGGCAGAAGGTGCCAAGGTGGCTGCCCAGTTATATCAGGCGGGTAGATATACCCATTCTGCCATGATCGGTGGGAAAAAGCCCTTTTCTGCATCTGCTGTGAGGTCCAAGCTCACAGGAGAGGTTCCCAGGGCCTTGGAGTTGGAAGAGATCCCCATGGTGCAAGATTCCTTTGCAAAGGCTGCCAAGAGGGCAAAGGACGCAGGCTTTGATGCAGTGGAGATCTTGGGTAGTGCAGGGTATCTCATAAGCCAGTTCTTCTCCCCCATTACCAATCTCAGAACAGATAGGTACGGTGGTTCCTTGGAAAACAGGATGAGATTCGGGATAGAGGTGGTACAAAGGGTGAGGGATGCCGTGGGCCCAGACTATCCCATAATCATGAGGCTTGCGGGAAACGAGTTTATGGAAGGGGGAAATACCAATAAAGAGGCCAGGATCTTTGCAAAGGAACTGGAAATGGCAGGTGTGGATCTCTTTAACATCACAGGTGGATGGCACGAGACAAGGGTTCCACAGCTCACCATGTTTGTCCCAAGGGCAGGCTTTTCATATCTTGCCTCCAACATAAAAAAGGCGGTTCAAGTGCCGGTCATCGCAAGTAACAGGATAAATGACCCCTATCTAGGAGAGGAAATCCTGGTTAGGGGAGAGGCAGACATGATTACCATGGCCAGGGCATTGATTGCTGATCCTGATCTCCCTAAGAAGGCAATGGAAGGCAAGGCCCACATGATAAACCACTGCATAGCCTGTAACCAGGGATGCTTTGACAACATATTTAGCTTTAGGCCTGTTACATGCCTTGTGAATCCTCTGGCAGGTAGGGAATCTGAGCTGGAAGTAAGGCCTGCGGGCCAAAAGAAAAAGGTGGTAGTGGTGGGAGGAGGTCCTGCAGGCCTTAAGTGTGGCATCACCCTTAAGGAAAGGGGACATGAGGTAGTTTTGCTGGAATCTTCTGGCTCCTTGGGAGGCCAGCTCTTGTTGAATGAAAAGATCCCCGGCAGGATGGAGATGGTCACCTTGGCCCTGGACCTCTGTAACCAGGCCAAGGCGCTTGGGCTGGACATCAGGCTCAATGCCCCTGCTACGCTGGAAACCATCCTGAGAGAGAAGCCAGATGCGGTGGTCGTTGCCACAGGAGCAAGGCCTCACACACCACGGATCTTAGGGGTGGATCTTCCCCATGTTCACCAGGCCTGGGAGGTACTAGAGGGAAAGGTGATGCTCCAGGAGCCTGTGGTCATCATAGGGGGAAATGCCGTTGGCCTGGAGACAGCACTCTATGTTGCAAGCCATGGGACCTTGAGCCCAGAAGACCTTTTCTTCCTCTTCACAAACAAGGCAGAGGAAGTGCAAGATCTATGGGAATACTGCTCCACTGGGAACAAGAAGGTTGTTGTCTTGGAGATGCTTCCAAAGGCAGGAAAGGATATAGGCCAGTCCACCAGGTGGACGGTCTTTGCGGAATTGAAAAGGTTGAATGTCCAGATCCTCACCAACACCAAGGCTGTGGAGATAAAGGAAGGAGAGGTAATAGCCCTCAAGGATGAGGAAGAGTTGACCATTAAGGCAGGCTCTGTGGTATTGGCCACAGGATCAGTACCCCAAAACCAACTCTACGGAGAGCTCTTGGGCCATAATCTGGAGGTGTACCTGATAGGTGATGCTCAAAAGATCGGTAAGGCAATAGACGCAATAAGGGAAGGCTTTGAACTGGCCTTGAGGATGTGAGACAGTGGCAAAGACCATAGGCATCCTTTCAGATACTCATTTGAGGACACCCGACAGGCACTTGATAGCCCTTCTGGATGGGCCTTTTTGTAAGGTGGATGCTATAATCCACTTGGGTGACATGGTTTCCAATGAGGTCTACGATTTCTTAAGGAAGAAGGAACTGATGGCAGTGGCGGGAAATAGAGATGAAGAAAGTCTAAAGGCATTCCTACCCAAAAAGCAGGTCCTTTCCATGGGCGGCTTTAGGATAGGAATAATACACGGTTGGGGGGCCTTTTGGGGGATTTTGAACAGGGTGGGAAAGGAGTTTCAGGGTGTGGATGCCATCCTCTTTGGACATACCCATAGGCCTTTGATAAAGTATCTCAACGGGATACTCTGCCTAAACCCTGGCTCCTTTAAAAGGGATCCCTTGGGAGGCTTTCATAAGAGATATGCGATCCTAAGGATAGGCAAAGAATTGGAGCCTGAGCTCCGTTCACTATGAATTCTTTAGGGCAATTGAGTGGCTAAGGGCATTGGAATAGCAAGATCAGCAGGTGTGGTGGGTTTTTTCACCCTTTTGAGTAGGATCCTGGGCCTTGTAAGGGACATGGTGTTTGCACATATATTCGGGTCAGGATTTGTGGCAGATGCCTTCTTTGTGGCCTTTCGGATCCCAAATCTACTTAGGAAACTTTTTGCAGAGGGCTCACTTACCGCTGCATTTGTGCCTGTCTTCTCCGATTATTTGGTTCAAAAGGGGAAAAAAGAGGCATTTCAGCTTTCAAATAGAGTATTGAGTTGTTTGCTTATAGTACTTGTCTTTGTAACATTACTGGGAATCCTTTTATCTCCATTGATAGTGAAGATATCTGCCTACGGATTTACCTCTGTTCCAGACAAATTTAACCTCACCGTAATCCTAACAAGGATCATGTTCCCTTATATTCTCCTTATAAGTATAGTGGCCTTTTTTATGGGTGTCTTGAACACCTTTGGTCATTTTGCAGCACCTGCAGCTGCGCCCATACTTTTGAATGCCTTTATAATAATCTGCGCTGTTTATCTTTCACCACTTTTGAAAACGCCCATCATTGGGGTGGGCATTGGGGTAATATTAGGAGGTATTGCCCAGGTTCTCTTACAGATACCCTTTGTGAAAGGCTTTGGTTTTAACTTTAGCTTTGAGCCCGTATTCAAAGATGAAGGGGTGAAACGCATAGGCAAGCTGGCCCTTCCCACCCTTTTTGGCGCGGCCGTGTATCAACTGAATCAGGTAATAGGTACGCTTTTAGCCTCTTTTCTGGAGGAGGGAAGTGTTTCGTGGCTCTATTATGCCGATAGGCTTGTACAATTTCCATTGGGTATATTCGGTGTGGCCATGGGAACAGTGTCCCTTGCCTCCCTTTCAAGGCATGCAGCAAATAATGATTGGGCCACATACAACAAGACCCTTGCGCAGGCAATGGGCCTTTTGATATTTACCTCAGTCCCTGCCACCTTTGGCCTTTTGGTCCTGGGTGAGCCCATAGTGAGGCTCTTTTTCGAGAGGGGTAGATTTACCCACTATGATACCCTCATGACAAATAAGGCCTTGTGGGCCTATGGGGTGGGGTTATTGGCCTACTCCCAGATCAGGGTCTTGGTCTCAGCCTTCTTTGCCCTGAAGGATACCAGGACACCTGTGTATGTGGCCACCTTTGCACTTGTTTTGAATTTTCTGGCAGGGATCATACTCATGAGACCCTTTGGGCATACAGGCCTTGCCCTGGCCTTGAGCATAGCATCCTTTGCCCAGGCTGCCATCCTCTATTACCTCCTTGAGAAAAAAACAAAGGGGAACCTTTCATATGCCTTGTCAAAGTCCATGATAAAAAGCATAATGTGCTCCATAGGAATGGCTGCGATAGTGTACCTTGGGAAGAGTTTCCTCTTTGTGAGTGTAAGTGGTTTTACTGCTCTCATGACAAAATTGCTCGCACTTGTGGTATTGGGGGCACTGGTTTATGTTTTTTTGGCATTTTTGTTTAGAGTTGAAGAACTAAAGCTTTTAAGGATCATAGGGGGCTAAATTGGCTTTTGCTGATTCTCAGGAACTAAATGATAGCATGGTTAATGTGGTAGAAAACCCCATATTTAAATTAATACCACATGCTGTAATTTTGTCAGAAATTAGTGGCAAAATAGTTTATGCAAATGAGCACACAAAGAATATTTTTGGCTTTTCCCCTGCACAGTTGAAGGGAAAACCTCTTTCAACGTTGTTTACTCCTGAGGACATGGAATTTTTGTACCCGAACTTACTTTTCCTTGCTAAAAATAACAAACAGTTTCAAGGCGAGCTTATGCTGATGAAAAGAAATGGTATTAGGTTTTTTGCCTATTTGCACATGGTCCCTCTGCTTGAAACCGGATTAACCTTGTACTGCCTTCAGGATATTGATTCTACAAAGCGATTAAAAAATATAGTTCACTCTGGAAATTATGATGATCTTATTAAGATGGCAAATGGTATCGCCCATGAAATAAGAAACCCCCTTGTGTCAATTGGAGGCTTCATAAATAGGATAAAAAGGATATGCGAGTTAGGTGAAGAAAATCTAAAAAACTATCAGAATGTTCTAACAAACCTCAAAAGAATAGAGACGATCGTTAAGAAAGTTCAGGCCTTTGTTACAATGCCAAGACCGGAGTTCAGGCCCTGGAACATAAGAGAGTTGGTAGAAGCTGTGCTCACATCCCCGGAATATGAAGAAAGGGTTAAGGGGGTGAAAATAAAACAAAGGCTAAGCGATACCAATGTTTATGTTGATCGTCAACTAATTGAAAAGGTATTTTCCATACTTTTGGAAAATTCTCTGGATGCCATTGAAGCTGAAAATGGGGAGATAGAGATATACGATGAAAGGGATGATTCTTTTTTGAAGATATACTTCAAGGATAATGGAGTGGGGATTTCGCCCACTGATCTACCTTACATCTTTACACCCTTTTTTAGCACAAAGGCTCACGGAATAGGTATTGACCTTGCCACCGCAAGAAAGATTATTCAGGCCCATAATGGGTTGATCTCAGTTGAATCCCACCCTGCTTTGGGAACCACCTTTGCTATTACAATCCCCATTGAAAGGAGAAGGAAGATCAGGCGGGAGCTTTTGGAGGAACAGGGGATAGAGTGAGCGTGAAGGTATTTCCTTCCCTTTGGAGCTTGAAGCCATAATACTCTATGCTCTTTGAAAGGGGTCTTCCGAATATCAGGTCCATGTATTCTTCCGGTATGTTTAGTTTTGTTTTAACAGCCAGACGTAATTCGTGATCATACCTCAAGATGGAAAGCACATTTTTTACGGCAGCTTCACCGTCTTGCTCGATCTGTTTAATCATTTTATCCAACAGATCATGGTTACATTTTTTCTCGTGCTCTTCAATGAGGCGCATTATGTTTGAATCTTTGAATAAATGATACCTTGTTAACTTTGGCCTTTCAAATATTTTGTAAAATTCACCTGGGTCAGTGCAAAAAAACGCCCTACATTGGATGGGCCTGATATCATATATCATGCAAGATTTTTCCTCATGCTTATAGAAGATGCAATAGCCTTCTTCTGATTCCTTGAACTTTAAAAGCTCAAAGGAAGAGGTTATAAGTCTATCTTCCAAGTTGTCCCACACCACCTCTCCTGCCCTTATGGTATACACATAGCCATAATCCAGTTCATGTTCTCTGAAAAGAACTATATCATCCTCCAAGAGTGAGGGAGGCGTAACCCTACAGCACCTACCGCATCTCTTGCATATCCTTTGCTTCAATTTTGCCTCCTTTAGCCTCTCTAAAATCCCTTTGCCCTATGTACAAGTATTACTTTTAGAAAGGCAACTCTTTAAACTTTTAACCTTGAACCTTGAACCTTGAACTTTTTAGGGTCCTCACCCTCTCCCCATCCCCTCAAACCCTATAAACCCAACAAACCCAATAAACCCGCCTTTAATTCCATCAGGTTTTCCCTTCATCTGCCTCAGCAAGCATACATGAAGTTATGGCCAGTTCAAAAAAGTACGGTAGGTTAAGGTAGAGGATTAAGAGGCCACATCCTGCTTTCTCTTTTCCTGGGCCCTTACCTCTCTGCGTAAGAGTTTTCCCACCTTGGATTTGGGGAGCATGTCCCTGAACTCAATGTACTGGGGAACCTTATAGGAGGCAAGCCTTTCCCTGCACCACTTGATGAGGTCATGACCCAGCACACCTTTTACATCCTCTTTCAATACCACATAGGCCTTTATCCTTTCTCCCACCTTTGGATCTGGAATGCCAACCACACAGGCTGCCATCACAGCAGGATGTTCTTGCAGTACCCCTTCCACCTCAGAGGCCGATACCCTATAACCCTTGTGTTTGATGGTATCCACCGTGCGATCAACGAAGTAAAAGAATCCCTTCTCATCCCTCATGAGCACATCACCTGTCCTGTACCAAAGCCTTCCATCCATCTCCACAAAGGCATCTTGTGTCTCCTCTGGTTTGTTGAGATAAGCCCTCACCATCTTTTCTGAGTGCACAAGTAGTTCCCCTGGCTGACCCGGCTGTACCTCTTCCAAGGTGTTGGGATCCACAAGCCTTACCACCTTGGAAGGCACCACCTTTCCAACAGAATTGGGAGGAGTCTCCTCATCTGCCCTGGCAAGCAAGACCCCTCCGCAGGTTTCCGTTGCGCCGTAGCCCTGGTACAAGGGCACACCAATCCGCTGTTTCCAGCGATTGTATATCTCCAAAGGAAGCACATCCCCTCCACTGAAGCAATAGCGCAAGGAGCTCAGATCATAGTACTCCAGTCTCTGGTGCTGGAGTATCATCCTGTATAGTTGTGGAACGCCTATTATGGTCTTGGCCCTATCCCTTTCCACTGCATCAAAGATGGCATCCAGGTTCACTTTGGGCATGAGTATCAATTTCCCGCCTTCAAAGATAGTGCTAAGGGCACATGTCTGGCCAAGCACATGGAACAGTGGGGCAGAGCCCACCACTACATTTTCCTCCTCTAAAAAGATTGGCTTTCTCACCTCAATATGCTCCTTTGCTGCTGTGAGATATAGCCCATGGGATAGGGGAACACCTTTGGGGAACTTGGTGGTCCCTCCTGTGTAAAGTATCTCTGCCGTGTCCAGGTCATTCCTTTGAGGAGGAGGCAGTTGGCCCTTTGAGGCCTTTAAAAATGTCCCAAAGGTCATGGTCCTTTCATCCTCTTTAAAGGCACCCTTGGGCACACGGTCAAAGGCCCATCCCACAAACTTTTTCCAAAAGGGAAGCAGATCATCCAACCTTATTACGATCACGCACCTCAGATTGGTTTCTGGGAGTGCCTCTTTTACATACCCATAGTTCACATCTGTACAGACAATGTGAGTTGCGCCGCTATCATTTGCCATGTACTTGATGTCCTTGGTCACATATATGGGACTTGTGGGCACTGCAACACCATCTGCCCTCAAAACCCCAAGCCAGGCCACAACCCAGTGGATGCTGTTGGGGAGGTATATAATCACACGGCCACCTGGTTCGAGGTGGTGTGATCTCAAAGCCAAGGCAAACCTTTCTGAAAGTGCCCTTACCTCTTTGTAGGTATACTCACTTCCCAGGTACTTTAAACACACCTTGTCTCCGTATCTGAGTGCCGCCTTCTCAAACTCCAAAAAGATATTCTCACCCACGACTCCCCCCTCAGCCCCCCAGATAGGCTGCCTTTACCTCTGGGTTATCCATAAGCTCCGCACCCGTTCCTGTAACGGTCAAGATTCCGTTTTCTATCACATATCCCCTATTTATTACAGGCAGCACAGGCCTTGCGAATTGCTCTGCTATCACAACGGTGAGGCTCAATTCCTTCCTCAGGCCCACCACAGTATCCATGAGTTGCCTTTGTATCATGGGACTCAGGCCCAAGAGAGGTTCGTCCAATAACAATAGCCTGGGCCGGGCCACCAAGGCCATGCCCACTGCAAGCATCTGCTGTTCCCCACCCGAGAGGAATCCTGCCTTCTTGTGCCTGAGCCTTTGAAGGCTTGGAAACACCGTGAGGCTGTATTCCACCATCCTTTGGACCTGTGAATAGGGTTGAAGGTAGCCGGCTATTCTTAGGTTTTCCATCACACTACTCTCTTTGAATATGGGATGTCTTTCTCTGCAGAGCACAATACCCCTTTTCACCCTCAAAGAGGGATCCATCCAGGTGATGTCCTCATCCTTAAAGGAGATGGTGCCGTAGATGGAGATCCTCTCTCCTCCCCTTCTCATCTCCTTTGTCCTGATATCCACCAAAAGCCCTGAGATAGAATTCATGAGTGTTGTCTTCCCTGCGCTGTTTGGCCCAAGGATCCCCACAAGCTCCCCTTCCCTCACCTCCATGGAAAAGTCATTTATGGCAAGGGCATTTTCAAAAAAGACCATGAGATTAAAGACCCGAAGCATCTTCTCTACTCCGTGCCTAAATAGGCTGCCTTCACGGCAGGATGCTCCATCACCTCTGCCGGAGGACCGTCGGCTATCTTTTCGCCAAAGTTTAAAACTATCACCCTGTCTGCTATCTTGAACAATTCCTTGAGCCTGTGTTCCACCATGATAATCGTTTTGCCCTGATCCTTTAGTTTTTCTATCACAGGCACAATACTTGCCACCTCAGCCAAGCTCAGGCCGGAAAACAATTCATCCAGGATGAATACCTCTGGTCTCAGGCTCAAGGCCTTTGCCAGCTCAAGCCTTTTTAGATATCCCTGGGGGAGTGAACTTGCCACCTTGTAGCTCACAAAGGAATCCCTCTCAAAACCCACTTCTTCCAGAAGATCCAATGCCACTGCGTCCCTATCTCCATATCCCCCACCCGCAGCCTCTCTCACCCTGGGAGAGCAAAGCGGAATCACAAGGTTCTTGAAGGCAGGCAGGTGATAAAAGGGCCTTACCATTTGGAAGGTTCTGGAGATGCCTAAATTCACGATCTTGTAAGGCGGAAGGCCTGTGATTTCCTTGTCCTTGAAATACACCTTACCCCCATTGGGCCTAACAAAGCCCGTGATAAGATTCACCAGTGTGGTCTTCCCAGAGCCATTGGGGCCGATGACCCCCAACAGCTCACCTTCCTTTACCCCAAAACTCACGGAGGATACTGCCAAGACACCTCCATAGGCCTTGCTTAGACCCTCTACCCTCAGGATATATTCTGTCATCGCACCTCCACGTACCTTTCAATCTGATGGTATTTTCTGGAGAGAAAATGGAAAAGCCCCTCTGGAAGTGCCACTATGGAAAAGGTGAGAAAGCTTCCATAAAAAACGATCCTCAGGGCGCCAAATGCCCTCAATACCTCTGCAAGTGGAACCAAGATGAAGGCGCCCACCACAGACCCTGCAAAGGTACCTCCACCACCCAATAAGGCACAGGCAATGGGCATGATGGAATAGTCCAAGGCAAAGCCCGGCATCCCACAGAACATATCGTAGTGGGTCCCAAAGGCACCGGCAAAACAACCCACACAGCCTCCAATGAATAAAGCCTGGGCCTTATACCAATACACATTAAGCCCTGCGTTCATCACAGACCTGTCATCATCCTTTATGGCCCTAAGGATCAGGCCATAGTCTGAGTCCTGAAGCCTTCTAAAGCCGAACAGGGCAAACAAAAGGGCAAGCATGATGAGGTAGTAGGAGACCCACTGATTGGGAAAGGCATCCAGACCTGTCAAACCTTCTGTGCCTCCCAAGATCCTGGTGGCCTCGATAAGCCTCATGAACATCAACGGCAACACAAGGGTAATCATGGAGAAATAAACTCCCCTCAGCCTGAGCACAAAAACGAGCAATAGGGTGACCAAAAGGGAACCTGTGACGGTTGCAACGGGTATGCTCAAGAACCAAGGGAACTTCAGGTAATAGTTTAGGATGCCTGTAAAATAGGCACCCACACCGAACAACAAGGATTGCCCAAGGGAGGTGAGGCCCGCTGTCATCATGAATTCCCAACTTATTGCCAGGAGGGCATATGAGGCAGTGGAAATGAGGATCTCCCTCATGTAAGGTGAAAAAAAAGGCCCTACCAAAAGAAGTCCCACCACAGGAACCGCCCTTGGCCCCAGGAGAAAAAGTGCCTCCCTCCAAGAATTAAGGGCAAATATGTCATCTGACCTTGCCTTTATGCCCCTGTCTATCCTTTCCTTTCTAAGCTCTGCCTTTTTCCCTTCCAACTATACCCTCTCTTCCAATTCTTTTTGCTGGCTGAATAGGCCTGAAGGCTTGATCCCAAGTATCAACGCAATGGCAATGAGGCTCACCAACATCATCCAATGGGTTTCCAAATAGAATGCGGTGAATGTCTGGGCATAGCCTATAAGTGCGGATGCCACCAAGACCCCCACAGAGCTCCCAAGCCCACCCACTATGCAGACAGCCAAGGCATTCAGTAGCACGTCGTAGCCTCCCTCAACGGTTATGTTCCCCAGGGGCAGGATCAGGATGGCAGAGGCAGCTCCCAGACAAGACCCAAAGCCCATGCTTATGGCTCCCACCTTGTCTGAGTTTATGCCAAAGGTAAGGGCAGTGCGTTCATCCTGGGCAATTGCCCTAAATGCCAAGCCTGTCTTTGTGTATCGGGTAAAAAAGTACACAAAGATTACCAACACCACTGCCATGATCCCTATTGTGATGCGCTGGGAGTCTATGGTTACTCCCCCAACGGTTATGCCTCCAGAAAATAGGGAGGGAAGACCATACTTGGAGCCTATGAAACCAAAATACCTGAAGATCTCCATCCCTGCGATACCCACTCCGAAAGTGGCAATCACCTCTGATAAGGCCATACCCTTTATCCTTTTGATTACCACGTGGAATATGATGACACCCACCAAAAAGGAAGCAAGCAGGGCAATCCCAATGGATACCCAGTAATTGAACCCCAAAAGGTTTATGAGGATCCAGACGCCAAATCCGGCAAATATGTATATGGCCCCGTAGGCGAAGTTGGCCACCCCACTTATACCAAAGGTGAGATTGAAGCCCATCGCCAACAGGGCCAAGATGGCGCTGTTTATGAAGCCATAGATGAGAATGCCCATCTTCTACTTGCCGGCCTTGAGGCCCTCTGGGAGTTGAATCTTTCCCTCTGCCAAGCTTGAGGGATATACTATCACCCTCTCACCCTTTTCATTCCACTGATACATAGCTCCCACTGCTGCCTCTTTGGGATCCTCCCCAAATATGACCTGGTGCCCATTGTCAAACTTGATCCTTCCCATGGCTCCTTCTCTATCTGTCTTTTCCAAGGCTTCAACCACCTTGTCTCCGTCAATACTGCCTGCCTTCTCTATTGCCTCCTTCAGGATATAGACACTTTCATAGGCAGGTGCAGGTGCATGCCCCGATTCGATGGGCTTTCCGTACTTCTTTTGATAGTTGTTGTAGAACTCCACAGACTTGGGCACCTTTTGGGAAGGGATGTTTCCCACCTCAAAGATCATGTTGAGGGCTCCTGCTATCTGCTTGTCAAAGGCCTGCCATGCACCAGGCCCTGCCAGGGGTGAAATAAATCCGCATAAGAGCGCAGGCACCTTCATGGTCTTCCATTGCTTTACAAGCACGCCGCTGGTGGGCATATCAAATATGGGTAGGATTACCTGGGCATTTCCCTCCTTTGCCTTTGTAAGGCCAGAGGAAAAATCAACTGCTCCTGTGGGATATGCCTCCAAACCCACCACCTCCCAGCCTGCCTTCTTTAGCACATCTTGGGAGAGGATCTCCGCAGTCTTTCTGGCCCATGCCACATCCTGATGCATGATGTAAACCTTATTGAAACCAAATTCCTTATTGATATATCCCATGGTACCTGCCAGATATTTAACCAAATACACTGAATTAAGACACACCCTGAAGGTGTGCTTGTATTTGTTGTAATCTTCCTTCACCTTTTGCTCCACCACAGGCGTCATGGCAATGCTGAGGAGCATAGGGATCTTGTACTGAGAAACCAGATCCATACAGGCCACAGCCGCCTCAGACCTGAATGTCCCAAGCACAATAAAGTTCACTTTGTCTTCCAGGATGAGTTTCTTGTGCCCCTTAATCACCTCTGCAACAGGGATCCCAGGTTCAGCGCACCTGGTGTCCAAGGAGACCACCTTAAAAGGAAGCTTCTTGTCCCCAACCTTTACCCCACCTGCCTTGTTGATCTCTTCCACGGCCATTTCCACCGCAGCAAGTCCCTCTTTCCCCTCTAAGAATCCCAGGGCAGTGGGCACTCCCAGTAAGATGGGCTTTTCTCCATAGGCCTTATGTGCTCCCAATACAAAAAGGCCCACCAAAAGACACACCGCCACACACACAGAAAACACTCTTCCTTTCATAATAAACCTCCCTTTTTTGATTTGGGGATAGCCCCTGAGAAGTTGTCCATGTTATTAGGTGGTCCAGGTTTTGAGACATTTTTACTGCTCATACGGTAATCACTTCTCCCTGTCAAGAAAAATTTTGGCTTTAAATATATCACCTGAATTCACCCAGGAAAAGCCAAAAACTTCCGTTTCCATGGCTCCCAAAGATGGGGATGAAAATCAGGGCCTTAGGGGAAAGGATTTCATGTGCCACCCTTAACCCCTTCCCACACCTTAGGAAAGGTGAGCAAAGGTGTCTCCCACAAAGGTATGGCCGAAACAAAGGATCCAAAGGAAGTGAAGTCAACATTTGAGCCAACAAGCCGGTATGTGAGAATACCTCTCAAGGCACTTTCAGATCTTAGCTTTTTCAAATGCCCTTGTCCCTTCCTCGCAAAAAGCCCTTGCCGTAGCCCTGCCTGTGTGTTTGTTTTTCTTGACAGTGAAAAAAGATGTGTTAAAAGTCTATTTTTCAAAATCTTTCGGGGAAGAGCTATGAAGACATATATGGGAAAAAAGGACGAGGTTGAGAGAAGGTGGTTTGTGGTGGATGCCTCCAACAGGGTATTGGGGAGACTTGCCTCCCAGATTGCCATGAAGCTAAGGGGCAAGGACAGGCCCTTTTTTACCCCACATACAGACATGGGTGATTTTGTGGTGGTGATAAATGCCGAGAAGGTCAAGGTCACCGGAAAGAAACTGGATCAGAAGTTTTATTACAGATACAGTGGCTATTTGGGAGGCCTTAAGGTCACACCCCTCAGAAAGATGTTGGAGACCAAACCGGAGGAAGTAATAAGACACGCCGTGTGGGGCATGCTTCCCAAAAATCGCCTTGGAAGGCAGCTTATTAAGAAATTGAAGGTCTACAAGGGACCTGAGCACCCCCATATGGCACAACAACCTAAGGCGTGGGAGATGTAAATGGCACAACAGATATTTTACTCCACAGGCAAAAGGAAGACGGCTATTGCAAGGGTTTGGATGAAACCAGGGGACGGAGCCATGACCATAAACAAAAGGCCATTTGAAACTTATTTCTTTGATCAGGCCCACAGGCTCGTCGCCCTTGATCCTCTCATGCTAACCGGGACCATGGGCAGGTTTAACATCTTGGCCAACATAGGGGGCGGTGGTCCATCTGCACAGGCCCAGGCATTGAGGCATGGAATAAGCAAGGCACTGGTAAATTTTAACCCTGAATTTAAAGATGTCTTAAAAAAGCACGGCTATCTCACAAGGGACTCACGGGAAAAGGAGAGGAAGAAATACGGAAAAAGAGGGGCCAGGGCCAGGTTCCAGTACTCAAAGAGGTAATTTGCTCCCGTAACTTGGAGCTATCCAGACCTCCTTTCAAGGGGAAATCCCCATGCCAGTGAACTGGCACAAATGAGGATAAGGAAAATTAAGGTTTTGAGCCTGAAGGTCTGATGTTCCATTTTAATGTATTCCCCTGTTTAAAAAGCGTAAGAAGGGCAAGAAGAGCAAGACAGGTTTAATGGAAGAGATTTTAGCTTGACCGATTTCAACTTTTAACTGGGAGAAAATTCTAAGACTTAGACCAAAGCTAAACACCTCTTACGAGGCGTTGAACACCTGGTAGGTGGGATATTGTTGGGCTAAAGGAAACAGACCATATAGACGATGCAAAGGAAATCAACCAATTTAGGTTCCCCGCTGTAATAAAGGGGAGTGAGGAGGAGTTGTTTACCTGTTCTGCTTCAAGGAGGTCTGATAAATCGGGTTCAAAGGAGGTGGAAGATGAAGGCCTTTATATTGGCAGGAGGCGGAGGCACAAGACTATGGCCCCTTAGCAGGGCCCTTTACCCCAAACAGTTCCTAAAGATCTTTGGCAGATATTCCCTCTTCCAAAAGACACTAAAAAGGCTTAGTGGCATATGCAGTCCTTCTGATATGGTGGTCCTTACCAATAAAAAGCATAAGGTCCTTGTGGAAAAAGATTTACAAGAGATGGATACCAAGGATCAGCTCCCCCATGTACTCATAGAACCTGAGATGAGAAATACTGCCCCTGCAATTGCACTTGGAATCAAGTATTGCTTAGATGTCTTGAATGTAGCAGAGGATGAAGTGGTCTTTGTAACGCCATCTGACCATATCATTGAGCCTCTTGAAAGTTTTTTTTCGCTTGTCAAAAAGGCCGAGGTCGTTTCAAAGGCAGGGTATGTGGTTACCTTTGGGATAAAACCCAATAAGCCCGAAACAGGATACGGCTACATAAAGATAAAAGATCCAATTCCAAATTTTTTAGACACCATGTCTGTGGAAAAATTTGTTGAAAAACCCGACTATGAGACTGCAAAAAAGTATATTGATACTGGATTGTATCTTTGGAATTCTGGAATGTTTTGTTTCACCATTCGTACCATAATGGAGGAATTCAAGAGATTTTTCCCACGAATCTATGAGTTCTTTACCTTGAACTTTTCACAATTTCAGGAGAAATTCCCAGAATTGCCCAACATTTCCATTGACTATGCCGTGATGGAACGCTCTAACAAAATAGCAACAATCATGGGTCAACTCACATGGAATGATGTGGGATCTTGGGATGCAATCTATGAAATCCTAAAAAAGGATCCAAACGGAAATGTCGCACCTCCAAATACCTTCACGGTCAATTCAAAAGGCAATCTAATTATCGGGGATAAGAGGCTAATTGCCTCTGTCTCCATTCAAGACACAATTATTGTGGATTCTGAGGACGCCATTCTGTTGGTAAAAAAGGGTGAATCCCAGAAGGTTAGAGACATAGTGGAAGTCTTGCAGAAGCAAAATAGAATAGAAGCAGATGCCCACAAAGAAGAATTTAGACCATGGGGTTCATTTAGGGAGTTATTTCAGGGGCCTGGCTTCAAGGTAAAGCACATAAAGGTATACCCGAAGGCAAGGTTGAGCCTACAAAAACACAAACACAGGGCAGAACACTGGGTGGTGGTAAAGGGTAAGGGCAAGATTACAGTTGGAGATAGAGTCTTGGAGCTGGAGCCGGATCAGGATGTTTATATACCCAAAGAAGAGATCCACCGCATGGAGTGTATAAGCAAGGAACCATTGGAAGTAATTGAGGTGCAGTCGGGTGATTATCTGGGAGAGGATGACATCATTAGGTTAGAAGATGTCTATGGGAGGGTGTAGGGTTTTAATATCTCCACAATCTCATCCATGATCTCGCCTAATAGATTTACATCCTGGGCCTCCACCATTATACGGATGAGTGGCTCTGTGCCAGAATATCTTACAATAATCTTTCCCAAGTCTCCAAGCCTACTCTGGTTCTTGCCTATTGTGGGTAAAAGCTGTGGTATCTGTGAGAGTGGAAGTTTTTTTGGTACCTTGAGATTACACATCTTTTTTGGAAATATTTCAAGCTCCTGGCTGAGTTCAGATACATGTTTACCAAAATAAGAAACTGCTTCTAAAAACTTCAAAGCCGTTAACATTCCATCTCCGGTTTTGAGGTGATCAAAAAGTATTATATGACCCGATTCCTCTCCTCCAATCTTAGCACCCACTTCCATCATCCTATAACACACATTCCTATCTCCCACATCCGTCTCCACAATTTCCATTCCCAACCTCTTTAAACCCACCTTTAATCCGCTGTTTGACATTATTGTAGTTACAAGCTTTGGAACAGTTAGGCTTTCGGTCAGTAACAAATACTTCGAAAGAACATAGAGCAGATGCTCACCACTTAATATCTGCCCCTTTTCATCTATCACAATAACCCTGTCCCCATCTCCATCAAAACAAAAGCCCATATCAAATGTGCCTTTCCTTACTATTTGGGCCAAACCATGTGGATGTTCTGAGCCACATTCTTTGTTTATGTTCTCCCCATCGGGAGATGCAAAGATAAAATGGGTTTTTCTGCACAGCTCAGAAAAAAGCTTGGGTGCAATGTGGGATGTGGAGCCATTTGCACAGTCCAATGCCACGGAAAATTGATTTAAAGTATCAGGCCTTCTTAGCGTTGATTTGAGAAAGTACTCATACCTTTCTGCTCCATCCACAAGTGTTTTAGCCCCTTTTGCACCTTGAAAAGAAGATTCCTTTACATCCTCAATAAATTCTTCAAGTTCCAGTTCCTCTTCCTTTGTTAACTTGATACCTTCCGATTTGAAGACCTTAAATCCATTGTACATATACGGGTTATGTGAAGCAGATATCATCACGCCCATATCAAATCCAAGCTCTTTTGTGAGAAAACCAAGGCCTGGTGTTGTAATTACCCCTGCATCAAGACAATCCCCACTCTCGCATGTTATTCCGCCAACAAGGCCCTTTATGAGCATGGGGCCGGATGTCCTTGTGTCTCTTCCCAGTAAAAGTAGATTACCAGATTTTTTTTGTCTCAAATACCTCACAAGTGCAATACCAAGCCTCTGGGCAAACACACCATCAACTGGGAATTGTCCGGCAATACCCCTTATGCCGTCTGTCCCAAAGTACTTTGTATCCAATTCCTTGCCTCCATAGATAAATGGGCCTTAAATATCCTGTCGTGCATTTCGTTTACTATGCTCATAAGGTAGGAGCGACAAAGGGTTTTATTGGGATCACTTAAGTTTTTGACGAATTTAAGATACTCCTTCTCGTTATCCCTTTGGACTAATCTCTCAATTGCTTCCAGTAAATAGAGATCCCCTTTTATTTGGGAGTAATCTTGTAGCTCTGTTTTTATAAGAGGCCACTTCTCAAAGACACTTTTTTTCAATGGATCAGCCTGTTCTTTAAGATGTTCTTCTAACCTCATTGACTCTGGCAACCTAAGGATCACCTCTTCAAGTCTTTTAATACGCTCTTCAATGCCCAGTTCTATTTTATTTACCGCTGCCTTCAAGAGCATCTGGTCGTGTATATCTTTAAAAAAATAGGCCCTCACATCCAAGTACCATGATCTCAAAGCCACCAGATTGGCAATATAAAGGATATTTAACTCAAGGATTCGTCTGAAATTTGGATAGTAACCCTTGTGGAAAGGCACTGTTTTATCAATGGTCTTTTCTCCTAAGACTACTGAACCCCTTTTTAGGGCATCCTTTCTCAGGATAACACCTGCTGCAACCACAACTCCATATTCAACCCTCAAAGGGCCCACCATCCCACCTTGTCCACCTAAGAATATGGGTGGTTCGGCAATGAGAACACCCCTCGGCACATCTCCAATCAAGGAAGGGGTTGCCTTGTCTTGATTGGGTGTGAAATTGAAATGGATGTAAGAGCTACCCACCTCACTATGGTTTTTGCCATCTGTTCCACCTGCCATGAGGCAGTCACAAAAGTTTATGAGGCTGCCCAATGTCACATAGGGAAAGAGTATGGTTTGTTTGAGCCCCACTGTGTGGGCTACCTTTGAAAATTCCTCCAAAAGACAGCCCTCCCTTATCTGCGCCCCAGAACCTATCTCCACACCTTTTAAAAAAGTACTCTGCCTTGCATACCCGCCCTTAAATTTAACAGAAGGCCCAAGCTGGCAGTCTTCAAGGGTAACAGGTGCTTCCTTCCCAAGCTCTGTGCCTTCCATAATCAAGGTCTCCTTGCCAGAGATCCTACAGCACGGATAAATGGTAGCACCCCTTATGCGGGAAGGGGCCACCTCCTCTGAGATGTAGGTGGTCTGGGGAGACACCAACTCCACCTTGTTGTTTGCCAATAACTCAATCAGAGATCTATCCACCTAACTATCCCTCTCAAAGCCCTTGTTCTTTAATCACCCTCAAGAGTTCTGGATGGAGGATCTTATTTGAGGCCAAAAGTGTGTCCTTGTAAGGGTCATATTCACAACCCCAGTAATCTGTTATGAAGCCTCCTGCCTCTCTTAGGATTACCATCCCTGCTGCAGTATCCCAAGGCTTTAGCCCCTCCTCCCAAAAGCCATCAAACCTACCCATTGCCACGTAGCAGAGGTCTATGGCAGCAGAACCAAGCCTCCTGACCCCTTGAGATCTGAGGATCATGGACTCAAACACCTGTAACACCCTCTGGGGCCTTTCCTTTACATAGTAGGGAAAGCCCGTGACCAAAAGGGCATCCTCCATCCTCATTGTCTCGCTCGTGTGGATGGGCTCGCTGTTCAAAAAGGCTCCCATGCCCTTCCTTGCCTCAAAGAGCTCTTCAAGGAAGGGGTTGTATACCACTCCCAGCACATACTCTTCTCTTTCCTTCAGTGCAATGGATACAGAAACGAACTGGAGGCCATGGGCAAAGTTGGTGGTGCCGTCCAGTGGGTCCACTATCCAGATCCTGTGGGAATTACCCTGTGTCCTTCCCTTTTCCTCAGAAAGTATATGGTCCTCTGGAAATGCCTCTCCGATGACAGAAAGGATAGCTCCTTCGGCCTTCAGATCTGCATCTGTGACCAGGTCTATAAGGCCTTTTTTTCGTATCCTGAAGCCTTGCTTGGAGATTTCCCTAATATATTCCCCTGCCTTTAAGGCAGCCTTTTTAGCGATTGAGGTTTCCTTTTCCCACATAGCCTTGTATTATGTAAAAGGTTTTCAGTTGGTCAATGGAAAAGCAGAGGTATCATAGTTTCTCTTCTTATCTGAGGGGCCTGTTCGGGAAAAGGGTTCAAAGGATCCCATTGGATGCAGGCCTTGGATGCCCTCACAGGGACCGGGATCTCAGGGGTGGCTGCATATATTGCGACCCATACGGTTCAGGTACTGGCAGCCACCTAACTGGCAAAGACATCAGAAAACAGATGGAAGAAGGCCTGCTCTGGGCAAAGAAGAGATATGGCGCAGAGCTTTTCATTGCATATTTTCAGTCGTATACCAACACCTATGCCCCGATTGAGACATTAAAAAGGATTTATGATGAGGCAGTTTCTTTTGAAGGTGTAGTGGGCCTCTTTATTGCCACAAGGCCTGATTGTATCAACCATGAAACCCTGGATCTTATAAGTTCCTACAAGGATAAATATCTTGTCTGGATAGAACTTGGGCTTCAATCCAAGCATGATCAAACCTTGCAATTAATAAACAGAGGCCATGATCTTAAGGCATTTGATACAGCCTTTAGGATGATAAGAGAAAGGGAGATTCCGATTTGTACCCATGTGATAGTGGGACTCCCCAATGAAACTCATGATATGATAATGGAAACAGCTCAGTATCTTTCCCAGATTGGCACAGACGGCATAAAGATTCATAGTCTCTATGTGCTGAAGGGAACCAAGCTTTGGGAATTATATCAAAAACGCTTTTTTCAGTTAATGACTCAAGATGAGTTTGTGGACCTCGTGGTAAGAATATTAGAGATCCTGCCACCAAACACCGTGATCATGAGGCTCACAGGAGACCCTCCAAGACATAGTAATTTTGAACCCCAGTGGGCAGCTCACAAGCACATTACCTTAAACAAAATACACACGAAGCTAAAAGAGAGGGATACGTTCCAGGGAAAGGGCCTATAACTGCTGACCAACACAGATGGAAAGTGGGGTAATTGGGTTTTTTGGGTTTATTGGGTTATTGGGTTTGTGGGGCTTATGGGGTTTGTGGGGATAGCAGGTCAAAGGATTGCAGTTAAAGGACACAGGCCAGATAGACCAGACAAACGAAATCAAAGGATTTAGGTGCCTCTTGGGCAAGAGGCGCACAGGGGATTATGGGGAACGAATCAGAATCAGGAAAGATTTGGGTGAATCTCACAATGCCCTTGTTTTTTTGATCGCCTTTTAAACACAAATCCCTTATTCCGGAGGCCCAAGTTCCTCTGCCTTATAGGTCTTCAAGACCTTCATGTACACCTTTGCACCAAAGGGATTGGGCGGAGCTGCCATTGTCTCGGTTAAGACCCCATCATTTCTTGCGCAGTTGTCCTTGGGAGAGATTCTGACCAAACCATATGGCCCGTCAAAACTAATACCCCTAAGGGCATCGGATATGTCATCTGCCTTGGTACTCCTGGCCTTTTCAATGGCATTAAACAAGTTCATTGCACCCACATAGGAATGGCATGCGGCATCTGAAGGGATTACCTTGTACTTTTCCCAAAAGGCCCTCTCCCATGCATCTGACTTTGGGGTGTTCACATCCCAGGACCAAGCTACCACACCGAAGATCCCATAACAGGCCTCCCCTCCTGCCTCCAGCTCTGTGGGGCCAGGGGCAGCTGCTGTAACGATCTTCACATCCTTTTGGAGCCCAAACTCAAAGGCCTGTTTTGCAAACGCAGGGATCACGGTGGTAATAAGGGCTATGTACACACCATCTGCTCCAGAGGCCTTGATCTCCTTTATGTGGGAAGACCAGTCTTTGGTATCCAAGGAGGCCTTGGCATAGTTTTCGTTTACGATCTTTATGCCCTTTTCCTTTGCAAGGGTAATAAATCTTTCTGCTGCATCGTGCCCCCATACATAATCATGGCACAGCACATAGTACTTGCGTTTGTTTAGATCAGGATTCTCCAAGATGGCCTTCACATTGCCCATGGCGGTCTGATCATTGGCCAGTTGCCCACATCTAAACACCCATTTGTGCATCCTATAAAAGTCTGTTGCCATTGCATGAGTAGTGACAATGGGCACCTTGAGTCTTTCAATGTTTTTTGTCAACGCAAGGCCTTCTTCACTTGAAAATATTCCTATGAGGGCAATGCACCCATCCTTGTGCACCAGCTGCTCTGCCTTTCTAACTGCAATGCGAGGTTTTGCCTGTGTGTCTTCCACTATTAGCTCTATAGGCTTGTTCAAAAGTGTCTTTTTTTCAAGCTTGGCCATCTCTATCCCCAATTTCATCTCAAGCCCGGCCTGGGCAGCAACACCAGAAAGGGGGACCAACACACCAACCTTTAGGCCTTCAGCTGGGTGTACATGAAAGGTGTAAGAGAATGACACACACAGCAGCAAACACAGGACAAAAAATGTCTTTATTACCATTCCACCCCTTTTAAACACCAAAAACTTTTTGGCCACAGCCATATACCATGGATCATAATCCCCTTGCCCCTGACCCTTCCATTCCCTCAAAGCCACAAAACTTTCCTTTCTAAGTAGATGAAACCCCTGTGCAGTTGCCTGCACAAAAGAGAACTGAAGCTGATTGTTGATTTTATGAGAAAGCCAAAAAAATTCAAGGTGTGTGCCTACAATTGCAGGTCTATGGCAAGTTTTTCCACTTCGTAGGTGGAAATGGACCTTGCCGTATCCCTGCCTCTTCCACCTTCACATATAATCAAAAGGTTATGACCTTGTAATCTGGATCTGCCATCTTGGCAACCAGCACAGGTGCTCCGGCAATCTCCGCACCTTCAATAATATCGTCCGGTCCAATTAATCGCTTGTCAGCACAGGCCTTACAAACATATATGGGTGCCTTATGCTGGATGAGTTTGTCCAAAAAGTCCTTCATCTTTTCTCCCGTTGGAGCATAGATACCATCTGCCATACCTATCTGAGCCCAATGAATGGCATCATCTATTAAGAACACTTCCACCTCATTACCACTCTCTGCAGCTATTCCTGCGAATTGCAAGGCCCGAGTTGCTCCCCCAGATTTTTCAAGACCCTTTGACAACACAAACAATAGTTTCTTAGTCATGTGAATTCCTCCTTCTTTGTTGTAAGATTGGATAAAGACAAATCCTCTATGCTAAACATAGGCATATAACCATAGAGGCCTTTCATTTGCTTTCAACCCCAATGCCAATAAGCCCAAATTTACAACAAAAGTTCCAAGTTATTAAAATTGAGCTAATCCTTAAAAAGCTTATAAACAACCCTATCCCCTTGTTTTGATGCCTTACAAAGCTCCATATGCCTTAATGTGGCAAATGCATTTCTAAAGTCCTCTTCGGTGATTGATAGTTCAGAGCAAATAGTCTCTAAATCAACTTCTCTACTGCCGGCGATAAAATCATAGATCTTTTTTTGAAGTGGGGTCAAAACCAAATTGTTCTCACTTGTCCGCTTTGCAGTGTAAACGGCCCATGGATCACATGTTTTTGGAGCTGCCATACGGTCAATATAACAATCCTCACAAAAGGTATCACCAAAAAGTTCATATACCTCCCCCTGAGGTACTTCACAACCACACTTGCCACACCTTGGCATACCCTAAACCTCCTTTCAATGCCCCGCAATGAGGGCCCTTGGTTGTCTTTCTTTGTATCGTTTATACGATCTACTTCCCCACCCCAACAAACCCAAGAAACTCAAGGAACCCAACAAACTCAACAAACCCAACAAACCCAATAAACCCGACAAACTCAATAAACTCAAAGGTATCTTAAGTATATCTTGAAAGGGCCTGGGATATGTGTGTAAAGCGATACATATGTCGTGTCTCCTATACACCCTTTTTCCTATACTTTGGCCAAGTATGTATAGAAAATTATACACATGTCCTCGGAAGGCCTATGCCTTCCCCCCGAATTTAGGTGTTTAAAGGCTTGGCATCCTTTTAGCAACAAAATACTGCTAAGGCAATTTCTTTTGCCTTTTAAATGGAATTCACATTTGGACCTTGAATGTTTTTGGAGCAACGGAGGAGATATGGACTTTCAAATCCCTGAAGACCTAAGGATCATGCAAGAGACCATAAGAAGATTTGTGGAACAGGAACTGGAGCCCATAAGTCAGAAGGTGGAAGAGGAAGACAGGATCCCAGAGGAGATAGTGCAAAAAATGAGGGAGTTAGGTCTCTTTGGCCTCTCAATCCCCCCAGAATATGGCGGATTAGGCCTCAGCACCTTGGGAGAATGTCTGGTATACGAGGAGCTGAGCAAAACCAATGCGTGCTTTAGATCAAGGATAGGCACCAACAACGGCATAGGCTCCATGGGGATTCTCTTTGACGGTACTATGGAACAGAAACAGAAGTACCTGCCCAGGATAGCCAGCGGAGAGTGGACTGCATGCTTTGCCCTTTCAGAACCAGAAGCTGGCTCTGATGCAGCCAACATCAAAACCACAGCCGAAAGGCAGGGGAATTACTTTGTACTAAACGGTCTCAAGCATTTCATCACAAACGGAGACATTGCGGACATAGCCACGGTGATTGCGGTCACCGACAAGAAGAAAAGACAAAAGGGAGGGATCACTGCCTTTGTGGTGGAAAAAGGTACAAAGGGCTTTTATGTGGGCACCATAGAAAGGAAGATGGGCCTCAGGGGAGGCCACACAGCAGAACTCATATTCGACAATTGCAAGCTCCCTGTGGAAAACGTGATAGGCGGCGAACCTATGATAGGCCAAGGGTTTAAGACAGCCATGAAGGTCTTGGATAAAGGAAGGCTTACAATAGGAGCTGCTTGTGTGGGTGCTGCCCAAAAACTCTTGGACATGTGTATTGCTTATTCCAAAGAAAGGGTTCAATTCGGCCAACCAATTTGTAAATTCCAGATGATCCAATACATGCTATCCCAAATGGCAACCGAGATCTATGCAGCTCGCCAGATGCTCTACCATGCAGCCTGGCTAAGGGATCAAGGGAAAAATGTGATCAAAGAGGCATCCATGGTAAAGCTGTTTTGCTCAGAGATGGTTAGTAGGGTTGCAGATTTTGCAGTACAGATCTTTGGAGGCATGGGATATATGAAGGATTTTCCCGTTGAAAGGTTTTATAGGGATGTGAGACTTTACAGGATCTTTGAAGGAACGAGCGAGATACAAAGGCTTGTTATAGCAAGGGAGTTATTAAAGGATTAGAACCACGGATATGGGAGGTAAAGATGATAACTTCTGTGTTTGTTGTAGGATCTGGTTTTATGGGCAGTGGCATAGCCCAGGTGTGTGCTCAGAGTAGGATTAATGTCCTACTTTATGATATTAACGCTGATGTGTTGAAAAAGGCCTTAAATCAAATTTCATGGTCGTTAACAAAACTGTATGAAAAGGGAAAGATCTCAGAGGAGCCTGAGATTATAAAAGAAAGAATAAGATCGGTTGAATCCCTTGACTTTGCAAAAGGCGTTGATCTTGTGATAGAGGCAGTATTTGAAGACATAGAGATCAAAAAAGAAATCTTTTTGAAACTGGACTCAATTGCACCCCCTCCCACAATCTTGGCAAGCAACACCTCCTCCATACCCATCACAGAACTTGCATCTGTCACAAGATCTCCCGAAAGGGTCTTGGGATTACACTTCTTCAGTCCTGTGCCCTTAAACCAGGCAGTGGAAGTGGTAAAGGGCATGAACACATCCGAAGAGGTCTTCCAAAAGGGAAAAGATTTTGTCTCACAGCTGGGCAAAGAGCCCATCTTGGTACAAAGGGATGTGGAAGGTTTTGTCCTGAATAGAATAAACCTCCCCTCTGTGATCGAGGCCATAAGGCTTGTGGAGGAAGGCATTGCAACGGTAGAGGACATAGACAAGGGTCTAAAATTGGCCTACGGCAGGATGATGGGCATCTTCGAGACCTCTGACATGGTTGGCCTGGATGTCACCTACGGTGCCCTCATGTCCATGTACAGACAAACCGGCGATCCCAGATGGTTTCCACCTCTTTTGATGCGAAGGATGGTAAAGGCAGGCCTTTTGGGCAAAAAGACAGGCAGGGGCTGGTACCAATACAACCCCGATGGAACAAGAAAGGAGGCTTGATATGCCCGGGGCACTGGCACACTATAGCCTGGAAGGCCAGATAGCCATAGTATCCATAGATCACCCTCCCATGAATGCCCTGGATGTGGCCACAAAGGAGGCCTTGGCAAAGGTATTCTTGGAGCTGGAGGAACTGGGCGACCAAATCAGGGTGGTGATTCTCAGGGGAGAAGGAGAGAAGGCCTTTGCAGCAGGAGCAGACATAAAGACCTTTTTGGAGCTCACCCCTAAGAAGGCAAAAAAGCGGCTCATGAGGAGCCATCAGATCTACAAGCTCATAGAGGAATTTGAATGGCCCACCATAGCGGCAATCCACGGCTATTGCTTGGGAGCCGGTCTTGAATTGGCCCTTTGTTGCGACATCAGGTATGTAGCAGAGTCAGCCAAACTCGGGTTTCCAGAGGTAAGGATCTCTGTCTTTCCGGGAAACGGCGGCACCCAAAGGGCCTTGTACAATGTGCCTTTGGGCAAGCTAAAGGAATGGGTTTATACCGGTGCCATCATAGATGCCCAAGAAGCATTCCGCTATGGCCTTGTGGAAAAGGTGGTCTCCGATGAAATGCTCATGGAAGAAGTAATTGGGCTTGCCAATAGGATTCTAAAAAACGGACCCTTGGGTGTATCCAATGCCAAAAAGGTATTAAACCGCACAAGAGACCTTGCATTGGAGGATGGCTTGGAATTGGAGTCCGACTTTTGGGCAAATCTTACGGCAACAGAAGACATGAAGGAAGGGGCAAAGGCTTTTATCGAGAAGAGAGAACCAAAGTACAAATGCAAATAAATTACGGGGCACACGATGAACATTGCATTTCTCCTTGAAAATTCCGCAAAGAGGCATCCTGAAAAAGTGGCCTTAGTGTTTGAAGACAAAAAATTTACCTATGAACAGCTAAACGATCTGGCCTCAAGATTTGCCAAAGGGTTGAAAAAATTAGGCCTTAAAAAAGGTGACCTTGTGGTACTGATGATGCAAAATTCTCCTGAGTTTATTGTTGCATATTATGCTATAGCACGCCTTGGTTGTGTAGTAATACCCGTCAATTTTCTTTTCAAGGTTCATGAGCTGTCTCATATCATTAACGATGCAAGTTTTGTATCCTGCGGGTATTATTATGATTACGACACCTATTTTTGTCCCAGTAATCAAAAAACTTGGCTTTGACCCACTTTGGTTTGGGATTCTATTTGTTGTAAATATGGAAATGGCCTATTTGACTCCTCCTTTTGGTTTTAACCTCTTTATCATGAAAAGTATTGTTCCACCAAACATTCACATGACAGACATATACAGATCCATAGTTCCATTTGTGGCCATACAAGCCCTGCGCCTTATAATCGTCATGATTTTTCCAGAAATAGCCACCTATCTGCCAAATAAGATGCTCAAATAACCTGCGAGGGATGCACATGAGGGATATCGTTATAGTTTCTGGTGTTAGAACTCCCGTTGGAAGGTACATGGGAGCGCTAAAAGACGTACCTGCCTATGACCTGTCTGCCTTGGTCCTCAAGGAGTTGTTGGCCCGTGTGGGAATAGGACCTGAGCTGGTGGACTATGTGATAATGGGGCAATCCTACCAGAGCGGAGAATATGTAAACATTGCCAGGATGAGCCTTTTAAAAGCAGGTTGGCCTGAACACATCCCTGCTACCACACTGGACATGCGCTGTTGCACTGGTTTGGAGGTGATAAGGTTTGCAGCTTCCCTTATCGCCTCAGGCGAGGCAGAGGTTGTGGTGGCAGGGGGAGTGGAGAGCATGTCCACTGCGGAGTTTTATCTCCCGGGCGAGATCAAATGGGGCATAGGAGGGAAAGGGTCCATGCCAAAGGGACACGGAGACCTCTCCATATGGGGGATCCCACTTTATGACAGAATCCAGAGGGCAAGGGTCATGTCACAGCCGATAGAAAGGTACGGGGTGCTACCCACCATGATGTCCTGGGCAGAGACAGCTGCCAAGGAAGAGGGCATCACCAGGGAGGAATGCGATAGATGGGCCTATGGGAGCCACATAAAGGCATGTGCAGCATGGGAGGAAGGAAGATTCAAGGATGAGGTAGTGCCTGTGCCCTTGCCATCCAAGAAAGAGCCCTCCTTCTTTGAAAGGGATGAGACGCCAAGGCCTGATACCAGCATGGAATCCCTTGGCAGACTCAAACCAATCCTTGGAGGAGTATGCACTGCTGGTAATTCCTCCAGTGAGAACGATGGAGCCGCAGTAGTACTTGTGACATCCAAGAAAAGGGCATCTGAGCTGGGTCTTAAGCCCATCTTGGAGATAAGGTCTTTTGGTGTGAGCGGGTATGACCCCACCAGGACCTACAAGGCCGTGCCCCTTGCAGTGGCCAAGGCCCTTGCCGTAGCAGGGATTTCCATCCAGGAGATAGACCTAATCGAGTTACAAGAGGCCTTTGCAGCACAGGTACTGGCGGATTTGAGGGAGATGGGAATCAAGGAAGGTGATTATTCTAAGGTAAATGTAAACGGATCAGGCATCTCCTTAGGACACCCCATTGCCTGTACAGGTACAAGGGTGCTGGTAACCTTGATGTATGAGATGAAGAGAAGGGGGGCCTCTATTGGGCTTGAGGCCATATGCGGTGGAGGTGGACTTGGGATCGCAGGCATCTTCCAGTTGTTGGAGGACTAAAAATGAGCCAAGGTAGTGTAGTTGTTGTGGATGCAGTAAGGACGCCCTTTGGCAGGGCAGGGGAAAAGGGAATATATTGGCACACCAGGGCAGAGGACCTGTGTGTACCCCTTTTGAAGGCCATAGTAGAAAGGAATCGGCCTTTAGAGCCTGCAATGGTGGATGACATTATTTGGGGCATCACCAATCAGGTGAAAGAACAGGGCGGAACCCTCGGGAGGATGATCTCCATGCTTGCGGATTGGGGGTTTGAAGTGCCCGGCTGTTCCATAGACAGGATGTGTGCCAGTGGGCTCACCGCCATTGGTTTTGCCTCGGCAATGATAAACTCAGGGATGGCAGATTGTATCATCGCAGGCGGTGTGGAACATATGGGACATATCCCCATGGGTTTTATGCGAGATCCACATCCCAGGGCAGAGGAGGTGATGGGAGGCCCCTCTGCCTTTGTAATGGGCCTCACCGCAGAAAATATCCACGACATTTGCCCTGAGTTTACAAGGGAGATGTGTGACCTTTATGCATATCGTTCGCAGATGAAGGCAAAGGCCGCAATGGAAGCCAACAAATTAAAGGATATGACCATACCCGTAGAGGTCACTCTCCCCGATGGCTCTAAGGCAAAGGTGACCAAGGATCAGCCCCCAAGGCCTGATACCACTTTCGAGGCACTTAGGAACCTTAAGCCTGCCTTTAGGGAGGATGGGAAGGTAACTGCAGGGAATGCCTCAGGCCTAAACGATGGTGCAGCGGCAGTGCTCCTTATGAGTGAGAAAAAGGCCTTGGAACTGGGATTTAGGCCCAAAATGGCCTGGGTCTCCACGGGTGTTGCTGCGGTGGATCCAAAGATCATGGGGACTGCTCCTGTGCCCGCCACCCAAAAGGCCCTTCACAGGGCAGGGCTCACCATAGAGCAAATGGACCTGATAGAGATGAATGAGGCCTTTGCCGTTCAATGCCTCTATTGCTTGGACAGGCTTGGGATCCCTTGGGAGGATGAAAGGGTTAACCCATGGGGAGGTTCCATAGCCTATGGCCACCCCCTTGCTGCCTCTGGGCCAAGGCTCGTGGCCTTTCTCTTGAACCTCTTTAAGGAGAACCCAAAGGCAAGGTATGGCCTCACCACCATGTGCGTGGGTAGAGGACAGGGCTATTCCATTGTGTGGGAGAATCTATGTTAACCTAAAAGCTCAGCACCCTTCTTATGAGGCTATGAATGCCTCTCCAACAGGGTCTAAGGAGTCACACGAAAATACCCTTGCAAACAAACCCCTTTGGTGCTAAGAAGCCTTTTAGGCCGGAGTGGTGGAACTGGCAGACGCGCTGGACTCAAAATCCAGTGGGCCTTAGGCCCGTGAGGGTTCGACCCCCTCCTCCGGCATTTGTTTTTCCCATTTTGAATTTGTTGGGCCTGTTAGGTACCAGAAAGGCGACACGCTAAAGAAACTTTAATGTCTTAGGTTCAAGTAGATTCAAGGTTTGATCTTGGCTGAGACAAGAAGCTGGATGCCCATTGGCAGGTGTTCTACACTTGGTAATGGGCTAAATCCCTTAAAAGTGAAACGGAAAAAAGGGGGTTATGGCCAAGGAGGGTCAGCCCATCGTTTTAATGAAATGTTAAATTTAGGCTATGGAAAGATTTAGACGAAACATCACCCAGCTTGGTAGACCCACATCTACCCCTTCATCCCCAGAAGAGGCGGTCATAGAGACCTTTGAGAATCCTTACCCAGCCAAAGAGTATGTGGTAAGGCTGATCGCACCAGAGTTTACAAGCTTGTGCCCCATCACAGGCCAGCCAGACTTTGCCACAATCATAGTGGACTACGTGCCCGATAGGTGGCTGGTGGAGAGCAAATCCTTTAAACTCTTTATCGCAAGCTTCAGGAATTACGGGACATTTCAAGAGCAAGGAACGGTCTACATTCATGAACGGCTAAAGGAGGCGTTAAAGCCAAAGTATCTTCGGGTGGTGGGCATATGGAATGCCAGGGGCGGGATCGCTATCCATGTATGTGTTGAGAGTGGCCTCCTCCCACCCGATTGCCACCCCCTACCACTGAACCCACCCAACCTTCATAACAGCTGATCGAGCTGAAAGGGTTTATTGGGTTATTGGGTTATTGAGTTATTGGGTTATTGGGTTATTGGGTTTGTTGGGTTTGTGCTCCATGCATATATCAGCAACAAAGCGTACCGCCACTCCAAAAAATCTCTCGATTTTTGCGGCCCCCCTTAGTCAACCCCTCGAGCACAACGCTAATTTCTCCTTTGCTAGCCATTTCCTTTGTTTCATTTATCCAATCCCCCTTTATAGAGCTTTTCTCCCTGCATATGCAGAAAGTTTAACCTCTACAAATTGCCTGTGTCCACTCTCTGAGGTGTTCAGTATATTGTACTGCACCCCATTTGTCAAGACATTTTTTATGCCCTAAAGTTGTAGAGGTCATGCTGCTTTTCTTATCCTCTTTTCCTCGAGCTTTGCCTCAAACTCCTCCGGATTCATGTATCCAAGCTGTGAGTGCACATAGAGCTTGTTATAGTCTTCTTGTATCCACCTGCCTATCTTCTCCTTTGCCTCCTCAAATGAAGCAAATTCATTGAGCCAAATAATCTCCTTTGCTGTCCTCATTACCTTACTAACACCCCAAAAAATCTCGTGATTTTTGGGGATCCCAATTTTGCTTCTGCATTGCCTTTTGGATGGGGATAACTTGTGAATATGTGCTCTATACCAAGTGTTGCCATATTCTGTTTTTTTAAAATCTCTATCTGTATGGCTTGCTTGCCTATAATCTTCTGAAGCTTTTCTATCTCTGCCTTGTAGTGGTTATCATCAGATGTGCCATTGATAAGGGATCTCTTGCCGCCTTCAAAAAATCTGTCCCTCCATTTGTAATACAGAGTCTGGCTGATCTTGTGCTCCATGCATATATCAGCAACAGACCTCTTCTCCTTTAGTCCCTCAAGGACTAGCGCTAATTTCTCCTCTGCTGTCCATTTCCTTTGCTTCATCTCAATACCTCCAGTTTAAAGTTTGTCTCTGCCTATGCAGAGAGTTTAACCTCTACACCTTTGGCGTGTCCAGTGCTCATAGGGTTCAGTATACTTATATGCCGAAAATAACACCAGACGCAAAATTTCTTGTTGTATTACTATCTGTTACAAATACAAGCAGTAAACCGTCTGGAATGAAACCTCTCTGGTTTTCATTAAAAAGTGATAAGGGTCTTGAATATTATGCAAAAACAGGTGTGACTTTTGGTGGAAATTTGGGTCCTAATCTTAACCCAAATATGCCTATTAAGCATAAAATTGTTTTTGATGTCCCTTACGGAGTCTATGATTTGATTGTATCACAAGGTGTAAACCCAGGTGGTCGGTTTGTCGTAGACAGAAAAAACGATATATTCAAATGGAAAAACTTGTCGCCAGATACAAAATAGCAATATAATAAACCAATCGGGACTTATGTAAAAGGTTCATTCCGAACAAGTGCCTGTAATTCGGTTAGTTCGACATGGGATCAATTCTGGACGATAAGAAATGGGGTGACATATATGGCCAACAAAGAAGAGGTGTTCTGGAAGCGGTATAGCGATTATAAGAAGTCAGGAGGCCATAAATAACTAATCCTCTAATTTAGTCTGCAACTCTTTCCTTATTTTCTTTAAAAATTCATTACTAAGTCCATCTCTACCTAATGTTGTAAATGTCTGCCATTGACCCCGTGCGTTCTGATCCCACGCAAAACCTTTAACTGTGATTTTAATCGAAGTTTCAGAAAGTTTTTCAATCGAAACAGCATACTGCTTTTTAAGGTTTCCAAATTTGCCCAACTGAATATCCGTTATTATAATCCGTCTTTCTCTGTCAGATGTTCTGAACTTGAATTTTTCTTTTGCTAAGTATGTAGTTATAGTATCCCATGCATCATTAAAACTAACATTGAAAGTTTCTTCGCGCTCTCTGAAATAATTGGCATCAGGTATGTCCTTGGTTAGTGAGGCTATTGTTATCTTTTCAGGGGGGCCAGGGGAAAGCTGAGTAGAGGGGGATTCGGCCAGAGGAATTGTAGAAGCTTTGGTTTGTATTTGAGTATCAGTTCTTAATTCAAATATACGGCTGCAATCTTCAGGCATTCCTTGTCCCCATTGATACCACGGATTAGCTACCCAACAGAAACGTCCAGTAAGCCCAGTAAACATTTCAGGAACTGTAAAAGCAGCGGTGGCGCTCTGGCCTGATTTGTCAACAATCCTTACAACACATTGAAGAGGAAAATACTTATCTTCAATTCTTGCCCTCAGGTTAATAGAAACAGACTCGTTCGATGACTCAACATTAGCTCCCTTCAACTTCTCAATTATCCACTCTCCACACTTTGTATCTGAATGAAACGGTGGTAGCCCACCAATTACTTTTATATTGAGAAAACCCCCGAATAGAGCATCAGCATTCCAACTAACATTAAAAATCCTCAAAGGGACTTTATCCCAATAGACATCGCCTTTCCCAATCCTACTGCTTCGCATGTATAGGCCTGTTTTTGCATCAAGGACAAAACCTAATATTGCTTCTTTGAGAAGCTTTGAACTGATTAAAGGAGATTCTTCCACTGATTTGTAACTGAGTGAGACATAAACTACGGACACATCAAGCTCACGACCAGACCATGCATCATGCTGTTTTTCTCTTTTTGATTCTATGACCTTCCATTTATTTGGCGGAGTCAAAAGAACCATCAATTCACGGATATTTTCCACTGGACCAGTTGAAGTGCCAAATACTTCACCACCGAATCTTATCCATGCGTCTGTGAAAGATTCTTTTTTCTCTGTAAATAGCGCATTCTTCTTAGACTCGTAGTATTCCGTAGTCAACTTTTGCTGGAGAGCTTTTGGATTGTTTGACTTTATTTGTGCAAGTTCCATCTGATAATAGTAGGTCATATCAAAAATAGTCTTAAAATCTTTCTTCTGAATAGCGGTTAAGAACTTTTCTACCTGTCTTTCAGGACCTGAAGCAGCTAATCCATATCCAACATCTGAAATAAACAAAAAGGCAATAATCAAAATAAACAGTTTTTTCATCATGGCTAACCTCCTCATTATTGTTACAAAATAACAATATTTCCTGAGTCAGCAAAACATTATTTATTTGGCAAAACCATTCCATCGGTAACCTCTATATGATGGCCAACAAAATTTCCTTTTGCACAAATCGTATCATAGCCATTTAAAAACACAGGTATTTCAATTGTTGAAATAGGTTGATAGACATCACGATAACGGCGATCTTCAGTGTATGTTACCACCACAACTTTGTGATTGCCTGGTTTAGGAAAAGATAGTATTGCATATTGCTCCTTTTTTATAAAATCAGTAGAGATGGGATATGTAATTTTGATTAAGCGAGAGGACTTGTTCTCAACTAAAACCAACAAGGCAGCCTCTTCACGATTAACTGATTGCACTTCTATAGGAGTATTTACCTGAAGCCCCTCACATCCCACTAAGAGGAGGAGGCAGATTACAATTAGAAAAAGATACCTACCACCTGCTTTACATATTAATGATTTTGTAAGTTCATTTTTTATCTTACCTCTTTTTCTGCCCGCAATTGCAACTAACGTTCACAGTATATACGACAATGCGACCGAAGGAAGCAATGTCCCGAAGGGCAAGGGCATTAGCCCGAAGCGTATGTGCTGTGTTATGTGCCGTTCGTATCTTATTCGCTCCAAACCAATTTAGTTATCTCAAAAAGTAATTTTTGTCTCTCTTCAATGGATTCTTGGGTAAACTCTTTTATTGGTCGAAATTGTAATTTATATTTTTTACAGAAATCATCGAAATCTGGATTTTTGTGATAAAAATCTTCTGTTAAAGTCCTTGCCCATAATGTTCCATGCGAATATGTTTTTAATTTTTCCCTGTAATTTTCTTTATTTGAAGAAAGATTGTCTCTGCCTTTCAATATTAATAATGCTCCTAAGCGGTTCCTTTCTTTGTAAAATAATTCTTCGTCGTTGTTAAATAGCTGTTTGTTTTCATCAATATCTGTCAAAATGTGTTCTACATGATATCCATTAACACTGCCCGTATTTCTTACCATATTATAATAACTGTCTGTCGACAATTTTACTTCTTGTGCAATAAAATGGTCTATTCTTGCAAAGAAATACCTTGTAAACCTAATGCCAAATGAATTATTTGCATCTTTAAAAAGAGAATATTGAAAAGGGTTTTGTATGGAAATGCCTTTGCTCTCTCTTATATCTTTAATTAATTGATCATCAAATATTTCCTTTATTTCTTGGGCACTTTTATTCCGAATATTTTTATTGAGTAATATTATGGTTTCCGTAAAATTGTTGCTATCATAACATCCCAATAATTGAAGTAGTGTAAAATGCCTATCAAAAAGTTTTGCAACCAATTTGATCTTTTTGTCTCTTTCAGAATCATCAGGTTTTATTGCTGATAAAATCAGAAGAAACTGCCTATCTTGTTCGTTCAATGCATTAAAAAATAGGGGAGTACCTTCATTTTCGGAAAGTTCTAAACATTCTGCATATAAATCGGAATAATATTTAAACTCTTTGCTAATAAACTCTTTAACTCTATTGGGATTTCTTTTTAATTTTATAATTGGATCCCATTTTTTTGAAAAAACTTTTTTGTTATATTCTCCATCAAAATCTCTGTAGTTTCCCTGTGTATCAACATATTTTGAGCGGAAATAAAACCTGAAAAAATTATCTGCTTCATTTTCATCATTAAGAATTAATTTATCTATTTGGTCTTTCCATATCTTATAATAATTATCGATCTCTTGTTTGTCTAACTGTCCTATAAGTTCGCCTTTAAATACCTCATAAGGTTTTAATCTCTCTCCACGGTCATTAATAACTTCAAAAACCATAGGAACATCGGCGGAGTTATCAATTAGAATCTCCACCAAAATTATTTGTTGCATTAAAAATAATAGAAAAGCCTCAAATTTGTGTTTATCATATTCATTCTTATCTTTGATTTTGATTTTTTCATCCAAATAACTGGAAATATCGTTGTAATTTTTATAAATATTCCTAATACTTATATCATCCTGTTCATCATTAGTTTGTCTCCCGTTCTTTAATAAATCTTCTAATGCCTTTATTCTATTATTTTGTCCCATCCAGAATGATTTTCCTTCAGGTCCTGTTCCATAAATTTTACTCTTTATCCATTCATTTCTTTCTTCCAAATGCAATTCATTTGATATGTGATATAATTTTATTAGAATTAAAGTTAAAGTAGTAAATCTCTGCTGGCCGTCAACAATAAACATTTTTCCATTATATTCATTAGTCACATAGGTATTTAAATAGTACCATCCCAATTTGCTAATAGCATCTGTATTAATATCAATATTCGGATTATACTCACTTTCAAATTTATAGAATATATCATCTAATAAACTTTCAATATGATCTCTTGTCCATTTATATTCTCTTTGGTAAAAATCAATATAATATTTCGTATTTCCAAAAACACTATTTATGGTTTGGGGTTTGGGATTTACGCTCATGTATATTTCCTCCTTCCAATGCGAATGGCATATAACTTGGTTATAGGCGAAATAGGTGCGTATACACCCTGTTTTTGGGGTTATAGACGAACGTGTTTCGTTTATCCCGAATGACTTCACAACCCCACTCTTATCCCTTCACTGCAAGTCTTACCATAACATCCCAGGCCTGTCAATACTTCGCGCTTCCCCAAATCCCGATTTAGAAACATCAGGCAATGGGATTCAGGGCTTTTAGTGTACTGCACCCCATTTTGCAAGACATTTTTTATCGTCCAAAAGTGTAGAGTTTTCATGCCACCCTTTTTAAGGCCTCCTCATAATACCAAGCCTCACATTCCTCGGGACTCCGGTATCCAAGCTCAGAATGAACATACAATTTATTATAATCTACCTCAATCCATCGACCAATCTTTCCCCTCGCCTCCTCAAGGGACGAAAACTCATTAACCCAGAT
>Ga0078972_1000565_pt1 | contig 153003 bp, 129 predicted proteins | sample YelNatPaOPGAMG01_FD_67568 | JGI IMG/M metagenome (GOLD analysis project Ga0078972, IMG submission 67568) | Hot spring thermophilic microbial communities from Obsidian Pool, Yellowstone National Park, USA - OP-RAMG-01 (SPADES assembly) (version 2) | ecosystem: Environmental > Aquatic > Thermal...
GTCCTGGTTCCGCCCTTTGACTTCCATGGATGCGTCATTCCTTAACTGCCTTCAGTATGTTTTTCATTTTATGTGACCTTAATCCATACAGTCTCGCTGAGAATGATGTTATTATGGATATCAGATCCCTGGTAAGCTCCCCATTAGCTGATATAATCTCCTCACCATCTGTTTCTACAATATTTGTATTATGCATTCCGCATATGGTTTCTATCAAATCAAAGCCGAATCTTGCCAGCCTGTCCTTGTGTGTAATGTAAATATTGTTTATTTCATTGTTCTCTATTTTATTCAATAACTCATTGAATCCCTTTCTGTTGAACTTCAATCCTGACCTTATATCTGAATATACCAATGCATCAGGGTGCAGTGCTTTTAATCTCTCTATTTGATTGTATAAATCACTCTTCTGGTCATTCGATGATACCCTTGCATATATTGCATCCACTCTGTTGTTTTTTATTCCTAATATCCTGTTTATTTCTTCCTCAGGCACTCTTCTGAAGTTGTTTGACAGTCTTATGCAGTGTATTTTGCCCTCCCTGTCCCATCTCCTCAATGTGGTTGCATCTACTTGTAGTATATCGCATGCCTCCCTGATTGTGTATATCCTGCTCATGTATATTGCATAATAATGCATAGTTATATAAATGCCATCATTAACAGTTAAAACCCTGAAAGGTCAACCTGAACAGCTTATACACAGAATTGGCAAATGGATTATAACTGGCATCGGAGCTGTTAAATGCTGCGACGAGACAGGATAGTATTTTTATTGTGTTTAAAATCAGGCTCAAGATAAACGTAAAGCCCGCAGTGATACATACCACTCGTGCCATTTATGCAATGAACTGGTACGATATCTCACCGGGGCTGATATATATACAGAAAGCGTTCTCCCTGACACAGGTTCAGCTCGGAATCCTCCTGACAGTCTTCTACATCGGCGTCGGAATATTCCATTCTCTCCGGTTCGCGTTTTTTCTCAGGTATTTTCTCAGCAATGTTTTTCTCGCCGGCGATAGGCACATTAAGATCGACAACCTCGGACAGCTCGTACAACTTCCACGTCAAGTTCTTCAACGGTTTCTCCGCTATATATAATCATAACAAGATCAATGAAGGAGAAAGCACAGACAACATAGTCACTCTCAGTGGTGAACGCAGCACAGGAGATCCCTGGATCGATCTGGCCCTCTATATTCAGCATCATAAACAGTTCCATAGGATTTTTTGCTGCCTGGAATGTAATAGGACTCGTCTCGCTTGCATTCATGTTCCTGGTCATTGTTCCGCCAGGCCGAAGACGAAATGCAAGTGGCCAGCTGAACGGTGGTTTCTAAGCCCTTCCCGCTGAAAAAGAAAAGGCAGACATCTTGTAGAAAAAACTAAGGAACGCAGTGTGTGAAAGCATCTCGCTGGATGGCCTTGTTCTTCCTTCCCTGACAAGGAGATCGCGCTTCAGGATCTCACACGTCTCGACATGATAGAATCCATTGCTCTCCATGGCCAGAACCGTCTTTTCCGTCTGATTATAGTTAGGTGAATATGTCACTAGGGAGGATCCCGGCCTCATGAACCCGTTCAGAGACCTGGCGCAGTTCCACGGATCCGGTATATCCAGGAAAACGGAGTCAAAAACTTCATCAGTAGAAAAGGCTTTTATGTCACCCGTAACTGGAAACCAGTTCTCCGTGCTTGCAAACTTCTCTATGTTTCTCCTGCTTGAATCAATATTCTTTTCGCTTGTATCTACGCTCACAAGTCTGCCCTCCCTACCAATGGCCCAGAGGATGGCTATGCTCAGCTGCCCGCTTCCTACCCCTGATTCCAGGACCGTGCTACCGGATCTGATGCCCGACATGGCGATCATGTAGGAATAGTCGGCCGGTTTTATTGTCTGTGTGGTCTTGCTGACTGCCGGAGAATACATTGTTGGGTTGAAATCAGTTACTATTCCCTCCCTGCCGTTGATCCTTACTGAATCCCCATTACTTAAAGATGCATTGGCGCTCAGCCTGTATTTTTCACCTTTCACGGTAAGTATCATGGAGACATCGTCGAGAACACCCATGGTATCCCTGAAGAGAACTATTCTCACATCAATCCACCTCTTTTTTCTCCCTGCGGGAATAGTAGCCGAAAAATATGTCTGATACGTTGTTTCCTGTCCTTCCGGTCAATATTGATGATCCGGTCATCGAAAGCAACGTGTAACTGTCATCATTCTTCAGGTACTCCTGTATCATGTCATCCGACACACGGGATCTTGTTTCGCTATCAACTATTGCTCCCATGGCAGGGCTCTGGCCGTCAATGCCGTCTGTTCCTGCCGTCAGGAAAAGAAAATCCTCATCTTCCTTCATATTCATAAGAAAGTGCAAAGCAGCCGCCTGGCTCCTACCGCCCTTTCCCCTGCCATGAACGACGACAGTGGTTTCCCCACCGCCTACAAACCAGAACCCTCGATTCCGGATTGCACCGATGCTTCTTATGATCGATGTAAGGTGCTGCACAAAGTCCCTCACATCTCCCTTCATATTAGAACCAAGATCCACGACCTCTTCCTCCTCCGCCCTGAGCATTCCTGAAATCATGGAGACAAAATCGTAGTTCCTGAGGATGAGCAGGTTTCTAATGTCAGTCGCAGGTGCCGGTGGACTGTAAGAAAGCTTCACTCCGGGTCCCAGTATATCTGAACATCCAGCTTTAGCAAGAACAGAGGCTGGATCACAGCTTCCCTGGCCGCTGGTCAGTGGCCCAGACGCTATGTATGAGAGATCATCGTATGGCACATCCGATACGTACAGGGCAAGTATTTTTCGATCCTTCAGCCTGGCAGCAAGCTTTCCGCCTTTGACACCGGACATCGCAAACCTGACGCAATTCAGCTCATTTATATCTGCACCGTTATTCATCATGCACCTGCTCACAGAACTGATCTGATCTATGCTGAAAGGTTCTGAAGGTATCTCAAAAATTGCAGACCCTCCTCCAGATACGAGGAATATAAGATGATCATCAGGAGAGTGTTCGGCTATCTCCACCAGGCGTCTTGATGAAGCCTCACTCAATGCAGTGGGATATGGGTGGGTCCCGTGAAGAATCTCAATATTATTCATTTCAGCGGCGGAGGTATCATCTTGCGGTATGATTATTGCACCCGCGGATATCTTTTCTCCCAAAATGCCGTAAAGACCCCTGCACATCTTGACCGCGGCTTTCCCGAAACCAAGCACAGTCACTTTTCCGCCATCATCGAGAAACGAAAGAATATCGTTCCTGTATCGCTGTATCGTCGGTTCAGGATCCAGATCAAGCATTGCATGTGAAAGGTAATTCAGTGCAGCCTTTCTTCTATCGTTTGTTGCTATCTGGCTGAAGTTCTCTATGAATTTATTTTCCATCCGCACCTGATCCATACTCAACCTCAAGTCCCGAGAGAATCCACTGTATGATGCCGCCATCTATATTGAAGACATTGTTGATACCATTTTGCTTAAGGAAAGCTGCAGTATAATAGCTTCTCTGACCGCTATTGCATATTATGCCAAGTTTCCTGCTGGCAGAGAGTTCTCTCAGTTCATCCAGGTTCTCCGGAATTTCGTTCATTGGAATCAACCTGGATCCTATCACATGACCTGTATCGCTTGCATATTCCCACGGCTCCCTGACGTCTATAATGGCTATGGAGTCCGGGCTCTCGTCTATCATCATCTGGACCTCTGCTGGCTTCAGCTGATCTATCCTGCTCTGAATCATGGTTTTTGCTTGTGGTGTAAGTATTATTCGTTAATAATCCTTTAATCACTCAGATTTGTGACAAAAAGCGGCAAGCATCTATATTACTTGCTGACATGACGGAGAAGTGTTCAACGTTTCAGTTATTGGCGGGAGCCATCCCGACCAGAAGCATTATGAAATGGCATATGAAACCGGGAAACTGCTTGCAAAGGAAAAGGCAATAGTGATATGCGGCGGCCTAACAGGAGTCATGGAGGCGGTAGCGAAGGGAGTGAGTGAAGTGGGTGGTATATCAGTTGGCCTTCTTCCAGGCGAGACTGTGAAACAGGGAAACGATTTCCTCACGATCAAGATACCAACAGGTATTGGATTCGCCAGGAATTTTCTCGTGATCCGGGGCGGAGAGGTCGTGATAGCGATAGATGGGGCGAGTGGTACAATGAGTGAACTCTATTTTGCGCTTTCATCTGGTAGAACAGTCCTTGCCCTCGGTGATGTGGTTTATGAGAATGTGGGCCACCAGAATGGCCATTTCATCAGATGTGCCGATCCGGCAGACGCAGTATCGAAGGCGCGAAAACATGCTGCAGAATTCAGGAAAAACTTTGTAAGTGAGCTGAACTTTGAAGGATGATTGTTGGTACAATCTTGTACCAATACATCGATATATATACATTGGAATCAGTCCAGCATGAATTATAAAGTCATACTATCAATGGCTATAATTCCCCTCCTGCTCATCGCGGCTGGAGGGACGGTTTTCGGAGATACTTCAGAGGCATCAACGTCGAGTTCGGGAAACTACACGTTCTCGGCTAATGCCACCATGAGCACTCTGACAAACCTTTCATATCAAAGCGACAATGGAAATCTGCTATTGGCTTCGCATGTGCTTGCATCTTCTGGAAGCGCTACCAAAATTGGTTACACCTTTACACAGTACGCTATAAAGCTTGATAATGCAACAATCCTGAAGAATGGCCAGGAAAATGTCTTTCTGATGCTGTCCAACTACATGGATTCATACCAGAATTATACAATGAATCCCAAGGGCACTCTTTCGACAGTGAAGATGGATCTTAACATGCAGATGCAGGACACAATGGAAAACATGAGCATGAGCGTTGGTCTTGGAACAAGCTTCAACAGCACCGTCTATTCATTCATATACAACGAAACCGAGTTCTACGTCTTCTCTAACGGCCAATCTGTCATGAGCGGATCTTCAATATCATTCCACTCCACAGGATACCTGCTGACAGGAATCATATCCTTCGGCGGACTTGTGAACAGCGTCGATAACTACAAGTATGTGAAAGAAAACAGCTTCACATATAACAGCGCAACAGGTAACGTTTCTGGAAAATACGCGAGCTTCAACCTCAACGCATCCACAGGGGTCATATCATCATTCAGGGAGAACATCATTAACCAGACAATCTTCAACACCGTCTATGTCACCGGAAACGGCAGTCTGTTTGCACAGTCGCAGTTCCCCTCAATGCCGGAGAGCACACCAATACTGCTTGGCAGTCTCTTTGTCTATGGAAACAGTACAACAGTAATTGCGGTACATGACAATCCTGCGATAGAGAGCAACTTCATCCTCGACAACGGCACCCTTCACTTAACACTGGCTCCTGGGCTGAACGCAACCAAAGTGACTACACTTGGTGCGGACATGAACATGAGTGCAGATGTCGCTGATAACATAAATATGACAGACAAAGAAGCACTTGATCTTAGCGGCAGCGTTGAGGCGGGATCTCATGCCATCCTTATCCTTGGAAATGGAGTTAGGGCATACCTGCTCATACATAATGCGTCAGCGAACATATCAGGCAGCACCGTAACCATAAATTCAACAGGTCTTTCACAGGTCTCTTTAGTAGCGCCTCCAGGACTGCAGGGGAAGAACTTAATGGTTGACTCCCTGATCCAGAAGGCAATCGACAATGGCAGGATTGCTGCAGAAATATCCATATCAGGTAGCTCATCTGCCAGCGTTAACGTATCGATAACATTCAACTCTACGGTAAGGACTGTCATAACATCTGTTTCAAACGGAAAAGTGACAATGAATGTCTCGGCTGCAGCTGGGCACCATGAGGGTACTAACGTTCTGATATTCATATCTAATACTGTCATTGCAAACGGATCATCCATACATCTGTCGTTTGATGGCAATGCAGTCTCACTGACATCTGTAAACGGCGTGATAAATGCAACAAGCACCATCGATGCGTCTTTTGCCGTTATGAAGGTTTCCGGTGGATCACTGATAATACTGCATGTGCCTCATTTCTCCAACCACACTGTTGAAATCTATTCGGGCAGCGCAACGACGAGCCCGCTTGGAGTCCTCTCACAGAACATGGATCTTGTTGTACTTGGTGCGGTTATCGCAATAATTGCAGTACTCTCAGCAGTAGCTGTAAGGATGAAAAAGGCAAAGCAGTAATCTTATTATTTTTACAATCTTTTTAAATTTTATTTTTTAATCTTTCAATTTTTATCTACTTTTTATTCCTGCTAGCATTTTCTTCAATTTTTCCTCGTCTGTGTAAATTGTATTTATTCCCATTGATCTGAGCCTTGATGCAGCATATGCACTCATGAGTCCCTTGCTGCAGTAGAAAAGGTACGTCCTGTTTTTTCCATATTTATCAGGCAAAGATGTAACTTCAGCAAGAGGAACATGAATTGATCCTTCAGGATGCCACAATCTGAATTTATTCTCGGATCTCAGATCCACAATAAGTGCACCATCGAGCGATGGATCACCGTGGCTCACGTTCTTTTTTATGCTTTCGAGATAGCCGGCGAAATCTTCCTTCCTGACAATTATTTCAGATTCAACTATGTCCTGCATTAGCCCTCCAGGTACTTTATCCTTCTCAAGCTCAGATGGCGTAATAGAGATTGATGGATTGGCTGAAAAAATTGAGCAGAATTCACCAAGGCTCGTTTCAGGAAATGTACCTATTTGTCTGGAGAGATCTACAATTTCTTCCTTGTCAAATCCTATCAGTGGCCTGTATAGTGGAATCCTGACAGACACAGAAAGGGCTGAAAGGTTTTCCGCAGTCTGGGAGGATACCTGGCCCAAAGATTCTCCCGTTACAACACCGTATCCGCTTATCCTTGTGTTTACAATGCCGGCAAGTTCATAAAGAAATTTCTTGAATCCAACGTTTGGATGGAGGAATCCCTTTCCATGTGACATCGCCTCGACCAGAAGGCTGGCATTGAATATATGCAAAGTTATATCAGCGCCATGGGACCACCTTTCAACAAGGGGCCGAACGGCGTTCAGGAACTCAAGTGTGTCAATAGGGTGTGCAAGAGAACAAAAAACGATATCCTGAACGCATCCACGCTTCATCATCATCCAGGCAGCAACCGGAGAGTCGATGCCGCCTGAAACAAGCGAAACCATCTTTCCCTGGGTGCCAAGAGGGAAACCTCCTGCGCCTGCAGATATCGAATCGTAGAGATATGCCTTCTTTTCCCTTATATCAAGCCTTGCAGTGAATTCAGGGTTTTTGAGATCTACGCCCAGTGATCCAGGAAGAAGAGCTTCCCCGAGCCTTCTTTCTATATCTATGGAGGTAAAATCATGATGTCCCGTCCTGGTCGCGCGGACTGCGAACTTTCTGGATTTCGTCGAGTTGGCAAAATGTTCTCTTGCCAGGCTGACAAGATCATCCATCGTATTAAAAGAAACAAGCGTGCACTCAGAGAAAGACTTTATGCCGAAAACTGTACCAAGAACTCCAGAAACAGCCTGCGACATGGTCTCAGGGACCTCCAGGAATATCCTGCCCCTCTCCCTCCATATTCTCATATTTGCAGGATCTGAGATGGCAGCAGCAATGTTTTTCATGAGCCTGCGCTCCATCTCGGATCTCTTCCTTGGCCCTTTGAGGCCAATTTCTGAATATCTTATGATGAAGATGGGCATGTTTACCTCAGGACGAACTTCCCAGATCCACTCGTTCGCTATAGGTCCCGACGAGAATGGGCGTCTCTGTAGTAATCCACTTTCTTGCCTTTACCTCTCGGAGCCTGTTTGTGACTCTCGACCATCCCGCAAGATCCTCGACTTCATATATGACAACAAATTCGGAGTCTGATATTCCGAAGCTGTAGGTCGTGTATGATCTGATCCCCTTATTGTCCGGATGAGAAAGTGCAGTGCCTATGTGTTCTGCCATAATACTCTTCCTCTCTTCATAAGGTATCTGGTACCAGTCACTCGATTTCGACATCGGGTATGCGACCAGATATTTCCCGGGCTTTTCGTTGAGCGTATCTTCCAGCGAGACACCTTTCTTGAGATATGGAGACTCGCTGTAGATGGAAAGGAAACCTTTCACGAAAGAGATGAAGCCCTTGCTCTTCTCCCTGAGCGTGGAAAGAAGATCCGCTATATTGTCAGGATAGTGGGTGCTGAACCATATCATGTAGTCGGCGTCATATCTTATTGATCGGTAGACCTTGAGGGAAACAGAATTCTTCCTGAAGGCAGATAGAGTGGAATTGATCTGCATTACAAGATCAGCCCTGTTCTCCCTGGACAGCATGTATGCGTTTTGCTTGAACCTGAACGACAGTACCTGCATGTATATTGGATCCGGATCCTTTGCCATTCTTGGACATTGCTTACTATTTTTTAATCTATGTCTTCAACCAGGCAGGCGGATCAAGAAATGCAAACCTGCCATGGAAAGTGTTATCTAAATTAAAGTCATTTAAAACTATGTCCGAAAGACCAATTCTCGAAAAAGTCGGTACGGTTGAGTTCTACGTAGGCTCGGCGAAACAGTGGGCCTTCATGCATCAGAAAGCACTTGGTTTCAGGATGCTTGGTTACGCCGGGCCAGAAACTGGTGTTCGTGACAGGGTATCATATCTTCTGGGGCAGGGCGATGCAAGATTCATATTCACAAGTTTTCTTGAACCTGATGACTTTGTTGGTAAGCATGTGCACTTGCACGGGGATGGCGTCAAGGACATATCCTTCATTGTTCCAGACATGGATGCTACGGTAAGGGGCATTGAAGAGCGGAAATTGATAAAGCCTGCTAAAGTGCAGAAGATCAAGACTGACAATGGAACCGTATTGACAAGTTCGATTCCTACATTCGGGGAAACCGTTCACTCTCTGGTTGATCTAGGCGAATACGAAAGCGACCTTCCACCAGGTTTCGTAGAGATAGAGGATGATACAAAATCCAAGGGCATAAAGCTCGTTGACCATATAGTGGGAAACGTCGAGGAGAAAAAGATGGACGACTGGGTCAATTATTACATAAAGGGTCTGGGCTTCAAGCAACTTATGAGCTTTGATGACAAGGATATAAGCACGGAATATTCTGCACTGCAGTCAAAAGTCGTCGAATACAACAACCGGAAAATAGTGTTTCCAATCAACGAGCCTGCATGGGGGTTGAAGAAATCCCAGATTCAGGAATACCTTGATTATTATAAGTCGCCGGGAGTGCAGCACATCGCTTTTCTGACTGATAACATAATAGATACAGTCACCAAGCTGAAGAAAGCAGGACTTGAATTCCTCACAACACCTTCAGCCTATTATGATGATCTAGAAGAGAGGGTAGGCAAGATACGTGAGGATGTTGACAAGCTCAGGGATCTGGATATACTCGTGGACAGGGATGAATACGGATATCTGCTGCAGATTTTCAGCAAACCCATAGGCGACAGGCCCACAGTATTCTATGAGATCATCCAGCGCAGGGGCGCAATTTCATTTGGAAAAGGGAACTTCAAGTCGCTGTTTGAGTCGATCGAGAGGGAGCAGGCAAAGAGAGGAAACCTCTGAAGGGGAGAATGCTTGCCGCTGGTTGGTTTTATTCCTGCACTTAAAGGCAGGAAATGCATCATCTATCACAATGAATCAATATATTCCGCATCCAGGATACTCGGATTGAAGGAATCTGATCTTGAGAAACGTTTTTTCACGATCGTACGGGATCTTGGGGATGAACTGAGATATCCGGATGATGCTTTGATAAAGACTCCAGTAGAGAGGTTCCTCCCACCCGTTCCCGAGGTGATTTCTATCAGGGACTTTTTCGCATTCGAGGAGCATGTCAGGAATGCCAGAAAGACAAGAGGAGAGGGGATTCCACCGGAGTGGTACAATTTTCCTGTATTCTATTTCTCCAATCACAACAGCGTCATTGGAAGCATGGACGAAATGCATTATCCACGCTATACAAAGGAGCTGGATTATGAGATGGAGCTCGCATTCATAATTGGCAAGGAAGGAAGGAACATACCTGCAGATTCTTATGAAGAATATATCGCCGGTGTGACTATTGCAAACGACTGGAGCGCGAGGGATGTTCAGCGGGCTGAAACGAGGATAGGGCTTGGCCCCGCGAAGGGAAAGGACTTTGCGACCTCGCTCGGACCATTCATGTTGACAGCTGGCGATCTTTCCCGTTACAAGGTATCAAGGGGAAAGTACGATATTGATCTTTCGGGTATAGTGAATGGCAAGACCTATGGTTCTAGTAACATGAAAGAGATATATTTTGATCTTGGGCAGATTATAGAGAGGGCATCTGATGAAGTTACATTAAGATGTGGAGATATTATCATGACAGGAACGTTTGGAAACGGGTGCATACTTGAAATGCGCAGTCAGGGAACACCATGGCTGAACCGCGGTGATGAAGTAACGATTAAAAGCAGCAGGATAGGAATGCTGACCAACAAGGTGGTATGAAATGGTTTATTACGTAAAACAGGGCAAGGTACCAAGGTACAGACACACTTATGACGACAGGAAGAACCTTTTGAGGGAAGAACTCTTCGGAGAGGAGAGCTTTGATGGCCTTTATTCGCTCCTGTACCACAGGAATGAGCCAACCAGGGTCCTCGACATCGTGGAGGAGACGAAGAAGGAGCTTGACCCGTCAGGTGAGAAAAAAATGATTCACAGGCACCTCAAAACATCACTGCTTTCGAGGAAAGGTGACCTCGTATCAGGAAGAAGATATCTCTTCTATAATGACAGGATCCGCATAGGTCTGGTCAAGCCGGCAGCAAGTATGACGAGGTATTTCAGGCACGCACTCTGTGAACAACTTTTCTTCCTGCACAGGGGAAGGGCGACCTTTTCCTCCATTTTTGGTAGCATGCAGATTGAAACCGGCGACTACCTTTACGTGCCAAAGGGGACAACATGGACAATGAAAGGATCAGACGATCTTGAGTTGCTCTTCATGGAAAGCAAGGACAGGATAGACCTGCCTGTGCGATACCGAAACGCCTATGGTCAACTCAGGGAAGGAACACCATATTACACAAGGGATATCAGGCACCCCCTGCTTGATTCAAAGCCATTCCTGCCTGGCAAGCTTGAGGTAACGGTCGATTACGATGATACCTACCTGATCGAGATACGTGATAAGGATATATACGACGTCGAAGGATGGGACGGATACCTGTTCCCTTACGCTGTCAACATATCAGACATGGCGCCTATAGTGGGAAAACTCCATCAGCCGCCTCCTGTTCACGAGACATTCTCAGGAAAAAGTTTCATGGTTGGTACATTTCTTCCGAGGCTGTTTGATTTTCATCCGAGATCCATTCCAATCTCATACTATCACAACAATATAGACACAGACGAGTTTCTTTTCTATTCTTCCGGGAGCTTCATGAGCAGAAAGGGAATAGAAGAAGGCTCTATCACACTGCATGTGCGAGGAATTATCCATGGACCTCAGCCGGGTGCGATTGAGGGTGCAATCGGTGCGAAATCCACAGATGAGGTGGCAGTCATGATAGAAGCATACGATCCACTGCTCCTTACAGGAACAGCCCTCGGTATTGAGGATAAAACATACATGAAATCATGGATCGGTTGATCTAAGAAATCTCTATCTCCTTGAGGCCACTCTTGTCATTCAGCTGTCTCGTTAATTGAATGCCACGCAGCCTTGAAACCTGGATCTCCATGAGTGGAGATACCACAGCATTAAAGAGGTGACCACCCACAACCTCGTGGTTCATCAAAGCGATGGAAGCATGCAGATGGAACCTTGGATCTGTTGAGGCTATACTTCCATGGAAGGACACGACCTCGCCAGGTACCTGAATGATCTTGTGCACATATTCCTTGCCGTTGAAGTAGCCAAAATCCGCAGTCCTAAACATACCAATCCCCCAGACCACCAACCCATTCTTTATGGAATGCAACTCACATACCTTCTCTAAGGACTGCACAACGCTGTCATCTCTCTGCAGCTTTACAAATACAAGGTCTCCCTCTTCCTTGGAAATCATGATGCCTCATCATTAGCCTATTTATTAACCTCTTCAAGGCATTCGCCTAGGATCCTGTATGTTAGCCCCCAGACAACCATTTCACCGTACCTGTATGCGGGATACCCCGATTCTGTCATCATAGGTGAGAGAGAATCAATTCTGGCCCAGATCACTTCTTCCACCTCGTCACCGATTGAAAAACTCGGTTGTTCATGCACGAGGCCATAAAAGGCGGCTACAAGCATATCCCTAATATGAGTCCTGTAACTTCCTATATATCCTGAGGGGGTGACATGGATTCCGACTTCTTCAGCAGTCTCTCTTATTGCTGTATCCTGTAGCGATTCACCCGGTTTCCTGAGACCTCCAGGCAAAGCGATCTGACCTGACCATGGATCATCGGCCCTCTTCTGTCTCCTGATTAGGGCTATCGATTGCCTATCCGTAATAATCATGACCGCGGCAGACTGGCCCAGATCCACTGGCTCAACCCCCCTTATCCTCAAGTGCAATACCATCGTCCGTCACCGCCGAATATTATTTTTCTGAAGTGTATGTATCATCATGGTTATACATTTCCCTATCCCGCCGTCTCATTACATGTTGAAGGCAACGTATAATGGAAACTTGCAGGGAAATCTGGGCGAGGGTTAAATATTCATTTGAAATGACCTGAAAGATACGTGGGGCCTGCAAGTTAATGAATAATCTTCACATGATTGGTTGGGATGTCAACAACGAACCTCACCTCCTTGAAGCTGTCAGCACAAAGGACGCAGCCTTTTTTGAGCACAAGCTGAGCGGAAAGGTTACCGATTGGGTCATCCTCTCCACATGCCACAGGGTTGAAATCTACTCTTCGGATCCAATACCTGAATTCAAGGATCTGAGCCCATATCATTCTTTTTCCGGCGAAGAAGCCCTGATGCATCTTTTCAGGGTATCGTCAGGAATAGAATCGGTATCGGTCGGAGAGCAGGAGATACTGCACCAGGTAAAGATAGCATACGAAGAAGCGCTCGCGCATGAGAGATGCTCAAAGACGCTTTCGCTGATTTTCCAGAAGGCTATAGGTGTGGGAAAACTCGTCAGGGAAAAAGTGCCAATTTCCAAAGGAAAGACATCGGTACCTGCTCATGTTGGTCAGATGCTCTCTGCGGAACTCGATGCACGCGGTCAAAGAATAGCAATAGTTGGAAGTGGCAAGCTCGCATCCGACCTGGTGAAATATGCTCTTATGGCCAGACCCGCCTCCCTGAGGGTATACGCCCGGAGTGAGGAATCGCTTGAGAGAATCGCACGTTCTTATTCCATAGAGACGCACAGCAAAATCGATCCGGACGAGATCATTCGCGACAATGACATAATCATTGCAGCCACAAGCTCAAAGAAGCCTATTTTCGATGGCACGATAAGTGCTAAAGGGAAGCTGCTTATTGATCTTGGCATGCCTCCAAATGCTTCCAGAAGCATCAGTGGCTGCAGGCTGATCTCCCTGTCTGATATAGAGCCCATTATGCGATCCAATTCTGCAAAGAAGAAGGCTCTTATCCCAAAGGTCGAGGAGATCATCAATGCTGAGCTAGATCGGTTCATCAGAAAACTTGGCCAGCTGGAGGCGGATGATCTTATAAAGACGGTCTTTGAGCACTCCAAGAATCTGGAGCAAAACGAGGTCAAGGTTGCAATGGATCTGATCAGGAAGGGCATGGACATCGAGAAAGTTATAGCTCAGATGGCAGACTCTCTAGTCAACAAGGTGCTTGCACCGCAAACACTTGCAATCAAGAAGATGGTAAAGGTAAACCAAAACAGGGAGACCATCGAGGTTTTGCAGGAATTTTACAGGCTCCTCAAGGGAACACAGGAAAAGGCATCTAGGCGATCTTCTTCAGGTCGCCAAGCATCCCAAGATCCACCAGCCCAAATTCCTCAGTGATTCCAAAGATCCTGAACATGGATGCATTAACATGCTTAAGCGACGGTGTAAAATGCTCGTCATTGACCAGGGATGTCGCCACATCGCTACCAGAGGAGAAAAAACTCATTGCCGGGGTAACCAGGACATGGTTTTCTGTATTGTAGATGAAAGAGTGGATCTTGAACACACCTCCAACGTCATCGCGGAGGGAGATTGAAGGATGCTCATGTCCTAGAATTGTGATCTTGCTTATTCCAAGATCTCTGTCTCCATGATATATGAGGTACCTGTCATCCTCATACTTGTCATGCAGCTCAATCCCTGATCTTGCAAGTATCGTAAGCAGATAGTTGTCATGGTTTCCACGTATGAAATGGAGATTGACTTTGTCCCTGTACCTCTCGATAAAATGGAGGATATCATCCCATTCCTGAGGGAGATTCCTTGAAAATTCATGCTTGAAGTCACCATTGATGAATACAGTTTCAGGGTCATATCTTTCAAGTATCCTATCAAGCAATCCCTCCACATGATTGCGCTGAAGCTTTGGAAGGAACAGACCATGCAGGTTCATCTCCTCCTCGAATCCAAGATGGAGATCGGATATAACGACGGCATTCAGATCCCGCAGATATGCACAGTACAGATCTGATATGAAGACGTCCTTTTCTACCTGGATCTCCATCATTTTAGAATGCCTGTGACCCTAAATTTCCCGATCATATTTTGCTATCCTCGATATTCCTTCCTTAATTTCTTCCTCAGACGCAGCATATGAGAACCTGTAATGCAACTCACCCATTTCGCCAAAAGCAGTTCCGGGTGTCACTATGACCTGGTATTTTTCCAGTAGCCCTGCAGCGTAATCCACGGAACTCTTTTTGCCTGAGTATTTCGGGAATGCGTAGAATGCCCCTTCAGGCTTGACGGTGGAATAACCATCTATCTCTGAGAACAGTTGGATTACAAGATCCCTGCGCTTCCTGAATTTTTCTCTGAAAGCGACAGGATCCTTCTCGTCTCTGAGAGCCTGCAGGGCGCCATATTGGGATATTGACGAAACGCATGTGATTGTCTGTCCAAGTACCTTTGCAGCTGCTTTTGTGATCTCTGGCGCGGCGTTGAGGTAACCAATCCTCCACCCCGTCATAGCATAGCTCTTTGAAAAACCGTTGATTGTGATCACTCTATCCGCTGCCTCCTCTATGGATCCTGGAGAGTACATTGATCCCTCGTAGATCAGATCCTCGTATATTTCATCTGATATGATTATAAGCTTGTTTTTGATCGCAAAGTCAACAAGTTCCTTGACCTCCTTCTGTGTGTAGACCCTTCCAGTCGGGTTAGATGGGTTGTTGAATATTATGGCCTTTGTCCTCGGGGAAACCATTTTTTCCATCAGATCATAATTTAAAGAATAGTCAGGGTTAAGCGGAGCGTCGAGGACTTTGCCGCCTGCAAGTTTTATGATATCCTTATATGAAGAATAGTATGGATCTGGGAGAATTACGCCGTCACCTTCCTCAAGTATAACGTAGAGGGAAAGGTAAATGGCATATTTTGTTGGGCTTATAAGAACGTTATCCGCATTAGTGTGAATCTGGTTTTTCTTCAGGAGCTTGTCTGCTATGGCTTCCCTCAGTTCCCTGATTCCGTTGGCAGGCGTGTAGTGTGTCTTTCCCCTCCTCGCCCATTCGAATGCGCTTTCTATAATAGTTTCAGGTGTGGTGAAATCCGGCTCGCCAATACCAAAATTATAGACCTTCACGCCTTTTGACTTCAGATCCTCGGCCACCTTGGTGAGCCTGAGCGTAGCAGATTCCTCAATTCTTGACAATCTTGAACTGATCATGAATGAGGTTAATCTTAGTGTGTTTAAAATATGTTGCAGTAATCAGGCAACGCAGAGTAGTAAACAATGATGACAAATCGCCCATTCGCTTCCTTCATCAAGGAATTGATGCCCTCGGACCTTAGATCTGGGAATCCTGACATGCCCGTCTCAGTTTGGAAGGAACTGGACAGGATAGAAGGGAAAAAGGAGGATACAGTGGTTGCCATATTCAGGACACGCGGTTGCTCCTGGTACAACTATTCTTCATGCTCCATGTGCGGCTATTTCAATGACATAGACCTATCTATCACAGCGGAGAACCTGTACAGGCAAATCGACCACGTCGGTCAGTCCCTGAACGGTATCAAGGTCCTGAAGATCTTCACATCTGGCAGCTTCCTGGATCCCATCGAAATTCCACCGGATGTCAGGGAATATTTCATGAATACCGTGGGATCAAAGATCGACACACTCCTTGTGGAGAGCAGGACCGAATACATAAGGGAAGACAACATCCGTGATCTAGGCAAATATGGCCCTGCAATAAGGATAGCAATTGGGCTGGAAAGCACGAATGATAACATTATCTCCAATTCTATCAACAAAGGATCAACATTCGCCAAGTATAAGACATCGGCCTTGACAGCAAGGAAACTTGGTTATACTGTACGCACTTACCTGCTCTTCAAGCCGCCTTTCATAACAGAGAAGGATGCTATCGCCGACATGATCCATTCTATCTCTGATATCGATGGTTTCACAGATGATATCAGCGTAAATCCGATGAACGTTCAGAAGAACACATTTGTAGAATACCTGTGGAAAAGGCATCTTTACAGGCCGCCGAGGCTATGGTCGCTTGCACGCATCCTTCTTGATACAAGAAAACCAGGAAGGACGGTTATATCTTATCCAACTGGCGGCAACAAGGAAAGAGGCGTACATAATTCAAAACCTGACAGGGATCTCCTTGATCTTATAGTGAGTTCATCACTTTCACAGGACTTCAGCGAACTGGAATCTTATTACAAAACCTCCAATCTCAGGTCGTATGAGGAGGAAATTGAACTTGAGGCGCGCCTTGTTTCAGACATGGATATAGATGTTCTGTCTAAAAGGTCAGTGGGATATTCGATTAAAGTCTGATTTATTGTCGCATTTCTATAGTTTATTTCAAACACACCGGGGATCACTAAAGTGATTTATGTGACTGTCATAGGGTAAATGTGAAAATTTCAAGCATAGGGGAGAGGGATCTGGTCGAGTCAATGTTCAGGACCGGACATATCCATGGAGGAGATAACGACTGCATTGAGATACCGCTCGGGAAGAAACGATTACTCGCATCTACAGACTCAGTTTCATACGACACAAATATACCCGGAGAAGCAAGCGCTGATCAGATAGGTAAGTTCCTTGCTGCCATCAACCTCAGTGACATTGCGGCCATGGCTGGAAATCCTATTGGAATGCTCTCTTCATTCAACCTTCCCGGGAAAACAGATTCGGAGTTTGTCCTCAAACTGGTTGAATCAATAGACGAGGAATTGAACATTTATGATGCCGAATACCTGGGAGGGGATACCAAGGAATCAAGCGTGATGGTACTGTCAGGCACAATCATAGGGGAGCAGAAAGAAGGTCTGATCAGGCGCAGGAGTGACATTAGGCCAGATCAGGTGCTGTGCGTGACAGGCGACCTCGGGAGGGCTGCCGCAGGTTATACTTTTTACAGGCTAGGTTACAGAAAGAAGCTTGGCATTGACCTGATGATGGATATTGCACCGAGAATCCGCGAAGCAAAGATAATAAGCGAGAATGGCGGTAAGTTCATGACGGACCTTTCTGACGGTGTTTTTGAGTCCATTCTTAAAGTAAAGAGGGATTTCGGAATTGGTTTCCGCATTGTCCAGGATGAGATACCGGTGAACAATCACGTGAAAAAAGCAATACAATTATCCGGTGGTTCGGTAAATGATCTGGCACTATCGTTCGGCGGCGATTATGAGATACTTTTCACAATAGAGAATACCAACTATGCTGATTTCAAGTCTGCTATGGAATCAGAGAAGATTCATGTGTCGTATATAGGCGATACATGGAAGGGTGATAATATGATATTCAACGGGAGAAGCTGGAGTCCAATTCTGGGCGGAGGTTATCAGCACTTCGCCCCTGCACCTAAAATAGGAAGCATTTCCTAAGTCCTTTTCTTAATGCTGCCGGAATCCTTCTGGGATGATCTTTGCTCCTTCATTATGCCCTTGATACGGTTGGTTTCATCCTTGATGGCCTGAACAACATTCTTATAAAACTTGCCTGCCACATGAACATAACATATAGTATCTATTAAATATTGTTATTTTAATAATTACAAATTTTATTAGCAGACGTTTGTCCGACAAATCAATATTTTACTATACCAGGCATGAGTTACATATAGACTACAATATACGCCATGACGGAAATCATTGCAATCTGGAGAGCCAGTTGGACGAGCGCTCCATGGGATCCAATCATAAGTAGACGGGAACTTCTTTCGTAATTGCTGCTCTCCTTCTTCATCTCTTTCATTACAAGAGCCGATGCTGGCACAATCGTCAGGAACCCCACTGCGACCAGTACTCCTCCTATTATCAGAGCTGCCGAAAAGACTGGATCGTAGGGATTCCATATATTTTCCTTTACAGCCAGGACATATCCGGCAAGTGGAGTAAGAATAGAGACTGCAGGTATGAAAAAGAGAGACATTGGTATCAATCTTTCTGCTATATTTGCCCTCGTTTTGTCATCAAGGCTGGAAATTACAAAATAGAATATCAGGCCGTAGAAGACATCCACACCAGTCCAGATCGCGCCAAGGAGCACATGTACATAATCCATGAACAAAAAGCTTCCCGAGATATATGCTGCAAAAACCGCGACTGCAGGAAGGACAATTGCAAATGCACCAGCTCTATATACCGACTTTACCTTTTGTGGAATCATAATGCATAACCCGTTGCGAAATGCGCCATAAGTAATATTACGAAAATCTGAAAGACCAACTGGCTGAGAGATAATTTTAGGTTGAACATGGTGAGGCGTACAATCTTGCCCACGTCTTTTCCTCCTCGAAGGATTTCTAGGTATATCCTCAGCTCATTGGGTAGAAACAGAGCAAAACCCTGTACTATGAGTATCAGTACAATTATACCTGTTGCAATGAAATATGGCGATAAAAATGCAATGTGAAGGTGAATTGCTGTATACAGACCAGCAGTCACAGTTACAGATGCAATAGATGGCATGAAGAACAACATTGTCGGAATAAGACGCTTGGAGACCTCAACTCTTTCTGGGTTTGAAAGGCCACGCATTACAAATGCGAAGAACAAACCCATAACAAGATCCATACCCGTCCATGCAGAACCCGTGATCACGTGGAAGTATTCCAGAAAGTAGAAATCATTTGAAAATAGGATGATCAGGAGAAGCACGACCGGAACAAGTAGCATGGGAAGACCCCTCTTCAAGTAAGTTGAATTTGAAAGCCGGTATCGTGTCATTTTTTCTCCGGTCAACACCGCGTCTTCGGCCATAATTTGTGATCTCATAAGGTTATTTAAAATAATGTCAAGGTAAAAGTCACTTCTCTTTTCTTCTTGAACGTGTTATGGGAAACCACGTTTCTGTTAGCTACATTAGATAAGGTTCATCTGTTCATTTCATGTCTGATTATGATGTTGATCGCTTCACCATCGTAAAGTGTTAAATTAATGAGTTTGATAGCTTTTACCCCAGAAGGTACTCAGAGATGTTTAAAGTTATTGATACAAACCGCTCTTTTAAGGAGATAGCTGATGAAGTAAGGTCTTACTGGAAAGAGTCGGGCATCGAGGAAAAAACCCTTCATTCCAGCCTCGGGAAAAAACCGTTCAGGTTCCTCGAAGGTCCTCCCACGGCGAATGGAAGGCCGCACCTCGGGCATGCCATGACGCGTGTGGTCAAGGACATAGTGCTTCGTTACAAATACATGACCGGGCATGAGATTTTCGGACGGGCAGGTGGCTGGGACTGCCACGGGCTTCCGGTGGAGATTGAGGCAGAGAAGCACTTTGGCTTCAATTCAAAGAAAGAGATAGAGGCGTTTGGCATAGAAGCATTCAATGCATACTGCAGGGAGAGTGTTTTCCGGTATATCGATGAATTCAAGGAGGTCGATTCGCTTATAGGTTTCTGGGTTGACCACGACAAGGACTATATCACACTCAACAGGGACTATATGGAAAGCGAGTGGTGGGCCCTGAAGACAATGTTTGATAAGCAGTTGCTTTTCAAGGACTTCAAGATACTGCCATATTGCCCAAGATGCGGAACTTCACTGAGTTCACATGAGGTATCCCAGGGATACGAGGAAGTAACGGACATTTCCGTCTACGTCCGTTTTAAGGTGATAGGCGAGAAGGATACATACCTGCTCGCATGGACAACCACACCCTGGACGCTGCCATCCAACCAGTTCCTGGCAGTCAACCCAAAAATAGATTATTCTCTCGTTGAATTCAAAGGGTCCAGATATTATGTTGCGATGGCGATGGCTGACCGGTTGTTCCCAGGTGGAACCCATGTCAACGACGGTATCAAGGGAAGCTATCTGGTGGGTAAGAAATATGACCAGCTGCTAAAGTTTCTCAAGCCATTTGACGGGAATCTGCAGGTAGTGGAGGCTCCCTACGTCACTGTTGAAGAAGGTACCGGAATAGTTCATACTTCTCCTGCTTTCGGTGCTGACGATTTCGAGACGGGAAAGAGGATGCATACCAGAATACTGAATCCAGTTAGTTCCGAAGGGAAGTACAATGATCCATCACTGCCATGGAATGGCTTATCCGTGATGGATGCAAATCCAAAAATAATAGAGTATCTGAAGGAAACAGGGCTCCTTTTCAAGATAGAGAAGATAAAGCACACATACCCGTTCTGCTACAGGTGCAAGTCACCGCTTATCTATTACCCTCTTGATGCATGGTTCATAAATGTATCAGAAAACAGGCAAAAAATAATAGATACTAATTCCAGAATCTCGTGGTATCCATCCCACCTCAAGCAGGGAAGATTTGGAAACTTCCTGGAAGAGGCGAAGGACTGGGCACTTTCCAGGAACCGCTACTGGGGAACACCTTTGCCCGTATGGAGATGCAAGAACGGGCATTACGAGGCAATCGGTGACATAAGGGAACTGGCTGAGCGCTCCGGGCATGAAATAGATGATCTCCACAGGCCATTCGTGGATGTCTTGAAGCTGAAATGCAAACAGTGTGGAGAGGAATCTGTTCGAGAACCTTATGTTATTGATACGTGGTTTGACTCGGGCAGTGCCACCTACGCCTCGATTGGTTATCCAAGGTACAGCCGAGATACCCATATTCCCGTAGACTTCATAACTGAGGCAATTGATCAGACAAGGGGTTGGTATTACACGCTGCACGTGATCTCAACCCTGCTTTTCAACTCAAACGCTTACAGAAATGTCTTGACAATTGAATTCGTCCTGGATGCCAAAGGAAGAAAGATGAGCAAAAGCGAGGGAAATTCTGTCCTGGCAATAGAAGCATTGCAGCAGAACGGCCCAGATCCACTTCGCCTATTCTTCATGTTCGGCGTCCCGTGGAAGACGCGCAATTACGATACAAGGCTTATTTCAGAGATTTCAAGAAAGACTCTTTCCACTCTTCTTAATGTATACAGCTTCTTCGCCTCTAACGCAAACCTGGACAAATATAAATTCAATGGCCTGAATATATCCTGTGATCCACTCGATCAGTGGATTATGTCGCGGCTAAATTCTACAATTCTTGCATGCAACAGGAACATGGAGGCATACATGCCTCATGAGGCTTTCAGGAGCCTGATGGATCTGATAGAACAGGTTTCAAACACTTACCTTAGGCTTTCAAGAAGAAAATTCTGGTCAGAGGACATGAATGCGATGAAGGAAGGTGCTTATTCAATCCTCTACACCCTGCTGGAGAAGATTGCACTCCTTCTGGCTCCCATTGCACCTTTCACCACAGAGTATCTTTACAGATCGCTAACTCAAAAGGATAGCGTTCACCTGGAGTCATACCCTGCAGCATCCGAAGATCTAATAAAGCCAGAACTGGAAAAGAAATTCGCCGATATATTGTCTATCATAGAGACGGTTCGCCGTATGCGACAGAAGGCGGGAATAAAGGGAAGGCAGCCTTTAAAAGAGCTGGTTCTACACGGATCACACAGAATAGACGATCCCCTTCTCGAAATAATCAAGCCGGAAATCAATTGCAAGATCATAACCTTCGCAGATGAGGAGGAACTCCCTGTCAAGCCGGTCATAAGGCTTAATTATTCGACTGCAGCCCCAATTCTCAAAGGAAGCATGAAAAGGGTGGAGTCGGCCCTGATCTCATCGGATCCAGCATGGATAATGGACGAACTTCGTGGAAAGGGAAGCATCTCTTTAGAAGGAATCACACTTTCAACAGAACATATCCTGGTTGAGATGGTACCTAAACCAGGCTATGTCCATGACAGGGATGAAAGAACCGGCTTCGATATTTACCTTAACACCTCAATAGATGCTGATCTTGCAAGGGAAGGTCTCACAAGAGAGATCATCCGCAGGATACAGGTGATGAGGAAGGATCTTTCACTTGAATATGATGACAGGATCTCTGTCGTAATAGATGCAGATCCTTCAACCTCTACTGACATAAGTAAGTCTGTCAATGAAATATCGTCAGAAACACTTGCGGACAGGATTGATCTTGGACCCGTGGAGAGCGGGAAAGAATGGGATATAGACGGTACGATGGTAAGAATACTGGTAAGGAAAAATGAAAGATAAAGCCGGAAGTAATCGAAAGTCGATTTCTTTACGTATCAAGTCATACATTGATGAAAACAGAAGGTTTGTCAAATGGGCTTCGGCAATCATAATACTTGTTGTAGTTCTGGCAGTTGCCACTCTATATGATGTTGACACTGCCCGGACCCCATCTGGAATAATAACAGTATCAATATCTGGAAATGGATCCACGGCAGTTTACAACATATCTTTCCTAAGCCTGACATCGACGATTCCGATTGATGACCTGTCTCTCATACTAACCGGTAATTCAGGGACTTATACTGTAACTGGGTTTAACGTGGGGGCTTCCGGCCACTACTACAATAATGCAACTATATACAAGACAGAGATCATTGCCTCCCAAGCACAGCCAGATAACCTATCTCTTGAGACCCACATACTCATAAGGGGCAATCCCCTGGCACAGGTAGCCATAGTGGAGACCTCCACCAACGGACAGATTGCCTCGTATAAGATAACTTGAGCTCATATCCAAAGCCAATGTACAAATAAATTCACAGGATGATCTCATAGAATGACAACACTGATGGATGGGCAGGAAAAGCGCAGAGCAATAAACGACCCGGTTCATTCACTGATCAGGATAACCGATCTTGAAAACGAGATCCTGAAGATGCCTGCAATGAATAGGCTTCACGACATCAGGAGCCTTGGTCTTGCTCAGCTCGTTTTTCCAGGAGCCACTGCATCGAGATTTTCTCACAGTATTGGAACCATGTATCTTGCTCACAAGATGGCAGAACAGATCCTGTCATCGATTAAAAAAAGGCAGCTTTTTGGGAATATTTTCCCCGATCTGAAGGAAAGTGAGGAAAATTTATCCAGAATTGTACAGGCAGTGCGACTCGCTGCCCTCATGCATGATATCGGGCACGGGCCTTTCTCCCATACCACTGAAACTTTCATGATGGCAAGCGTTGCCACTGACCCAGGAAAGCTGTCCGAATACATGTCCCTCTTTCCTGAATCGGCTGATTCATCAAGGAAACATGCACACGAATACTTTGGTATTAAGATAATAACAAAACTTTTCAGGGAGCCTGAGGTGATTGCTCTACTTCCAGGGCTTGTCAGCGAGGATGTGACTTGTCTGCTTTCAAAGAACAGCTCTGGAAGCAAACTCTTTGCAACACCTGACGCACTCAACATTTTCAGACAGGTCATCTCATCTGACATCGACGCCGACAGGATGGATTACATACTTCGGGATTCATGGTATACTGGAGCGGAGTTTGGAAAGATCGACAAGGAAAGGCTGATCGACAATATGGAGATAGTGAACCCAACCCAGGGGTCCTATCTGATCGGCTACTCAGAAAAGGCCCTCGGAAACATTGAAGATTTTCTTGATTCCAGATACAAGATGTATAAGTGGGTTGTAAGGCATCATCTGATGGTTGCTTTCGACCATCTTCTTAAGTTCAGCATCTATGACATGATATCCTCTGGACTGCTTTCGCTGGGAGATTTCAGCTGGGAAAACTATTACAGTGGAAAGACAACTGATTCAACGATAAACTCCATAATCTTTGAGCGGAGTGTAGATGAAAACATGATCTGCAGATCCCTTGTTGACAGGCGTTACGCGCCTATATCTCTCTTCAAAGGCAGGAGCGAATCCTACATGACATTTGAGAAAATTATCTCAGGAAAGCTTGATAGTGATTCAGGAGCAGGAAAGCGTTTCAGCGATCCTTTGAAGTATATAGAAAAATACATTCTGAAGATTAACGCCTCGCTTAGCGACCCAGGCATTAAAGATGGAATTCCAAGGATAATGATCGATAAACTTCCTGCAATCATTCTTGGTGCAATCAGCCCCGAACCAGCTCTTGAATCCCAAACAGAAGGAAGCGGCATACTGATCTATGATGGAAAAAATGTCCTGCCCATGGAGAGTGTATCATCCTATTTCGCATCACTCAATAATGAGTGGACCAAGTTCAGGCCATATTACTTCTCCTATATGGTGCCCGGCATGAAGAGGGAAAGCTATTCCTCAGATGCTTTCAGAGAAAGATTTGTTGACATTCTCACCTCTGAAATCGCAGAAGAATACGATGAAAAATAGGTGCATTATTCTTAACGCATAATCATGATTTGCTTCAAGAATTGAATGGCGTATAAGTAATCGAAATACGCATTATTTGTATCCATGAATGCCGAGGCATGTACAATTTTTGACGGAGCATAGTGTATCGCGCATTCCCCCGATATTATGTGCAATTATTCTTATATTCCCGAAGTGCTATCCAGATCGTATGAAGTTTTACTTTGCATTTGACTCCGATGAATCGATCAGGAATATATGCAATGAGATCACTGGTATGACATATACTCCTGACATCGATGAGGCAGACGTTGTTTTCTTCGGGCCTAAGCCGCAGATAGGAAAAAGTACTAAAATACTTCAGCGCCTCTACGCGGGCACAGATGATCTGAACCTGTCAAGCATCCCCGCTGGAATCACTGTGCTTTCTAATGCAGGCGGTTATAATGAACCTGTTGCAGAAACTGTTTTTGCGCTGTTGCTGTCACATTATAAGAAGGTATGCAGGCACAACTCAGATATGCATGCCGGTATCTATAAGAAGCTTGGAGTCGAAACCCTTTTTGGCAAAAGAATAGGCATATACGGATTTGGTGGGATTGGCCAGCAGGTAGCAAAGATCGCATCTGTTATGGGAATGCAAGTGGCGGCTTACAGCAGGCACAGAATTCCATTTCCAGATGTTACATGGCATGATTCACTTGAAAAACTTGCAGAATCCATTGATATCCTTGTAATCTGTACTCCGCTCTCACCAGAAACCAAGGGCATAATAAACGCATCAATTCTCGATAGATTCAAGGGAAATTGCATCGTGAATATAGCAAGGGCGAATATAGTTGATCAGGATTCCATGCTTTCCTTCTTATCCAGAAATAGTGACAAGTATTTTCTTACAGATGTTTGGTGGGGAGAGCCAAATATTAAGGTCATTCCTCCGGAAAACTGTGTAGTGACACCGCATATAGGAGGAAATGGTGGTGAATACAGAAACGAGGCTTTTGCAAGGGCGTTCAGGAGCGTGAAATCCTTCCTTGAAGGAAACATGCACAACGTAGTAAAGTAATAGCATACTGAACATTGCTCAAAACTGGCGACCAGGATCAATTCTACTGAGGCAGAAAATGCAAGTACAACTGGAGATATTAGAAGGTATCATGGTGAAAAAAGCGTTTGATTCTGGATATAAGAGGGCACATAGCAAAACAGGCAATCGGCCAAGGCATATATCTTCACGGGATATCCGTATTAGATAGTATATGCCTTACTTACGAGGTGTGAAAGAGAGGCCAGCTGATTGCTGTGTTTCACTCTCAGAAGCTGGATCATACTTTTATATATAATTGACATATAGTATTAAATAAAAGCAGGATTACATAATGTCCTTGATTTTATAAGTAAAGTGTTACAAATGGACAACTTCGAGAAATTTAACCTTAGCAAAGAAATGTATAGCGCGTTGAAAGAGATGAACTTCAAGACACCAACCGAAGTTCAGGAAAAAGCCATTCCTATTATTTTAAACGGAAGGGATATTATTGTTCAGTCCAAGACTGGAACAGGTAAGACAGGAGCATTTCTGATACCAATAATTCAGAAGCTGAAGGCATCTGATCCTCTGTCTGCAATGATAATTGTTCCTACAAGGGAACTGGCAATACAGGTACATAGCGTGATGAGGAAACTCGCACATGGATCAGGTATCAAGGGAGTACTTGTTTATGGAGGCGCATCGATCAACGTTCAGATTGATAAGTTACGTGACGGCGCAAACATAGTTATTGGAACTCCTGGTAGGATAATCGACCTAATGGAAAGAGGGGAGATTGATGTTACTAGAATTAAGTTCCTAGTGCTAGACGAAGCAGATATGATGCTTGACATGGGTTTCATTGATGATATAGAGCTTATCATCAGAAGCATGCCAAAGGAAAAACAGATGATGCTCTTTTCCGCCACAATGCCTTCAAAGATTTATGGACTCTCACAGAGATACATGAAGAAGGCCGATATTCTAAACATAAGCAGCGACCAGGAACTCACTGTTGACACAATATCTCACAGCTATGCGATCTCTGATCGCGCTCACAAGATAAGAACACTTGTTTCATATATAGATGAGTACAAACCAAGAAAAGCACTCATCTTTTCTGATACTAAACACAATGCAGATTTCCTTCACAGGACACTTGCGAGGCTCGGATACCAGGTTGCCGTCATTCATGGGGACATGAGACAGGCACAGCGTGAGAGATCGCTCTTGGATTTCAGGAACAACGTTCAATTCCTTGTTGCGACAAACGTGGCATCACGAGGTCTCGATATAACGGGCATCTCACACATAATTAACTACGATACACCACTGGATCCTTATGTATATGTTCACAGGGTTGGCCGAACTGCAAGAATGGGAGCAGATGGTGTTGCCTTCTCTATTGTGGTTCCTCAGGAGGAATACGTAATCAGGGAAATTGAGAATTCAGTTTCCGTCAGGATGAAACCAGTTTATCTGGATGAGAGCAAATTTGATGATTCAGCTCTGGGGCTGAGAGGAAATAATCGCGCAGAGGGGTCTGAAAGATCAAGATCAGACAGATATGAAAGACACGGATCAAGCGGTGGCGGATTCAGGGGAAATTACGGACGGAGACCGCCACAACAGAGAAGCGGCGGCAATTATTCCCATGGCAACAGGGGAAGACATGAGTATCATCCCAACCACTGAAATAATTCAGATATAAGGTGAAAAACTAGAATCTCAATGTAGTCAATTCATGCATGCTTTCAGTTTTGCATACATGTATTTTTCAAGATCAATCGAATTCTATAACAAGGGAAGCCTGGAGATAGTTCTCAAGCTCAGAAAGCTTTACCCGATCCTGTTCCCTGCTATCTCTCTTCCTCACAGTGACGGTCTGAAAATTTTTAGAATTGCTGTCCACAGTTTCATAGTCTACTGTGATGCAATATGGCGTCCCTATCTCATCCATTCTGGCATACCTCTTTCCAATGGACCCTGAGGAATCATAGAAAATCCTGAATTTCCTGCTCAGCTGCAGGAACAGATCCCTGGAGGTACCGTTGATTGAATTATCGTTCTGGAGAGGCAGCACGGCAGCCGAATAGGGTGCCATATAAGGCTTAAGCGAAAGAACCTGCCTCCCGTCTGCATTCGTGAAGAAGAGATCAAGTTGTGCCCACAGATTCCTGTCCACACCAAACGATAGCTCTAGAACATGCGGCATGAACTCTCTCCCGTTTGACTTGGCGAGCATGCTCTTGTTCGATCCCTTCGAGTGGGACGTAAGATCATAATCACCGCGATAATGAAGGCCGCCAACCTCCTTGAATCCACCCCAGCTCTCTACATTGATCTCGATATCCATGTGTATCCTGTTGTAGAATGCTTTATCCTCTCCGCCTTTCTCAAGGAAGCGGAATTTGCTGTCCGGTACCCCCAGAACGTTCCTGTAGAACCGGTCTATAATCGCCATGTGGTATACATAGAAAGCAGGGTATCCTCGAGAAACAAGATCATCAGGTGTCAAGGATTCCAACTTTCCCGTCTCATAAGGAACAACGCTCATCCCGCTGTCTGTGTAACTGGACAGGTCAGGCTTGAATGTCAGTTCGTCGAAGAATATCTGGAGTTCTGCCTGAATGAGCTCCCTCAATCGGTACAATCCTTGCCTTGGGGATATTTCGTTTCGGTAGGCCCTACCAATAATAGCGAGCCCAAGCGGAAGCTTCTGCCTGAGCAGGTTGTACTCCCTGTAAAAATTCAGGTAGGCAGACTGTGCCGTTTCCGGTCGTAGGTAGCCATGGTCTGACCTGTCTGGTCCAAGGGCAACATCTATCATCATGTTGAATGGCTTCGCCTCACCCAGGGGCCCCCCGCACTTCGGGCACTTCAGGTCATTAGCGGATACCGCGGCGTCAACTTCGACGGGGGTTGCGCCCTCATTCAGATGCACACCAAGATCTGAGAGAAGTACGTCTGCCCTGTAGTACGTTTTGCATTTCTTACACGCAATAAGGACATCATTGAATCTTTCAGCATGACCGGAAGCTACAAGGGGCTTTTCCGGGAAGAGTGTAGTTCCATCAATAAGGAAATAATTCTGGTTTCTCTCAACAAAATAGGATAGCCATAGGTTCTCAAATCTCCTCTTGAGCATTGCACCTATATGCCCATAATCGTATAATCCTGCGGAACCGCCATAAATTTCAGCAGCCGGCCAGAACATTCCAGTTCTGCGAGCATAACCCAAGAGGTCCTCTATGTTCATTTCAGCGTTCTGTATTCATTCGGGTTTAATATTATGTATCTATCCTGATCATTCGTTGCAAGATGAACAAGAGAACAACAGGAAGATTTCCAGACAATAGTGCATTTATTAAGAAATACCTGACTTCTAAATGGCTACATTAACATGCTGTATTGTCTGAAAAGGAATCTACGAACTAAAAATAAGCCCAGAACCTATCCTCCCACAGATCGTATTCTTCCTTAATTTCATGAATCTTCTGCGTCACTATCTTACCCTGTTTGACCAATTGCTGATACTCATGAATGACCTGATCATAACTCTGGTGTGAAAGTTCATCGAACCTTTCTCTTATCCTCTTATCGTTATGAGGGTGCAATTTTCCAACATGAGGTCCGGCATACAGTATCCTGAAATATTTCTCCTCACCGAGGGTCACATGGAATATACGCCACTGAATATCCAGTTCATCCCTGAATTCATTTCCTACTATATCAGCCATTGCTTTGACCAGTTCACTGTCCCCGGTTTGGCCAGAGAGCTGGAAGGCAATCTCTACCCCTTTATCCATAATAAGTTTAGTTTCTGATCTTATTTCTACTCTTCTTAGATTGAGATTCCAGAATTCCTAAAATTGCAGATCACCAGGAATAGTCTCAAGCATTCATCAGTGCATTAAACTGTTACTACAATGCCGGGATCGGGGATCGAACCCAAGACCTTCGGATTTCTCAGCTTACGCTTATGAGTCCGACGCTCTACCAACTGAGCCACCCCGGCAGGATCAGGCCACGACTTCGGCAACCACCTGTTCAGACTCAGGTTTCTTGAACCCAAGAACCTCTGTCTTTCGTATCTCCAGTTTCTTCATTGCATATATCTGTCTTATCTCTCTTGACATTTCGTTAATGACTTCATCGCCGATGAGATACGAAACGAGATCCTGAAGATTCGAGGTTGATATCTTTTCTTTCAAAAACTTCTCCAATGCAAGCCTGATGTCGGCTCTCTTGTTTGAGATAAGTTTAACGTCAGAAACGCCCACTACTTTGACAGCCAGAAGATAGCCGTCCCGTGTGTATTCTTTCTCTATTACATCGATACGTTCTTTCCTTCTTCTTACCATTCTCCTGATGGAATCGTCACTGACATAACTTCCAACAAATGATGTGAAACACCTGTTTCCCTGGCAGTCATCAACCCTGAATACCATCTTGAGGTTTGTCTTCTTGAAATTTCCCGTCATGTCCGAAACTGGCATCTCTATCTTTCTGCCGATCATGCTCTTTGGGTCAATTCCCGGGCTGGTCGCTATTTCTTTTTCTCCTAGATAAGTTGGTGTCAGTATTGAGTACCAGACCTTCTCTCTCCACTTGTCTTTTCCCTTTTTCTGTTGTCTTTCAGTAGCCATTATTTACCTCTGTATATGATTAACCTTTAGGCGACGAGTATTTTAAGAAGCAAATTAAAGCTTTCGCTGTATTTTTTTAATTTACGTGAGAACCCCTACAAGATTGGTAAAAGAACATTTCAGGACAATCAGTCCCTCATAATTGAAGCCGTCATGCAGTGTGCCCCTCCGTATCCGCCCGTCAGCTCGGAAAGATTTGCAGTTACAAAATCAAGTCCATAATCCTTCGCTGCCTTGCTTCTGGGAAACATGCTGTTGACGCCGTCTACACTCATTGCATGTTCAATCGCTGTAAGTGTTGATGCTGAAAACACGTTTTGGGAAATTAATTTTCTCAGCACCTTCGAGGAATCGACAGCAAGCACATGGTTCTCCTTCAGCGTCAGAAAATTAGACGAATAACTGAGCTGCTCTGCAATACTCAAGGGGATTATTTCAACGCCCTTAGATTTCAGATATGCGGATAGTGTCATATTGGTGTGCTTCTTGATCTCGCCATCCTCTCGTATGTAAACTGTCCCTTTCGCTCTCTTCGCCAGGAGAGGGGATGTTACGGCCGCAGCCCTGGAAACAAAGTTAAAATAAGTGTCGAGGTGCATATTTATCATCTGGTCTCTCGGTTCTTTTTCCATAAAGTCGTATATGGGGTTTTCAACAACCAGATACTCATTTGCCATCGAAATGCCTGAGTTAATGAATGATAATGCGCCTTCCAGATTTGTCCTTGACCCTGTCCCAATGATAGCGTATTCGCCAGCCGGCATGAAATCGCCACCTTCAAAGTAACCAGAATTTTCCAGAGATCTGAACTGCTCCTTGTTTTCGTACAGGGACCTCAGGATAAATTCGGTGATGCTGTTTTCTTTCTGCCGCTGCCTCATTCTCATTCGTCCGAAGAAAATACCCTTGTCTGAAACAGCCTGCTGGTCCCGCATGAAATAGAGATTCGCGAGCGGGAGATTCGAGTTCACTGATGGATAGTCTGGACCTGTCTCTCCACCTGATTTCAGCAGCACGGAAGGCTCAATCAGCATTAGATTGAAAAGTGTCGAGGGATCCAGGACGCTTATATTGTCCCTGAAAGCCTTTTCTTCCCTTTTGACCGAATCCTTGTCTCCTTCGTACCTGACTGTCTTGAGAACCTTGTCAAGGAAGATCTGTCTGAATTTTCCAGAGGTATCAAATAACTCCATGACTGCATCTTTAAGAAGCTTGACCCGCACGCCAGCTTCCTTAAGGTATCGCTCAAGCTTTTCATGTTCCCTCACAGCCATGGTTGTCCTGTAAGGCCTTTCGAAAAGGAAAGGCTTCGGGGCAAGCATTGCATAATCAATTTCCACCCCAGGTCTGTGCATTATAACTTCCCTGAGATTATTCCATTCAGCTCTTACAGACATGAAAACAACGAAGGTAGCAATTATTCCGTATAATAATATTTTTCCTTATACTTGAGAAGGGTAACGTTTTCCAGCCCAGCAACGTTGATCTGCATCGTAATCTGTTTGCCTGCTGGATCCATGAGCATTGCCTCATCCTGGTCAGTAGAAATAACCATATAGTCTGAGACCTCTGCCCTCATTTCAGAAAGCCTGACCCTTGAATGTATGAACTCATTCCTCGTAACCTGGACATGCAAGCCGTCCTCAACAGATATGAGCTTTATCGCGGACTGGGATATTGAACTTACAAGGTATTCATTATCATTCATGTAAATGACGCTACCCATGTCGAAATCAACGACCTTCACCAGGTACGTGTACCTGTATGTATCATATCCCTCCTCTCTGCCAAACATCTTCTTTGTCTTTGTTACTTCGCAGAAGAAGTTCGCATTCATCCTGCTTACAATGCTTTCGGCGAAACTCTTGCTTCCAAGGTAAAGATCGTACCCGCCCTGGACACTGTGCTGCTTCATGATGTATCTATTGCTCTTTGAGTTTTCAGACTGCGTGGCATATTCTAATGTACTGGCAAGTGCCTCCCCAAATATTTCAGATATTTTTCCAGATAACGGTCGGATCTGAACTATTGCTTCATAAGAGGATCCGGATATCTTGTTGCATCTCGGACAGCTGATGCTTCCTATTATGACGGGAATATCCGTGAGCTGATGCCCATGCACGCCGTCGTTGCCTGAATACGTAACCAGGCCCTTTGCTGTCTCTTTTTCAAACGAAAGATCAGACAGGCTGACAGAATCAAGTGTAAATTTAGACCCATTTATTGAGACTGATTTCCTTGCAAGCGATTCTGCATCTTTTGGGGAAAAATTATAAATCCAGTGCTTGCCAACCATAACGCCGCCACATTTTCTGCAAACGGTTAACTGCATTGGTTGCACCTTCAACATCAGCACCTGATTCAGGCAGTCGCTGCACAGTCCCATTGAAACAGCATCTTCCTTACCGCACTTTATGCATTTTATATTCATTTCGGTAGACTCTTGTTTTTCTTGAAGTACTTGACCAGATTTGAAGCCACCAGATGTTTCCTTATCTCCGTAGTACCGGCTCCAATCTGTCCCAATATCGCGTCTCTAAGCAGTCTTTCCACTCCTGAATCCTTAACATAGCCATAGCCACCATGGATCTGCAGGGCTTCCCTTGCTATATATTCAGCAGATTCCGCTGCGAACAGTATTGCTGCTGCGGAGTCTATGGCATTCATCCTGTCATTCTGTATTTCAACAAGCGCCTTTTCGCAGAGGAGCCTGCTTGTTTGATATCTCGTATACATATAGGCAAGTTTTTCCTCAATCAGCTCAAACTCAGCTATGCTCTTTCCAAATTGTTTCCTCTCTGTTGCGTATTTTAGTGAAACCTCCAGGGCGTTCCTTGAAAGCCCCACGAAAATAAATGAAAGTATAACCCTCTCTGCATTCAGACCGCTCAGTATTATTTCCTTTCCCTCACCAAGCTTTCCAAGCACACGGTTCGCCGGTATTTTCACATTGTCGAAATAAATTTCTCCTGTAGGTGAACCACGCATCCCCATCTTTGAGAACTTTTTCCCCTTGGATACTCCACTGTCGGTGTTAAGGACGACAAATGCAGTAAATGACCCCTCAGTTTTTGCATATACAAGCATCAGGTCTGCATAGGGGGCATTCGTGATAAGCGTTTTGCTGCCATCAAGAATAAAGTGATCTCCCTCCCTTCTGGCCTGAGTCTTCATGGCAAGAGCGTCGGACCCTGATCCAGGCTCTGTCAGGCACAGGGAGGCAATCATCTCTCCGTTACAGAGTTTTGGAAGGAAAGTCTTCCTGATGTATTCTGAACCGTTTCTATAGATTGAATCAACTACCAGGTTGCTGTGCGCACCATAAGATAGTGAAAAAGATGCGGATGCATATCCGAGTTCTTCAGTTATTATTGCCTGTGCATCATAACCTAGGCCTGAACCGCCATATTCTTCCGGGACAGTTATTCCGAGAAATCCAAGTTTTCCTAATTTCCTGAACAGATCTATAGGAAAGAAATCCTCTTCGTCGATCCTGGCGCTAATTGGTTCCAGTTCCTTACGGGAGAATTCCACGGCTGTCTCTCTTATCATTTTAAGCGACTCTTCCTTTTCGGTCATCATGCTTTACAGACATGCTAAATTAAATTATAATGTTGTTTAGGGACATCTTACATGAAGAGTTTCATCCTGATACTATACCTGCCTCGGGCTTATCAGAATGTTTCTGGAATTGATCCTGCTCGCATGCTGGACTATTGCTCAAGACAAATGCTATCTGCAGCAAAACAAACCATGAAAAGAATGCTTAAAATGGATCATGGGGGTAATGTGTTAAAGTCACTTGGGCAAAAGGAGTAGGGTGAAATATACCGAATCCATTATATATGTATTATACATATTAAATGGATGGTGGAAGGAAAGAAAAACGATATTGCTTTTAACATATCCACTGTTAAATTAATAGGTGACAGAAATGAATGTAGATCCAAATCTAACAAAGTACATGATCAAAGTAAAGATTACGGCGGATGGGGTGGTTGAAAAGCCCGACGTCGTCGGCGCAATTTTTGGCCAGACAGAAGGACTTCTTGGAGACGAGCTAGATCTGAGGGACCTCCAGAAGGGAGGCAAAATTGGACGAATAGAAGTCGACATAGACAGTAAGAAGGGACGAACAGAAGGTTCGGTTTTGATCCCTTCCGGACTGGATCAGGTCGAAACATCCATCTTGGCCGCTTCCCTGGAGACAATTGATAGGATCGGCCCATGCAAGGCGAAGGTCGAGGTCGAATCCGTGGAGGATGTCCGGATCCAGAGAAGGCAGAAGATTGTTGAGAGGGCCCAGAATCTTTATAAAAAGATGAACCAGGGCTCAAAGAATGTCAGTGAGAGCCTTGTTCAGTCCGTGAGAGAAGAGGTCGAGAAAGGTGAGATAATTTCTTATGGCGATGAAAAACTTCCGGCGGGACCTGCAATAAAGGATTCTGATTCAATTATAGTTGTCGAAGGCAGAAGCGATGTGCTTAACCTTCTTAAATACGGAATAAAGAACACAATCGCCGTCCAGGGTACAAATATACCAAAGTCGGTACAGGAACTCTCCAGGCAGAGAACAGTCACTGTTTTCCTGGATGGAGATAGAGGTGGCGACCTTATTTTGAAGGAGATGCTTCAGGTCGCGGAAGTCGATTTCGTTGCCAGGGCACCCCCGGGCACAGAGGTAGAAGAACTGACCTACAAGCAGTTATTCAAGGCGCTGAAATACAAGACTCCGGTGGCGCAGTATCTCTCAATGAAAGGTATGACAGAGGAACTCAAGGAGCTGCAGGAGAAGAATACAGCCGAGAAGGAAGAATCTCCAAAGAAGTCCGCCGAGAACAGGCATGAGGTTAGGACCGAACCAAAAACAGAGCATTCATCTGCCAACCAGGTTGTACGAGAGAAAGTGGAGGAGCCACCACAGGTTGCAGTTGCCAAGATTGTGGAGCCGGACAAGCCAGGCACAAAGGTTGACCTCAAGGACAGCGCGGCTATTGAAAGAAGATTATCGACGCTTCAAAAAGAAAAGCTTACTGAGGTATTTAATGAGGAGGGGGAAATTCTCTCATCCTTCCCGCTTTCTGAGGCCTTTGACGGTATTTCAGCAGTGAAATCTGCATTCGCAATACTGACGGGCGGCGTGGTATCGCAGAGAATGGTTGATATTGCACATGACCAGGGAGTCAGGCAGATTTACGGGATTAAGGTCTCCAATCTTACAAAGAAACCAATTGATCTGAAGGTAGTGGAATGGGATCGTCGTTCGTAAATGCAGATTATACAGACTTAGTTGATACTTCCCAGGTAAAGATACCTGCATCACCGCTTGACAGGATTATCGGCCAGGCGGAAGCAGTCAGGCTGGCGAAGATTGCGGCAGCCCAGGCAAGACACCTTCTGCTCGTAGGTCCGCCTGGAGTTGGAAAATCAATGATCGCTCAGGCAATGTCCTTCTACATTCACAGGCCAACAGAGGAAGTCAGGGCCGTTCATAATCCTCTCAGGCCGGAAAGACCGCTCGTAGAGATAAAAACAGCTGCGGAAGTGCTTGCGGAAAAGGATGAGGAGTCTGCACTTGATGAACAGGTTCTTGATCCGAAGGATGCTCCGCCGTTTGCAGCTGAAAGGCTTGGTTTTAGATGCCCGAGATGCGGCTTTATTTCTGCTTATACAGAGACGGTATGCCCCAACTGCAACGCGCCAAAGGCACAGGTTTCCCAGACCGGTCCTTTTGGAGACGTTTTCAATGTTCTTGGAGCGGCATTCGGGGTCCAGAATAACACAGACAGGGTTACATCCACAAGGCGGGTGGGCGATAAGGAGGAAGTGGTTATTTACGAGCGATCCGGCGATAAGATCAGGGTACTTGACGAACGGGCGCTTGAGAGGAAGAGAAAGCTTGAAAAGAAAAGTCCCAGCAAGGTAATAGTTCCATTGGAAAGGAACCCGTTTGTTTTAGCCACAGGGGCGAGCGAAACCGAGTTACTTGGTGACGTACGCCATGACCCGTACGGGGGCCATCCGCATCTTGGAACACTTCCTTACGAAAGGGTAGTGGCGGGGTCGATACATGATGCGCATCAGGGCGTTCTCTTTATAGATGAGATAAGCCATCTTGGATATATTCAGAGATACATCCTTACAGCAATGCAGGAAAAGGTTTTTCCCATCACGGGAAGGAATCCCCAGAGTGCTGGAGCAAGTGTCAGAATGGACAAGGTTCCATGTAACTTCATACTTGTAGCAGCGTGCAATATCAACGATCTTCAGTATATACTGAGCCCCCTGAGATCAAGGATTCTTGGCAGCGGGTACGAGGTGCTGATGGATACTACAATCCCTGACACACCCGAGAACAGGGGAAAATACATACAGTTCATAAGCCAGGAAATCACATCAGACGGCAAGATACCGCACATGGAAATTTCAGCATGCGAGCTTGTAATTGAAGAGGGAAAAAGAAGGGCAAAGGAAGTTGATCACAGGGATAATTCCCTGACCCTGAGGCTCAGGGAGCTGGGCGGCCTGGTCAGAGCAGCTGGAGATATCGCCAAGACAGAGGGATCACGGCTCATCACCACTTCGCACATTAAGGAAGCACTGAAAGTTTACATCCCGGTAGAGGAAAAAATCAAGAAAGTATATGGCAATCTTGGTGCGGCATACGATATAGAGAACTCACTATCACAGAAGGGCAGTCAGTATGAAATGACTTATCACAACTACAACGAAGACAGGTCATATCTTTAGCCTGTCTGCCAGGCTGTTTATCTGGTGTGCGATTTCAAAGTCCTTCTCTGATATACCGCCCTCATCATGTGTAACTGATTCTATTATGACCCTGTCGTAATAGACCCATATATCTGGATGGTGGTTAACCCTGTTTGCAATGCTTTCAATGTCCTTCATGAACCTCAATGCAACCTTGAAGCTTCCAAACTGCACTTCCCTGTAAAGCTTGCCCTCCCTGATTTCCCAGCCCTTGAGCCTGGCGAGCCCATTTTTTATATCATCATCATGCAGCAGCGTCATTCGAACAGCACCGGCAGGGTCAATTGTCTATTAATAAAGCGTCCAGTCACTTTTTGAATTTTCTGCAACGGTCTTCTTTGGAGAAACATAAGCGTAACTTTGATTAGCAGGGACGTATAAAAATATTTTCTCATGGCAGGGAATGATCTTTTACCATATCTTTCGACCAGTGTGTATGATGCATAAACTGCCTTATATCTAAATCACTGACGCTCTTCCCGCAAGATCCGGTCTGCAGCGTAAAATCTTCAATCAGCCTTCAAAGCTTAAGCTCGACGACGCACTTCCTGTCCCCGGTTGAAAACTTCTCCTTTATCTTGAAGTCTTCTCCAACTACGCCCTTCACGATGTTCATTCCAAGCGAACCGCAGATCGCGCCTGCATTTTCCTTCGCCAGGTCATAGAAGATACAGTTGTACCTTACGATCTTGGCTGATCCGCCTTCGACAATGAGTCTGGCTGAATAACCCATTTTGTTCAGCGACTCTACGAACATGCGGAGCTTGTCAAGCCTGCTTTCTTCGCCTGAAGCATCATCCAGTTTCACGTCATTAACAGCATAGTTCTTTACAAGCTTATCTGCCACACCGGCCAGCAGCCTGTTCAGGGCTTCATCACCAAGCTCTCCCCTGATCTCGTTCATAAGCAGGGAAGCAAGTGCAGCATATCTCTTTGGAAACAGATCCATTCCCTTCTCGGTAAGGTCAAAGACCTTTTTTGGTCTGCCTGCCTGTGCATGCCTGAAGTCGTACTTGACGTACCCCTTTGCAATGAGAGAATCCATGTGCTCCTTAACTGCGTTCTTGTTTATGCCCAGTATATCGGATAGATCATCCATTGATTTTGAACTGTAACTGAGTTCCTCCAGAACCCTGCCCTTAACATGACCAAAGAGTTCTGTGAGCGACCTATCAGCGGGATATTCTTCCAACATTTTTACTACAAGCATAGAATACTGGATAGTATTTATAATTTAGTCACTTTAAACATTAAAAAGTGTTTAAATAGGATTATCACATCCTAGACTGTATATGACAACACTCGAAGTGAAGAATCTAGCAGCTTCAATAAACGGCAAACAGATACTAAAGGACGTTTCTTTCACCATGCACGGTGGAGAAATACACGCTCTAATGGGTCCTAACGGGGCTGGCAAGAGCACTCTGGGCTACGTTCTGATAGGGCATCCCGACTATGTCGTCACCAATGGATCCATCAAACTCAATGGCGTGGAACTTGTCGGTAAGCTTCCTGAAGAGAGGGCAAAAGCCGGTCTGTTCCTTGCCTACCAGACACCAGTAGCTGTACAGGGCGTAAAACTTTCTGCTTTCCTCAGAATGGCGTACAACCAGTTACATCCAGACTCAAAGATGAAGATACAGGACTTTTACGATGAACTGAAGAGGAACCTCAACAAGGTCGGGCTTGACGAAACATTCATGTCAAGATCGGTAAACGAGGGGTTTTCCGGTGGAGAGAGAAAACGTGTTGAGATATTGCAGATGATGATGCTCAAGCCAAAATTCGTGATTCTTGATGAAATCGACTCTGGCCTCGATATAGACGCGCTTAAAATGGTAGCCGAGGAGATAAAGAAATACTTTTCAGACCAGGTTGGTTTCCTTATTATTACGCATTACCAGAGGATACTGAAGAATATTGAGCCAGGATTTGTACACATCCTGGTTGATGGCAAAGTGGTAATGGAAGGCGGAAATGACATATCGCTGCGCATAGAAGAAGATGGTTATGACTGGATAAGAGGTGCATGAAATGGTTGTAGAATATTCGAGAGAAGAGGAACTGGAACGCTTGGTACATGAACTGAAGACTGTAAAGACATCAGACTGGGAATTCCACGACAAGGATAACTCCGTCTACTCAACAGGAAAAGGTCTCAACAAGAAGGTTGTCGAGGAGATATCCGAGATAAAGAAGGAACCGGACTGGATGAGGAGACTGCGTCTCAAGGCTCTCGAGATCTTCGAGTCGAAGCCGGTGCCTACCTGGGGTCCAGACCTTTCTGGAATAGACTGGGAGAATACATCATATTACAACAGGCCCGACGAACGCAAGACAAACAACTGGGACGAAGTCCCCGATCAGATAAAGGATACATTTACCAAGCTTGGCATTCCGGAGATGGAGCAGAAATATCTCGCGGGATCTGTGGCACAGTACGACAGCGAAGGCGTGTATCACAATCTCAAGAAGGTATGGGAAGACAAGGGAGTAGTCTTCATGGATCTTGACTCTGCTGTCCAGAAGTACCCGGATCTTGTGAAGGATTATTACTGCAGGGCTGTTCCGGCGAGTGACAATAAGTTTGCCGCACTCAACGGTGCAGTATGGAGCGGGGGATCTTTCCTCTATGTACCCAAAGGCGTCCAGATAGACATGCCTCTCCAGACATACTTCAGGATGAACGGCGAGTCTACGGGGCAGTTCGAGCACACCATAGTGGTTGCTGACGAGGGATCTAAGGTTCACTACATTGAGGGATGCACTGCCCCCAGATATGAGAAGAATTCTCTTCACAGTGCAATAGTAGAGATTTACGTGAAGAAGAATGCGAAGGCAAGATATACAAGCGTTCAGAACTGGTCCAAGAGCGTTTACAATATGCCTACAAAGCGGTCGTGGGTCGACGAGAATGCAAACATGGAATGGGTCGGCGGATCTCTTGGATCTAAGGTTACTATGCTCTATCCATCATCGTACCTCAGGGGGCCGAGGGCTACAGCCTCCAACCTTAACATATCCCTGGCTGGTCCGGGCACTGTTAAAGATACCGGTGCAAAGGCAATCCATCTGGCACCTTACACGCAGTCCAAGATTGTGGCAAAGAGCATAAGCATTGAAGATGGTAAGGCCATTTATCGTGGACTCCTTAGAATAAACAAGGGCGCTATAGATTCAAAGAGCAGGGTCCAGTGTGATGCCCTTCTTATAAACGACGAGTCTGCTTCACTTACATTCCCGCATGATGAGATATATGATCCAACTGCGACATTCTCTCATGAGGCATCAGTTGGAAGGATAGGTACAGAAGAACTGACTTATCTCAGGTCTCGCGGCCTGACAGAGGACGAGGCATCATCGATGATAGTCCTGGGTTTCCTCGACGACGTGATGCGCGAAATACCTATGGAATTCGCAGTTGAAATGAACAGGCTCATCAAGCTTGAAATGAACAAGTTCGGCGCCGTAGGATGATCCAATGGAAGAGTACGAAAACGTAATAAAAAAAAGGTTTAATGACACTTCCTTCGATTACAGGGCCAGGGCCTTCAGGGAATTCCTGAGAGTCCCTATTCGTACATTCAAGGAAAGTCCAACGGTGAAGGACTACGTTGAGATCAGCGACGGGGAACTGGAAAGCATGCTTATCGAGTCGGATTCTGACGTTTCGGGAAACCCGGTATTCTCGGATGATTCCCAGATACGGTTTGTGGATGACAGGATCATATCTGTTTCAGAAGAGCTCGGGAAACACGGTGTCCTTGCTCAAGACTATCTTAGTGCAGTAAATGGGGATCAAGCTGAGACGAAGAGGTTTCTCAATCTGTACGTGGGATCTGACAGGGAAGAATTCCTTATAAATGCGGCATGGAAGAATGGTTTCGTCATTTATGTTCCATCAGGTACTCGTGATCTTGCAATAAATATTGAATCCTTCTCTGACGCTTCGAAACCAATTGCAGCTAAGAACATAATTGTGTGCGGTGACGATTCCTCTGTGTCAATAAATGATGTCTACAGGTCTTATGGAGAGGGTAATGGCGTTCATGGAAGGACCGTCTATATATATGTTGGAAAGCGATCCACACTGAAGTATAACTACCTTCAGGAAAAAGAGAGGGGAATTGTTGACATAGCGTTTGTCAAGTCATTTCTTTCTGAATTTGCTGATTTTACCTTCTATCATGTGAACAGGGGTGCTTCGCGGACATTGTTCTCCAACACATCATACATGGAGGGAGAAGGTTCAAGTTTCAAGACATTCGGCGTGAGTTACAGCGATGGCGACCAGAAGTTCGACATAAGGGACAGCAGTTTCCAGACCGGAATTGCCAGCTCTGCCGATATAAAGGTCAGAGGGGTTGTCAAGGGCAAGAGCCTCACCATCCACAGGGGTAACATTGACATCGAGGAAAAGAGCATAAAGTCGACAGGTTTTTACGATTCAAGGATCTTGCTCCTTTCTAAGGACGGATATGCCAACAGCAAACCAGGGTTGATAATAAGAAATAACAACACGAAATCAAAGCATGCGTCCTCGATCAGCAGCCTGGATCGAGATCAGGTTTTCTATTTGAGGTCCAGGGGTATCCCGGATGCGGTTGCACGCAGCATGCTCACTGAAGGTTTTCTCCTCGCGAACCTTGAAAACGCGTCAAGCGAAATACTTATTGATAAGGTTCACGCTTACTCTGAGGAGATAATTCGTGAGAGTGAACCCTGAGACCCTGAAGAAGGATTTTCCAATTTTTTCCAACAATCCTGACCTTGTCTACCTTGACAACGCGGCAACAACCCAGAAACCATCGCCTGTCATAAAGGCAGTATCCGACTATTATTCAACAGTGAACAGCAACGTGCACCGTGGCGTTTATAAGATTTCTGAAGAGGCAACGGAGATGTACGAGGGATCAAGGAAAAAGGTATCAGAATTCATCGGAGCCGGTGATCCCTCTGCGATCGTTTTTGTAAGAAACACGACAGAGGCAATCAACCTGCTTTCATACACCATAGGCAGGAAACTGAAAAAAGGCGACGAGATCCTCCTCACGGAGATGGAACACCATTCCAATCTGATACCATGGTATTTTCTCCGGGATAACGGAATAGTCATCAGGTTCGCAAAAATGAAGGATGATTTCACCCTTGACTACGATGATTTTCAGAACAAGCTGAATGCAAGAACTGCAATTGCCTCTTTCACGGAGGTTTCAAATGTCCTTGGCACCATTAACGATGTAAGGAAGCTCAGCGGCATGTGCAGGGATAACGGTACAATTTCAATAGTGGATGGCGCACAATCAGTTCCGCACATGCCTGTAGACGTATCAAAGATAGGGTGTGACTATCTGGCATTCTCGGGTCACAAGATGCTTGCACCTGCAGGGATCGGCGTTCTGTATGGCCGCAAAGAATTGCTCGACGAAATGCATCCTTTCCTTGGCGGCGGTGAAATGATCGGTGAGGTCACTTACAATAATGCAACCTGGGCTGATGTTCCATGGAAGTTCGAGGCCGGGACACAGAATGTCGAGGGAGCAGTTGGTCTTTCTGCCGCGATCGATTATCTGGGAAAAATAGGTATGGACTCAGTCAGGGCCCATGAACGATCCATGATAGACCATATCTTCAAAGTAATGAACTCCGTCGAAGACCTGAGGCAGTTCGGCCCCCTTGATTCCGATAAAAGGGGCGGCGTATTCAGCTTCAACATAGGCGATGTCAAGCCGTTCGATCTTCTCAACCAGTCGTCCACAAAATTTGCGATTTCACATTCCATTCATCCGCACGACGTTGCCTCATTCCTGGACAGGAGTAACATTGCTGTCAGATCAGGGCACCACTGCGCCATGCCCTTAATGGGCAGAATTGGCGTTTCCTCTACGGCGAGGATATCCCCTTACATATACAATGATGAAGCTGAACTGGATCTGTTCTTTGAGACACTTTCAAAATGCAAGAAGGAGCTGGCAAGATGATCGATAATGATGATGTGAATATAGAAATCCTGCTCGATCATTACAGGTCGCCAAGAAACTATGGAAGCATTGAAGACCCTTCTGCACAGATCACGGAACACAACCCTTTGTGTGGAGATACCGTACACTTTTCCATCAAGGCAGAGAAAGGAAGGATCCTTGATATAAAATTTGTAGGACAGGGATGCTCAATAAGTCAGGGAGCTGCATCAATCCTGACTGAACTAGTCAAGGGAAAGACCGTAGGCGAAGCCAAAGCAATAAGCGAGGAAGATTTCCTCAAGATACTTGGAATCCGCCTAGGACCAAACAGGGAAAAGTGCGCACTCCTCTCTCTGAACGCATTGAAGAAGTGCCTTGTCTCAATTGATGAGTGAATTACTTTCAGATCGTTAGAGGAATAGCTTCATTATATCAAGATCATAAAGCATACCGTTAGGTTTTCCGCTTGCGTTTAAAACTGGGATCTGGTTGAAGTTTCCATTCAGCAGGATCTGTATTGCGTCCTTCAGCTTTGATGTCCTGTAAGTAACCTTAGGATCACTTATCATAACCTCAGATAATGGCGTCGATGGGATCTCAACCATGTTCTTCTGCACCGCGTACTGGACAAAGTTTCGCATCCCTGTCCAGCTCCACGGATCCTCGTCCTCGTCCATCCCCCGCTCCGAAGACACAACATCTCTCCTGACGTTTATCTTGTCAAAAATATCCCTGTCGGTGATCAGCCCGATCATCGTTCCATCCTCGTTTATAACCACATATACAAAGATGGACGATATGGTCATTACATTGAACATAACTTTTAGTGGTGTCTTCTCCCAGATTGGGATCGCCCTGTCGTAAGGTACCTCCGATATCTTCTTTTCACCATACTTTTCTTGGGCGAGTTTTAGAAGATTCTGTGGAGTAAGTATCCCGACCACCTTGTTTTCATCATTCACGACGACAATGTGACGCTTACCCTGTTGAACCATCTGCATTGCAGCAACTGAAACATCATCATCTTCCTTGACAGGCACTGGAGACCTCATCACCATTGCCGTCTGGGTTTCCTCATGATTCTTGAAAATATCTCTCCTGCTTATGACGCCGGCATACTTGCCATTTCCATTTGTAACCGGCATTCCCGTTAGGCCATTCTTTGTGAGTGTCTTTACAACGGACTCTATGTTCCCGGGTACCGTGCAAACAACTGGATTCCTTGTCATGACGCTAGATACAGTTGGCATCTCAACCTCATAATTATCAGATATTAAAGCATTCGCGGTGACAAGTATGTCACTACCATCCAGACATTTGTTATTTGTATGTGCATTCATTCTATTATTGTGGAACAGTTAAGTCTGCCGAGAATGTCGCCATCTGCCAAGACGGTGCTTGCTTCGCTTTCGAGGGCCAAGATTTCGACTTTGACCGCCATCGTCAATGAGACTGGTCTGCCAATCAGGACTGTACAGCTTGCACTCAGGAATCTTATAGAGCTAGGACTCGTCAGTGTTCGGACATGCCTGACTGATACAAGAAGGAAGTTTTACTGCTATTCAAGATCATCTTAGGGATACCATAGCCTTAATCGTATCTCCAGACATGGATATACCGATCAGTTCCAGCAACCTGGCTATAGAATCCGCACTGGATCCGGAAAGAAATGAATATTGAGATAATGATCTTCTAATCACTGCTTTATCTACCTCTAAAATGCCGGAAAAGAATTTTACCTGCTCGCTTATGGTGCCCTCAATTTTTTGATCCGATGCAATTCTCTTAATGTTTGATAGTATTTCCTGAACCTCAGATAACATATTTTCCAGTCTTATCGAGGTTGTGCCCAAGCAGCAGCATGGCATGCTATCCATGGCATCTGAGAACCTGAACACTTCATGTATGTCAGCATTATCCCTAAGCTGAGTGGCAAAAGGTTCCCATATCGCTATATACCTTGTTTCTCCCCGCAGGAATGCAGCTAATGCAGAACCGGCTGATCCGGAACCAGTAACTTCCAGCTCTCCGGACACTTTCTCAAATGCCTTGGTCAATAGAGCCATAGAAGAAAATTCGCTTGAAATTATTTTTCTATTCAGACATGAAGGGTTCTCAAATATCGAAGAACCACCGGTTGCTACGTCGCTAATAATCCTCAGGCTTTTGTTTTCCGGATGCATTATGTACGATACGAGAGGGGAAAAACCGAAATCGAGGGTTCCTGCAAGAAGGTTCTCAAGTATGTCTGCCGATCTCTGGTACAATGTTACCAGAAGCTTATCACCGTGCCTTCTGCAGCGATCCTTTATTGCGGCCAGATGATACAGATACTCAACCGAAGGCAGCATCCCTACCCTGATTATTCCTGCAACTCTGCCAGGATAATACTGTGAAAGCCAAGCCCTGTTGCTTCTGCCCGCCTCCTTCCTGATCACGATATCTCCCGCCCCGAGCATTTCTTCCAGAATCTCAGAAACCCTCGATTTTGAGAAACCCATTCTAGAATGGAAATCCGCCTGCAGGTATCCTTCACGCCCTCTGTCGAGAAGAATCGATCTGATTTCGTCTTTGAGGTGTAATGGAGGCTTCATGTTCTACTATAAACGGGAACATGTATAATTAGTGAACTGCATGAAAAGAGACGCATCTATGCCTTTGGATTGAATATTCCATGCAACTGAACCGACGGCAACAGATATGAAAATTGACTGAATTACAATAACTATGGGATTGCATACTGAAATGATTTGCAAACAAAAAGCTGGACAAGTCTAGAGTGTATCAGTTATTTATACCGAGATTCCATTACGTTTTCTTGGCATGAGTACAACCACTGACTTACCTGAAACAATCACACAACGCTTTAAGACATTCCTGAGGGAAACACCAGAATTCTCCCTGCTGGTAATCCTGGTTCTGTCTTACCTCTTCCTCGCCAACTATTTTGCGTGGTCTGCAACGTTCGTTGGCGGGATGCAGAACTTTTCAGGAGGAAGTGACCCATATTACAATTTCAAGTCCATAATTTATTTCATTACGACAAAGCACTGGATGGTCTATGATACATCGATAAACTATCCAATCGGAACATACAATCCGAGAAACCCATTCTTCCATATTCTTCTAGTCTACGTAGGAGTACTGGGCAGCCCATTCTATAATATGACTAAGATCGTAGAGTTCTCGTTCCTCGAGTTTGATGCTGTGTTCGGTGCCCTGCTGATTATACCTGTTTACCTCATGACTAAAGAAGTGTTTGGCAGGAAGGCAGGAATGCTTGGCGCAATCCTTTACACATTGATGCCCAGCAATTTGTCATCGGGAATCCTGTCCGATGGAAGAATGCACACTCCTGAGCTTTTCTTCGCCTTTTTCGTTATTTATTTCTTCATCAGGGGCGTAAAGGAACTCAAGAAGGGACAGATCTTTTCCACGATCTCAATACTTCAACTGAGAACAAGGGCATCTGAAGTCAGAAAATATTTGCGTCGCAACAGAGTCGGAAGCATATATATGCTGCTTTCTGCAGCTTCCCTGGGGGCGCTTATGCTATCGTGGCAGGGATACGCATATATCGAAGCAATTGTTGCCATTTATATAATAGTGCAACTTATTTTCAATCTTCTAATGAAGAAGCCGACAGGCTATATTACTGTCCTTTCGCTACTTTTCTTCGTACTGCCATTTGCCATGAGTTACTATTACTACCTTGGCGTTCATGAACTCTCCCCATGGTTCGTAGACGGTTTCTATATTGCAGTTCTGGCGGTGGCTTTTTCAATTATCGTCAATTTAATCGGAAGAAGACCTTGGATCATTACCGTACCAACAATCCTGTTGGTAGCAGTGGCGGGCATCTTTGCCTTTTATCTTGTTGCTCCGGCGACTCTCTCTAGCATACTGGCTGGCGAGGGTTACTTTATAAAGACCAGGGTCTACCAGACAATAGCCGAGGCTGCTGCACCACAACTTGGGCAGTACATCTCCGGGTTCGGGATAGGGCAATTTCTGTTAGGCGTATCTGGAGTCATACTTATTGTATATCTCTATTTCAAGAGTAAGAAGGAATATCTTCTGCTCTTCATGGTTTTTGCCCTCGTGTCAATTTATATGAGCTTCGTTGCTGCAAGGTTTAATGTAACGGCAGCCCCAGCATATGCTGCTATGGGCGGTGCAGTCCTTGCCAAATTTGCAGATATGGTAGGAACTAACAAGATCAGGCACAGGACTCCGATGGAGTCCCTCAATGTCAGAAAGGCTCTCAAGGGAAACATTTCTTTCGCCTCTTTCACGATGGTTCTTGCTGTTGTCATACTTCTTGTTATTCCATCCGGATTCGGCGTATTTAATGCTGCAGTTCCTGCAAACAATGCAGGTCCTGTGAACCAGGAGATATATAATTCAATGCCGTCATTCCTGAAGCCGCTGGTAAATTATTCTTCTTCGAACGATCAGTTTGTTGGCACATATGGCTTTGGAATCACGAACCAATCCACTCCACTTAATCAGGCTTTCAAGTGGCTCTCAACGCAGGATACCAATGTACCACTGCTTAGCCGTCCGGCTTTTGTATCATGGTGGGACTATGGTTTCCAGGAAGTGGTCGAGGGTCAGCATCCGACTGTAGCCGATGACTTCCAGCAGGGTTACCAGGTAGCCGGACAGGTTCTCCTTGCACAGAACCAAAGCCAGGTCATCTCCCTCTTCATAGCAAGGGTCATCGAAGGCGCATACCAGAACGACAGCAATAATATACCTTCAAATGTATATCAGACTCTCGTAAACTGCCTTGGACCTTCAGGGGCTTCATTCCTTGCAGGAGACATCAAGGATCCAGGTAATTATGTATCAGTTGTGCTAAATAATCCCTCAATATACGGTAAATATATAAGCCAGCTAACTGCTGCCAATGCCCAGTTTGCGGTATTCAGCGGATACTTGCCGGCTCATTATTCCATATCAGTGCTCAACAATCTTTACACACTCCTTATAGCAGAGACCGGCTATAACATAAAATATGTAGGGATTGACCACAGTCTCTTTCCTGTCTCGGGTCTGAATCCGGGTATATTCTATGCGCCTGAATACCTTACGGATGGTCTTTCCTATTCTTATCAGGGAGAGATAGTTCCATACCCGTATTACCAGATATATGCCGTTACTGCAAACCAGACATATCAGCTTAACCAGACACCAACCACGGCAATAGTAACAAACTATGAGATAACATATAATCCGGCGTTTTATAATACGTCAATTTACAGGTTCACAGTTGGATATCCACCTTCGGCAGTCGGTTCTATAGGAGGAATCCCGGGTCTTACGGTTAACCAGACCACTGCTCCTGTCATGCCGGCATGGAACATGAGCAACTTCGAACTAGTTTATGCAGGTGTTCCTTGGAATCCGTATAAGGATTACCAGAATCACAGTGCAGCTTGGACTGTTGTGCCGATTCAGACTGCATACAAGTATCAGAAAGAAGGATATGGAACCACAATCCTGCTTCCTACGCTATCAAGCATCCAGGCAGAGTTTGATCCAATTGTTGCGTATTACCCCGGCGCGATAATACAGGGCCGAGTGACTACATCCTCTGGTTCTCCGGTGGCAGGTGCCCATGTTACACTATTTGATCAGTACGGTATTCCGCATGATCTCGTTAAAACAAATTCACAGGGATACTACAATCTTACAGCTGTTCCAGGTAACGATTCCATTTACGTTACCACAGGTGCACTCAATCCTCAGTATCTTATAGGATCCACGCTGCTAGACAATTCCACCATATACATAACAAATGCACAGGCTGATAGGACCGTTCCGGCCGTATCATACGGGGGTCTCCCAGGTTACATAGTACCAGAGAACTTTGTTGCTGCATCGGGCGGCATAAAGGGAAATATAAATTACGTTTACCAGGTCACTAAGAATTCTACTGAAAAGGTGCCGGTAAATACGGGAATTCTTACTTTCACAAACACATCTTCCGGACAGACATACAACGTCTCAGTAACATCTGGAAATTATTCCCTGGGCAATGTTCCACCTGAAACTTATAATATTACGCTTACAACAGGCAGCAATGTTTACAGAGATTTCTACAGTGCAACTATAAGCTCCAATAGCAACATCACGCAGAATCTTCTTATTAGAATGGATACGATATATGCTGCTTCTTATGCAGGCAACTTTTCGTTGCGCAATGTTAAGTTCATGGCAGTTTCAAGCAACTTCAGCACATCGGCTTATTCAAATAGTTCTGGAATTGCCCTATTACAGGTTGTACCTGGTAGTTACAGTGTATATGTTTCCGGTGCGGGATACACATCCCTTGCCCAGAAGGTAAACTTTGCATCATGGGGTCTGAATCGGACAGTTCTCCTGGCTCCTGTTCTTACAGCAACTGTCACTGGTAGCGTTCTTAATGCAAGCGTCCACAATGTAAGTTTCTTCTCGAATGGAAATACATCCGACTCCTACAATGCAACCGTGGTAGGCGGAAAATTCTCCATTACGTTGCCTGTTGGCTATTATACAGCATATGCCATCAACGGATTCTCTGTCTACGCGCATTCTTTCTTTGTTGACAACAATACGAGCATTTCAGTCAGCCTCTCCAGAGGGTATTACGTCAATGTATCATATGCAACCAGCGCGTTTACTAATGCGACAGGTTATTTTGAGGCCCTCGCAGACGGAGTCTCTATGCAGTCCGAGGGTTCACTTTCCACATATTACAATTTCTTCCTGCCCGCAGGGATATACACTTTTGCTTCATACGTAACGCATGTTGGGCTTAATTATGGATCATTCAGGACTATAGACGTACTTGGGAACCTTTCATTTACAATGAAACTGGCATTCCAGACAAACATTTCACTGACTACCTACGATGCCTATCACTCCAGCTCCGGGCCAACTGCACCGCAGGTGACAGGTGGAGTGGCCATAGAGTATGCCGGAAACCTCCCAATATTCTATACAGGCGTGTCGGCTTCTGGCGTTGCCAGCTTGATTCATCCAAAGACCCTTGTTGATACATACACTTTCGTTCTTTATAGCCCAGGTTTCCTGAATGCCAGCACCACTATTACATACAATAATACTGTCGCTGCTATCGTCGTTAAGCCGGTACTGACAACAATCAGTCTGAACGTAAGCGTCATTGCAGGGCAGACTGTCAGCGGTTATGTTTCATTGCAGGGAGAGCAGTCTTACCTGTTTCAGATCAACAATAATACAGTTACAGGTATTATGACGCCTGGTCTCTACTCTGTTTCTGTATTCTCCACATCAGCGGCAGTTAATTCTTCAAGCTCGGTATTAGCAGTTCCTATCAGTAATGAATATCACACAAGCACTGCATTCAGCCAGCTCTTTTCGCTTACCAGTACGGCATCATCCTTCTCCGTCTATAAAAATGGAATCCAGGTTGGAAACACCTATCTTGCCTCAGGATATTATACGCTTTATTCCCAGACCGGTTCAAAATCAAATATTTCGACATTATACCTCGATAGCAACACAACGATTACGCCCTCACTTTTGAGCAGTTCAAGCGTTAATCTTTCTAACAGCCTTGGTTATGAATCAGGCACATACTTCATCTCTTCAAGTCAGGGCATGATATCAACCTCAAGTAACTCCATCATTCTGCCTCTTGGAACTTACAAGATAAGTTACTACTATAACTTTACAAGCAATGGTGTTGATAAATCTGTTTCCGGATCCGCCCTTGTTTCTACAAGCATAACAGGGTCGATTAAAATCCCTGTTTCTGTTAGTCCTGCTAAAACAACAATCACAGGTATGACGCTGTATAAGGGGGTTCCATTGCCCTACGCTGCCGTCATGTTCTACAACAGCACCGGGTATCTGGTCGGGTCTTCAACATCGAACGCTTATGGCAATTACACTGTTTATCTCTTTGGCGGATCATACACGGTCTATGCAACCAACAATGCAGAGAGTGAAGCTGCACTTTCTACGATCACTGTGACACCATTCGGCTCGCCAGAATCACTGAATATTAGCATGGTTCCATCATATAAGGTATTCATAGCAGAAACAAAGGGCAACATACTTCTGCAGCGTAACATTTCAATTTCATCCGGAAGTGTTTTGCTCTTATTCAATACCTCGTCAAGGAGTATTTACCTTCCCGGTGGTACCTATACATTCTCCGGAAATCTTACTGTGCAGGAGGCAAACTATACCGGTTCATCAATGAACATAACTTATAGTTCATCTGTAACGCAAAGCATCGCTGCGCAGAATACATATGTGAATATACAACTGCTAAGAGTCAACGTTTATCAGTTCTCATCCGGAATGCTATCTCCTCCGAAGGTCGCAGTTCAGGGATCTAACATTACAAATGTCCCATTCTATGTACAGAATACCGGCAATACATACGTGAACATGACATTCAGTTCTGGTCAATCAGGACTGATCGCTTCATTCAACAGGAGCAAGGTGATGCTAGCTCCTGGCCAGAATGTCTCCATATCGGCAAACTTAACACTACCTCCGAAAATGCTGGCAGGAATTGACAAACTGCAGATCAATGCAACCTACGGCTCAAGCATCTACAACATCCAGTTGAGCGTAAATATCTCACCCAGCCCATCTTTCACTGCCTATCTCGTACCAGCAAAGAACTCAGTATACGGGAACACAGGAAGTGTACCGGTGGTCCTTTCCAATACTGGAAATCAGCTTATGACCGTATATGTCTCCCTTGACCCAGATAACCTGACCAATCATAACTGGAATGGAAATATAGGCACAGGGCTATATTACAGCGCAAAGCTGCCGGCGTTCTCGTCAAAAACCATATATGTAAACGTTACGCCGATGTCAGGGAAGAGCCTTTATGTGAGCGGGGATCTCACTTTGAATATAACTACAAGTGCCAACATATCAAAGACACTGAATGTGCCAGTGAACCTTCCGAACAACATTAACCTGAAGCCCACTGTTTCAGGTACTGAAATAACTCACTTTACAGGTAACCCTGAAATCACGATAATCATAGGAGTTGTGGTGATAGCTGCATCGGTCATTATAGGGCTTATTATTGCTTCATCGAGAGGGAGGCGGAGAAACAGGTGAAAGGAAAGGCTGCACTTATTGCAATTGGCATAATGTTCATCTTGTTGCCATTATCTGCAACAATTTCAGATGCGGGAAATGTCTATCCGTCAATTTTTACAAGTACAGTATCATATGGGACAGTCTATACAAACGAAAACTTCTCAATATACGTGAACTCAACATATGGCTTCAATAATTACACTGCAGTCCTGGTATTCTCTGGACTCAACCTGAGCGGCATGGCTCCGGGAACCACCGTTTTATCAGATAACCAGCGGAATCCTGACCTTGTGTTCAATATAACTGCACCATCGAATCCGGGTACACTTTCCATACTAGTCATGACCTCGGCTCACGGATCTTCTTTGATGCAATACAGAACAACCGTACAGCTTACAGTTGTGAACCCGATTAAAATGCAGGCGACCGTAAGCAACCCCACTCAGTATTACATGTATAATGTTACTGTGACCTTCGCAATCAACGGCAACAACATTTCAAAAATAGTGATTCCAAGCCTCGCTCCATACTCCACACAGGTTGTGTCCATACAATCGTCCGCTGTCTCGCTGTTAAACAAGGGCGATAACACTATCAGTGTGTATGCAAGCACCCCCGGGGCTTTGGTCAGTGGTGACTCAACTTTCTATTACGGAACACCACCCAACTACACTTGGATATACTACATTGCTGCTGTTGTTGTAGCATTCATGATATTCCTCGCAGTCAGTGCGGGGCGAAGATCGATCCCCAAATCACCAAAATGGAAAAAATGATCTCTTAATCTATTCTCAGGCGGTTATTGCCTTCTGCAGGGTCGTGAACTCGATTTCAAGTATATCTCTTCGCCTGTAGTTCTGAATTCGGGGATCAGGAAAGGATGTACTGCCCCTTGCTATCCTTGCCGCCGATACCGCATTGTCATGTATCTTGTGCGGCTGGCTTGTGTTAGTCTCGTCAACAATTTCAGGTGCCATACCCGCGGCTTTCAGCTTGAATATGATGCTGTCCCTGTTTGGTATGTCTCCATGTCCTATCCTTACTGTATACGAAATGTAGCGGTAGCCGGAAGCAATGGTCCTGACGGATCTGATAAGGAGATCTATGCTTGGTGCCTCAAAGGCTTCAAGCAAAATGTCATCTCCGAGAACCGCAATACCTGGCTTCGGACCGGGGTCAATTCCTATTATAAGACTGTGGAATTTTTCTTTGCCCAGCAGGAAGGGTATTGCTATGCGAACCGCCTCGGTTGCGCTGTCTGTTCTTATCTGCTGTTCCCTGATCTTTTCATCCCTCTTTGAACTCAGTATAATGGAAACATCGGAAGGCATATGATCTATGTTATCGATAGAAACGGAGTTGATTCGCCAGGATTTGAGCACACTGACAAGTTCATGATAAAACCTGAAATTATGAGTGTAAATCCCGACCCTCTTCATTTACAGCATGATAAATATATACTCATTTAATAGCTTTGTTGAATGTGAGATCACGGCGAATCAGATTCGGGTTTTCCCTGTTCCTTCAATATCCTGTTGACAAGCTCGACGAACTCTTTCTCCTTGCCTTTCGGGATCACGCCGCCTGCAGCAACATCATGGCCACCACCGGAGCCACCGACTTGCTCGCAAGCACTTTTCAGAATAGAAGAGAGGTTGAGTCCCTTCCTGACGAGCTTGATGGTTCCACGCGCCGACAGCTTTGTGTTCTTGTCCCCGACATTGAACCCGATGATCGGCTTGTTCTGGTCGACTAGATATAGCATCAGGAGATCGCTTATCTTTCCTGCCATCTCGGATTCGGGCGAGTAGAAATACTGGAGATGTGACATGTTCCCGATTTCCTTCATAGTGCGGTATACATAGTCGATCAGCCGCGTCTTGTAGGTTTTCCAGGCGGCAAGCATTTCCCCCTTGAGCCCCCTATCTCCAAGGAAGTACTGGACTGCAACCGAGTTCTTCCCCACTCTTGCATTGCCGTCGATGACGCTGCTCAGCTCCTTGGATGTGAATTCAAGGTCTTTAAACCTCATCATGTCTGATTCCAGGTACTTGATGGCTTCCAGACCGCATTTCTGGGAAATCAACCGCGCAGCAAGCTTTTTTTCAAGAACGCGTTTCTGATCCTCATTCATCGATGACGGCGACTGGTCATAGCCAAGATGGCTTTCATCAAGGATCTTCTTTGCCCCTTCCGGTTTGCCTGTGATACCGTTGAAGAATGGATCAGTTGAGTAGACGAGGGAATCAAGAAGTGTTTCGCCTTCGAGGCTTATCGCTCTTTCATTGCTGAATAGATTTGAGTATTCATCCAGCAAGAGCTTATTCAGTCCAGATATGCCGCCAAGATCCTGCTTGTCAGCTATCATGCCTGAAACAAAATATGGAATAAGATCAGAATTACGTTCGGAACATACGAGAGAAAATATCATTGCCATAGTTGATCCGCATGCACCTCTTGTACCATCTATGCCAAAATCTCTGGCATTTATGTTCATGGCTCTGGCAGGAGACGGTTTGTAGAAATGATGATCCAGAACTATGAGCTTTTCAAGTTCAGGAACATACTGGGCCTGATCTGATCCAGCATCTACAACGATGGTAAGGGAATCCGGGTATTCCAGGACAACGTTGCGGAAATCTTCTCCTAGGAGGCTCTTGATATATGTGAGATGAACCCTCTTCTTCAGGCGCAACAGTGTCTTCAGCATCACTATCGCAGCACTTGTTCCATCGCCATCGTAATGGGCTATAACCCTTACAAAAGGTTCTGATTTTGTTAACTCTGCTGCATCTGATAGCTTGTTGTATAAATCCTGGTTGATTACCTTCTGGATGGGACTCATAGAACCTTGTCGAGGTTCCAGCCAGCAGGAAGAACGTTGTTCCTTCTATAATATTTGATAAGTCGAAGAATCTTTGCCATTATAAGTGTCCTGCCTCTATCATTGCTCTTGTCACGAGTGTTCAACGCAAGATGAGCACTTACCTTCTTGTACCGTGTGATAAGGCTCTGCAGATCATCTGGAATTACAGGTTTCAGTGACTTCTCCTCAAGTATCTTGTTTAGCTTCTTTCCAAGCACCACCTTAGTGGATGGTATCGCATATTGGTCCCTCAGCCTTATTCCTATCTGAGGTGAGGTCAACTTCGAGTTCTTCAACTGTACGATATCATCTATAATTTCGTCATTCGAGGCTTTAATCCAAGTTGGTTTCGAGGTATATCTGTCCTTGTGTGATCGTGACTTCCCCCTTTTTCTGGTGTGCATTCTGGCCATTTTGTATTCTCCGCTGGAACCGTAATTAGTCAGTTATTAATCTATTTTATGCCTGGAAGGCGAAAATATTTCTGCACACAGATGGATATTTCAAAGACCCTTTTACGACGGTGCTTGAGGACAGGTATACGGCAAAAGGCAATATTTAGATCAACCAGCCCCTTTCAGGTTACGACAGAATGCAGGCGTTCATATGTGCATATGGCTTCCATCGCAACTGTCCATATTGTCAGTTCCTCTGGATAAATTGAATATTTCTCTCCCAGGCCGTCAAGATCTGATCTGAATTTGCCTTCAGAGAAGCCTCCAATGATAAGCGTTGTTTCATCTTCAATGCCAATCGCGTCAGAAAGGCTTCTCAACTTTTGGTCTGGAGCAAATATCCTTACGTTCCTGAAGCCTTTTGAAGAAATGAATTCCCTGATGGTTGAATCGATCATTTCCAGCAAAATAAGACCATTATTCTGTATCTTTTTCTTATCAAAAAGATCTTCGATAAGGCCTGCAAAGCGGTTGAACGATCTCGGTATCCTCGTTTGCCAGTTGACAATTATCACCTTGTTCTCCCTTGTATGTATGAAAACACGCAGCATTCCCACCTTATTCAGAATACTTTCCTGGCATGTAAGAAGAAGCGTGTGTATGATATCTGGCCTACCGCGTCTGGTAGACTCGCCTGGAAAGACTGATTCGATTGCCCTGTGCATGTAGTTAGAATCAAGAAGAACTTCAGAAAGCTTCTTTGATCTCCGCCTCGAATAGGATAATGCGTCCGGGAAACTCCAGAGTTCCTTTGGGACAAGTTCAAGTTCCGCGTCTGCTATTATTATGTTGAGCATTCAAAAGTTGATAGCTACATTTCTTAATTCATTTTTGCAAATTCTGCTCATATTAATAAATGGAAAGCTCTTATTGACCAGAAACATGCCAATCCATGTCTATTTTCGTGGATAACTTACTCAAGGGGAAGACAGTCCTTATTACCGGCGGCGCGACAGGGCTTGGAAAGGCAATGGCTGTTGCCTTCGGAAATCTTGGCGCGAAAATCGGTATCGTCAGCCGGAAGAAAGAAAACCTCGAAGCTACAACTGGAGCTCTGTCTTCTATGGGCATAGAGATAGACTACCATGTATGCGATGTTCGGGATCCTTCGCAAATAACTGAATCCGTAACTAAATTAGAAAAATCACTCGGCCCGATAAATGTCCTGGTAAACAATGCCGCCGGGAACTTTATCAGCAAAACGGAGCAGTTATCACCAAAAGCTTTCGATACAGTTATAGGCATCGTGCTCCAGGGGTCTTCATATTTTTCTCTTGAAATGGGAAAAAGGTGGATAAATTCCGGTATTCATGGTATAATAGTAAACATAGTCGCGACGTACGCCTGGACGGGTTCCGCTTACGTTGTACCGTCCGCAGTATCGAAGGCGGGTGTGTTAGCGCTCACTCAATCGCTGGCAGTAGAGTGGGGACCGAAGGGTATCAGGAGTGTTGCGATTGCACCTGGCCCCATGCCGACAGAAGGTGCATGGAAAAACCTGATTCCTGATTCTTCATTCGAGAATACAATGAAGGCGAGGAATCCAATGCTGCGTCTTGGTGAACCGTCAGAACTTGCCGATCTGGCAGCATTCCTCATTTCTGATGCAGCTTCGTACATAAATGGAGAGGTCATAACGATTGATGGCGGTGAATGGCTGAAAGGAGCCGGCCAGTTTAACATGCTCTCTGAGATGCCAGATTCTCTCTGGGATCTCATGAAGGCAAGACGGGGGAAGTAGACAGTTCATTAGCTGTCGGCACTGCTGGGTCTGGGAGAACCTTCTCTCTTTCCAGAGCCTATCATTTCTCTGTAGTTGATCATGTATGCGACCATGAGGATAGCGAGAACCAGGCCGGTATTCGAATCCGTGCTGAACTGAGCTACAATTCCAAGTCCCTGATAAACTATCCATGTGAACACTGCAAAACAAAAAGTCACAGCAGGCGCGTATGTGTTCTTGACCAACCACATGAGAATTGTCACTGCTATAATTGCAACAAATATTATGTTGAATATCTCGGAAAATGCAGCAATTCTTGCTTCAGTGGAAACTGCAAAACCAAGAAAACCGAAGGGAGAGGGAAAATCGTTCACTGGAAGTGAAATCCAGAAGCCATTAGCCGGGTAAGCCTGGAATCCCAGAGATATTGTAAGGACAGTCAAAGTTGCATACCTAATTGTTCTTTCCACTTTCATCTCATTGTTTTCATTCGCTGTGAAGACCAGGATTACGGCCCCGAGCAGGTAAAATAGAACGGAGCCTGGAAGACCGGTGAGTATTGATGAACCCGGCGTGAAGACACCCCCAAAGCCCTCGCCGAATATCCATATGACGGAACACCAAGCTATTGCTGCAGCCTGCGTTAACTGAAATGCCCTGCCTCTCTTCGTCGAAAGATATAAAACACCTATGTAAAGCTGTATCACGGCAGCCATAAGATCCATTAACGGCGGGTTCCTGTTCCAGACATTCACGCTCAACTGAATAACCTGCGTTACAGGGAAACCCATTGACAGCATCGGTATAAGGTTATATTGTGCAAAGAGATTGTTCATTTCTGGTTGAACCTGCAAAATAGCATCGAGTATCCACATTACACCTAGGGCCATCCTGAGGAAATACCTGGATCGCTGTTCCTTTATTGCCAACTGGGATCTTGTAAATAGTAAGGCGATGAATGGTGCAGGAAGTGCAGACAGCAAGAACTCTTCATAAAAAGGAACAAAGTCAGATACCCTTATCACCGGGATTCCAAGATAGAAGCGGAACTCGAAAAAGAAAATAATACCAAGTAGGACTGCCATCATTGCAATCAGAATAAACGCAGCAAGCCTCAGTATTGATCTCATCAGCCTGATAGGTAATGGATAGGGTAATAAGATGTTTTCATACCACGCTGGCGGCAAAAAGTACTTTCAATAGTATCCGCCGATATACGATGGCATAATAACTTAACGCAAACATCAAGGGAGGACAGCTACGTTGCGCTGATGCTGACTGATAAACCTTTTAAGACAATAAACAATACTCAGGATTATGCTTGCACACTCTATCTATGACGATGAATCGGTGGTTTATTTCTCATGTCCGGTGAATATGCAGATTATTTTTGAAGGAGCGGGTCTGAAATCAAGATAAAGCAGCTTTTCAGTGTATTCTCTCCACTGGTCTTTGCACTGAAGTACCTCAAGAATGAGAGAAAAGTACTGGTTCTTGTTTCAGTTGTTGCCGCGCTTACGGCTGTGTTCAGGCTGCTCGTTCCAATATATTTCGGCGATGCAGTCAACTCAGTCGAGAGCACAGACTTTTCCGCGGCAGAGCACTTTGTTGTCCTGATCCTGATTGTATCCGGACTGAGTGCTATTGCACAGTTTGTCGTGAACTATGGTTCCCAGTATCTCTCCCAGCGATACGCGTACGGACTGAGGAAGGATGTATTTCATCATCTCCTGAACAAGAAGTTCAGGTACTTCGAGACCCAGACGTCCGGGAATCTGCTCTCACGATCAACAATGGATATTGAAGCGACAAGAAACTTTGTCCTTAACGTACTGTCGCAGCTCATACCGACTATCTTTCTGATAGCAATTGCGTTCTATTTTCTGATAACCCTCGATGTAATCTATTCGCTCTTCTTTCTCGTGGTGGTTCCATTGCTCATTTATCTGGGAATCACATTCCAGAGGAAGCAAAGAAACCACTGGCGAAAAATCAGGGATACCTATGGAATGATGAATGAACGCCTGCAGGAGAACATAACTGGCCAGCGTGTGGTACGTGGATTTCTAGGAGAGGACAGGGAGATTGGTAGATTCACGGAAACTACTGATACATATTTTCAGGAATATAACCTAGTAGCGAAACTCCGGGGAAAATACAATAACCTGATGCCCCTCCTCATAAGTGCAGCTGCCACAGGGGTGATACTGTATGGCGGATACACCTCATTGATAACAGGCAGCCAGATAGGAAACCTCGCTGCTGCGGTCAACATCTTTAACACCATGGCATTTCCCGTAAGCTTCCTGGGAAGATTGATTGTTTTTTCAGAGAATGCTAGGGCAGGGATCGATCGTATAGATACTATCATAGATGGAAAAGACGAGGAGGCTGTATCCGGTGAAATAATGAATCCATTGAGCCCTCCTGCTGAGGTTAACGCAATAACTTTTTCCCGTGGATCAAAAGTGATACTCAACGACATGAGCTTTCAAATCAAGAAAGGCGAGTTTGTCGCTATAACAGGAACAACTGGCAGCGGAAAGAGCACCCTTATAAATATGCTGCCCAGGTTATACGATCCAGATTCCGGAACAATTTCGTACAACGGAGTTGTATACGATAAATTCACGCTTCCCGAAATAAGGGAAAGGATAGCTGTTGTGCCACAGGAAATAAGCCTGCTCTCCGGATCCATCAGGGAGAACATAGCGTTTGGAAATGGAGAGTTCACTGACGAGGAGGTTGCAGAGGCTGCAAGAATTGCACACATTGACGATTTTATAGAAGGTCTGCCGGATAAATACGAAACAATCGTTGGGGAACGTGGTATAACCTTATCAGGCGGACAGAAGCAGAGAGTTGCGATAGCAAGGGCCGTGATCACGAAACCTGAACTCCTGATCTTCGACGATGCTACCTCAAGCCTTGATTCTGAAACAGAACTGGACATATTCAATTCAATCAGGAAGAAGCTCCGTTCAACATCAGTAATCATCATATCCCTCAAGGAAACAGGGTTGATGTTTGCCGATCGCGTCCTCGTCGTCGATAACGGGAACCTTGAAGAGATAACTGAGTCAAGGAGGAACCTTATTGACAATTCGAGAAGGAATGAACTTGCCGGAGGTGATTGATCATGCCAAAGACGTACGAGGAGGTCGAAGATGAGCTGATCAAGGGCGGTAAAGGTTTTGCCTCCTTCAGACGAATGATCGGTGAAATGCTCTCTCAAAGAAGGGAATCGGCGAAACTCGGTATATCAATCATAGTTACCGCTGCGATGGGGACAATTTACCCTCTTTCAATCGGACTTGCGATTGATGCAATCCTCATACAGAAGAGTTTAGTCCTCCTTTTCGCATATGCATCCCTGTTTTTCGCCGTATATGTAGTGCAGTTCTTCTCAAACCGTGTTAGAACGATCAGTTCAACCTATCTTGCACAATATACAATTAAAAGCCTCAGGGACAAGGCATTCAAAAGCCTCCAGAAGGTGCCAGTCTCCTTCTATAGTAAGGTCAAGACTGGCTATCTTATCAGCAGGATTAGCAACGATGGCGAATCATTAAGTGAATTCCTGACATTCCAGGTACCACAGGTGGTTTCTGGCATAACAACAGTCATAATTTCCGCATCTATAATGCTGATTCTTTCACCAAGGCTTGCTCTCTATTCCTTCATAGTGATACCTCTTCTTATCGGCTTTACCTTTTCGCTTCAGCCACGTGTTAAGCGAAATTACCTCCGTACCAGGAAAACAATTGCTGCAATAACGGGAAACCTGAGCGAAAATATCAACGCAATGAGGGCAATAAAGAGCTTCAACGTGGAAAACAGGGTTGAAAGAAACTTTGACAAGCTCAACACGGAAAACTACGCAGCCAACATGAAAGCTTCCAGGCTGGCGTCGTCTTACGGTTCAGTTGTCAGGATAATCGAGGCTGTTGGTATAGCAATCGTCCTTATAGAAGGAGGAATAATGGCTCTGGGGGGCCTGATCACCGTCGGTATACTGGTGTCCTTTGTCTTTTATGTTCAGGAATTCTTTGATCCTGTTGTACAGCTATCACAGACATATAACTCGTATCAGTCTGCCATGGTCGGTCTTGTTCGGATATACGGCATAATAGACAGTGAGAAAGAGAAGGACCCTGTGGACTCAGCGAAATTGGAAGATTTCACTGACAAGATAGAGATCAAGGACGTCACATTCTCATATGGCGGCGATAATGCGCTGGAATCCGTATCTTTTAGTATAAGAAAAGGAGAGAAAGTTGGCATTGTGGGGCATACAGGTGCCGGGAAGACCACAATCTCAAATCTCATCATGAAATATTATCATCCGACAAGGGGGGAGATCCTGATAGACGGAAGGAATCTGGATGAGATATCCACTGGTTCGTACAGAAAGCTGATAGCCCCTGTACTACAGGATCCATTCATGTTCAGGGGAACTGTGCTGGAGAACATTCAGTTCGCTGATCCGTCCGCAACTCGTGAGGATATAGAGAGAGCGATAGAACAGTTCGGCTTGCATGACCTGTTCCAGAAGATGCCCAATGGGGTAGATAGCGAAATCGGGGAGATGGGACGAAACCTTTCGGAGGGGCAGAGACAGGCCATTTCACTGCTCAGGGCATTCATTCTCGATCCAGAGATCCTGATACTTGATGAACCCACTTCGCAAATTGACCCTGCTTCAGAGAAAATCATAATGGTTGCGCTCGAGAAATTCCTCCGGGGAAAGACTCTGGTCCTGATAACACACAGATTCTCGCTTATCCGACTAGTCGACGAGGTAATCGTCCTTGACCATGGTAAACTCGTGGAACAGGGAAAAGTTGATGATCTGATGGCTGAGCAGGGAAAATTTGCCCAGCTCTACAAGTACCAGAAGGCAGACAATGACCTGCTGTGATCAGTAGTTGCTGGTTATAAGCGTACCTTCAGGAGTGCTTTTATGAACAAAATTCCTGACACGTATGTCAATGGACAGTGTCTTTGCAAGCTCAATTGCAGCGGGATGAACAATTTTTGAGCCCCCTGTCGCAATAGAGATAGCCGCATCGTGCGAAAGCACCTCATAAAGAAAGGCCCTTTCCGAAATGGTCTTTGGATCAACATTGTATATCCCATTCACGTCCTTGAACAGCGTGATATGCGAGGATCCATATGCACCGGCAAAGGCAACGGCACTGAGGTCGGAGCTGTTTCTGCCGAATGTCTGTATCTTGCCGTATGTGTCGGGGGCGAAGAACCCGGTTGTTACAAGGAGATCATGACCTGCAAGGATTGCATTCACGTTTCTCCTTATTGAGGAGGTTGATGCCTGGATATCAGGAAGGATCCGTGCATCTTTCCTGCATGCTATGAGGCCAAGAAGATCAGAAGGAACAAAAGCAGCTTTGTAACCAATTTCATTGAGGTATGCAGTGCATGTTGCCGCGGAGAGCCTTTCCCCTATGGATAGGATCTCTGGCAGGTCTTCGTCCTTAAGCATTCTCTCATTCCATTCCTCTCCTTTGCCCGGGTGTGGATTCGCCGAACCTGAAAGTAGATGCAACGAGAAATCGCTAAGATAATGCCCGATCGCTGAGGTCAACCATCCGGCGTGAAGTGAGATCAGATCATGGACATGATTTACGATGCCTGCCCTGTCATGATTATAGCAACTCAACAGGGAATCAGTAACTTTTTCGAATGCACTCACCACAAACACGCTTTTCGATGTGCTTCCCGCTATGTCAGCAAGATTTCTAAGCGCTTCAGCGCCTGTCAAGCACGAGCCACCGATCTTGTAAAAATAAACATTTCCAGTCATAGATATCCTCCAAGTTTGGCTGCAAGTTCAGCATTCAGCAAAGTTGATCCGGCGGCGCCTCGTATAAGGTTGTCAACAACAAGCACGAATTGCAGGATATTGCCAGTTACCCGGACCCTTCCTATTGATACCTGCATGCCGTCCAGTATGTCGGGTTTACCGCAATCAAGCCTTGGTTGAGGCCTATCTTCTCGCGCATGTACTACAATAGGTCTTACAGGAAGGCTTGGTAAGCCTTTTGGGAGATCGTTGTTTCTAAACAAACGGAAAGCATCCAGTATCTCATCAGGTTCGGGCACTGCATTGAGTTCTAACGTGACAGACTCAAGGTGCCCGTTTATAACCGGCACTCTCGTACAGGTCGCAGTCAATCGAAACCTCGGCTTGATTTGAGAATCCAGTATTTTGTGTGTTTCTGCAACAATTTTCCCTTCTTCGTTCTGGATATATGGGATCACATTGGAAAGTATGTCCAGTGATGGCGTGCCAGGATAACCCGCACCGCTCACGGCCTGCAGTGTTGTAACATCGACACTTTTTATGCCGAATTCTGCAACGGGAGCAAGTCCAAGAACGAGGCCAATTGTGCTGCAGTTGCCATTAGCCAGTATAAACCCTTCCTTGAGTTTTGATATCTCCTTGAAATTGATCTCCGGGACAACGATTGGAACATCCGGCTGCATTCTGTTACCGGATGCGTTTGTAACGATGCGGTTACCCATTTCCCTGAGTTCTCTTTCAAGCATGGTGGCACTCTGTTCACTCACTGCGCTGAAAATATAATCGAAATGCTGCCTGCTTATCTCTTCGGCATCAGCATGCTTTACGTCCATAGAAAGACCATCTTCTCCGATTTCCATTGGGATCCCGGCAGAGTTCCTGGAAGCATAGAGTGCACTCAACTCAAAGTAGGGATGATTTTCAAGCATTCTCACAAGCTCCTTTCCAACTATCCCCGTCGCTCCAAGTACTGCGACCTTAAGGCGATCCATTCAGTTGCTCCCTTTCCCTCTACTTTCAGCTTTCTGCATTGCATTTATTATGTCCTCAATCAGATCGCCCGGATCCTCAAGACCTACGGAAAGGCGGAAAAGTGAATCTCCAATGCCAGCTGCTCTCCGCTCCTCGGCAGTAAAGCCTCTGTGTGACATGGTTGCCGGATGAGATATCGTAGTGTTAACGCCGCCAAGGGTATTTGCAGGCGTTATAATCCTGAGATCTCTCATGAATTGCTCAACATCCAGGCCATTCCTTTCAACGGAGAAGGAAATAACAGAGCCAAAACCTTTCAACATTCTGGAGGCGAATTCATGATCAGGGTGGTCCGGTAGACCTGGATATATGACTTTTCCTATTCCAGGCAAATTCTTAAGCTCGCCAGAAATCTTTGAGGCTGATTCCCCGGATTGTTTCATCCTTACATTCAGCGTCTTGATTCCGCGAAGCATCAGATAAGCCGCAAACGGGTCAAGTGTCTCTCCAAGTGTCTTCCTGAAGTCATCAAGTCCCTTAATGAATTCGCTCCTGCCAGCTACTAAGCCTGCAATTACGTCGTTATGTCCAGAAATGAACTTGGACCCACTATGAATAACGATATCTGCCCCTTCATCGAGGCTCTTCAGATTTACTGGGGTTGCGAAGGTTGAATCCGCTATAAGAATCGATTTCGCCTTTATCTCATTCCGGATTCTTCCCAGATCCTGAACTCTAAGCGTGGGGTTGGAAATTGATTCAACATATACTATGTCCTGCCCCTTATATGATTTAAGTAAATTGTCTGTCCCAGGTCCGGCGACAGTTGTCTTGATACCGTAAAGGCTCATGTAGTCCTTGAGAAACTTCATGGTTCTTGCAAACACGTCGCAGTGGATGAGCACTGACATCCCGGGTCTGAGCTTGTGCAACAATACCGTAGTGACAGCCCCCATGCCTGAACTGAAAGAAGCGGCTGCATCAGCGTTTTCCAGCTGAGAGATAACTGCATTAAGCTGACTGACCGTTGGATTCGCTTCTCGGGAATACCTGAATGCTGCGCCATCGGGCATAACATAAGCGCTTGTCTGATAAATTGGTGTGGTGAGAGGGGAATGACTGAACTTTTCATCTTCCCTTACATACCTGGTCTTATCTCGCAACAACCGCACCTCCGCAAACACCCGATTCAATTACTTCAAAGGGAATTTTATTTAGATCCAGGATTTCGTGCGCTGCGATTCGAATCTTATCTAAAGGCTGATCTTCTCCTAGAACACACAGAACAGATGGACCAGCGCCGCTCAGTGCAACACCCATGGCACCATGAGCAAGCAGTTTCTCCTTGAGCTTCGGATAGAATGGGTATATGGCAGATCTTGCAGGTTCGACTATTGCATCGTTCATTCCTGCCTTTATCATCTCTGGATCATAAGTCTTCAGACCGAGAATCAGCATTGCAAGATTCCTTGCATTTGAGATTGCAGACCCGAGCTTTATCATCTCGGGAACAACGGCTCTGCACATTTTTGTCTTCTCAGCCATTTCTATATGAATATTGATGACAGCAAGCTTCAAATCGGGGTGTATCGATAGTTTATGCCATATTGGTGGATTGAGAGATTCGATTATTACAAGGCCACCAACCAGTGAGGCAATTACATTGTCCAGGTGGGCAGTTCCGGTAACTGTGTACTCACCTATAGATGCATAATTGATCATGGATTCCATGCTAAGGTTGAGAGAAAGAAGATCCTTTAGCGCCAGTACAGTAGCAACAGAACAAGCACCGCTGCTTCCTACACCTGATCCCCAAGGTATATTTCCCCGTGAAACCAGTTTAATATGTTCTTCAGAGCCAAAATCATGCAAAATGGCTTCTGCCACAGCCTCCTGCGGTGTTCCTGTTAATCTTGATCCTTCCTTCCCCATTACCGTAATCTTCACTGACCCATTGTCGTGTGAGAACTCTGCGTCAAGGATTTCATGGAAGGCATTCAGAGCGATGGATGCAGAATCATAGCCCGGGCCAAGATTCGCTGAAGAGGCGCAACTGATAACTGTTATCATTTCGACTGCGATAGTTGTTTCATATTTCTTATTTTATTAATATGGTATTACTGGGAGACATACAGCAATCTTTGGTTGACCGCTATCGGAACCGCTGCTAGCAAATCATTCCAGCTTTGTAGAGAAAAATAAATTGTACCATCTCGCCGGTCAGCTTAAACCATATACCATTCAGTAATGCTATAATACGGTAATGAAAAAGCATAAAAAGTGAAGAAAAAGGGTAAAAGTTTCATTTGCGAGTCAAAAAAAAGCATTCATCTGAATTGCTTGCGGTATTTTTTGTGCGATAAGTTTGTAACATTGGGAAAAGCCTCTAACATGATAGTAAAATGGATCATATCAGAAGGCTATAGATTTATATATAGAAATTTCGATAGCGGTGCTAGGTATTATATATGGAAAATCAAAAACCTGAAAGTAATAGCGGCTCGTCCGCCATAGTACCGCCCAAACCTGCTAACTCGGCTGCAAAATTCTACGCCGTGATAGTGGCCCTAATTATAATAGCGGCCGCGTTTGGTGTGCTATATGCGTTAAAGTCACCAGCCGCTCCTAAGACGACGGCAGTCAGCGCGACACTTGGAAATGTAACACAGACGCTTTCTGTGGGTGATACTTATAGTTTCACAATAACTGCGACTGGTACATTCAGCAACATCACTGTGTGGTGGGGCGATGGAGCTACCAGTTTGATAAAGTATTCTGGTTCCACAAGCGTGGTAGCCAGTCATCAGTACACCAGTCAGGGAGATTACTTCATTCTGTATCAGATACATTATCCATCCTCGACTTACAATGGCCTGATACCGATTAGTGTGGGATACCCAGCAAGCAGCAATGTATTTGTTAATAATTCATATGCATTTGCTGAGCTTGTAGCAAACAGCACACCACCTGTCATAACTAACCCTGCAATATTTGGTCCCGGTGCTGATCTGACATACCAGGTGAGTTATTCTACACCAAGTAACACGTCATATATGGTCGTAAACTTGACCGTAAACATTTACAAGGGTTCTGAACTGATAAGTACGACCGCTTATCCTCTGGTTTATGCGATCACTGCAAGCGGGCCTGGCTTTATTTTACCAGAGGGGACGATAGATCTGTATCTTAACAATCTGGCTCAGGGCTATTACACTGTACAGACATACGTGACTGTTGGCACTCTTGCAATGACGATGATAAATGGTACTCTGGTACCGACAGGAACTGCAAATGTTACTAATGTAAGTGCCCAGACTACAGTTTCCTACACTGACATACCAATCTTTGACTCCGTTACACCTTATTCTCAGACTGCATCGACGACTTTCTTTGATGCGCTTCCTAATGCGGTTGGTGGATATACCACACTTGATCCTGCAATTTCGTTCTACACAGCAAGCAATGAGATACTTCTTAACACATTGCTCCAGCTTGATCAGTATAACGGTACCAGTACAACATCGTTTATACCTGAACTTGCATCGTATCTTCCGACGACTGCAAACGGAGGAGTGAATAACAATACCTACAACTACACCTTCAAGAACAATTATATGGGTCCGGTTAAGATAAGCGTCCTGCCTGGAGAGAACTTTACTTTCCATATAAGGAGCGGTATAAGGGATCAATTCGGTAATTCAATAACCGCATATGACGTATACTTTGAGATAGTAAGAGATATGCTGTTTTCAGTCTCGTCACCAGGAACTGGAGGTTATTTGATTGCTGGGTATTTCTTTGACAACTATTCTACTCCTGGATTCACGCCTACCTACCAGGGAATAATGCCAAATCTTACCTACAGTAACTCATCTGACACATTCACCATACACTTCGCTCACCCGATGCCAACAACACTGGTTTACCAGTTGTTTGCTGCATCCGGTACATTTGTTGAAAGCGCAACTTGGTTAACGCAGCATGGGTCAGGAATTAACTTCTCGCCCGCTGGATTCCAAGCATACATGGCCGAAGGAAGCGCATCTGGATACAACACCTATGTGCAGAACCATATAGATGCAAACGGTCCTTATGAGATATCGCTGGTATCTCCTGCCCAGTTCGTCGTGCTCACGGCTAATCCAAACTTCCCAGGACTGCCATACTACCCGGCTGCACAGAGTGCAAAGACCGTTGTAATGCAGTACACGTCTTCTGATTCCACTGCATGGCTGGAGTTCTCTTCAGGTCAGGCTCAAGATGTTCAGGGTGTGATTCCGCAGTATTGGAACAACACACTGGCACTCGTAAAGCAGGGCAAGGCCATAACGTCCTCGTTCCCAACGCTGTCTATCTACTTCTACAACTTCAATCTGAATGTAAACACATCAATGCTGAGCACAATTGACAAGAAGGCTAACCTTCCATCTCAATTCTTCATCAACCACGATGTCAGGCTTGCATTCGCCTACGCCTATAATTACACGGAGTACTTCAACAACCAGATAGGAAACAAGCTGTACAACGCTACTTTCCAGGTGCCATATGCAGGTATGCTTGTACCAGGCCTTCCAGCAGCTCAGAACATTTCTGCTCTGCAGGCACTAGGCATCGCAGTTCCATACACAAACCTAATAAAGGCAGCCCAGTACTGGGGTGACTTCTGGAATAGCTCTGCACGTACTCAAATGGGTCTATCAGGCAGTGCTGCTGATCCTACATATAACGGGCACCCCCTGGACGTTCCTATATTCGTGCTCCAGCAGGATCCACCTGATGAAGCCGGTGCAACAACTTGGGTGCAGATGCTTCAGACATTCATACCTGGACTTGATGGCGGAGCACAGGATGTAATCCAGACTTCTGAAGTCAACATATTCCTTACCTTCGCAGTACCACAGGGAGACCCGATGCCAATCAGCTGGGGAGGATGGGCACCAGACTATCCTTATCCAACGGATTACCTGTCGGCTATGTTCCTGCCCTCAACAACCTCCACATATCAGAATGCGAACAGCTGGAATTCATCATATGTAGCTGGAATTACCACCAAGCAATATGGTCCTAACAGTATGGCAGACCCTGCAGAGGCAAACGCTCTGAACAACATTACTATTTACTACGACAGGGGAGTCGCGAACGAGACAAATGCAGCGGTTGCATATTCCTGGTTCCAGAAGATGAATGAGGCCAGCATAAACATGACTATGGAAGTCTACCTTGGCCAGGTAAACCAGATATGGATATGGGACTCTATTGCCAACAAGACAGCACTTCAGCAGTGGCAGCAGAATGTCATGATTGGTGGCGGAGCCGAGATAATGTATAACTACGTTGTTTACAACTCTTAATCGTAGTTATTCATTTTTTATTTTATATTTTTTTAATTTTTCTATTTTCTTATAGATTAAAAGTATTGGTTATGCCATAAAATTTTATAACGATTCTAGTCAGTTATTCCTTTTGTATCTGTCTTAATATTCTGAGCGAAAAAAAATCTATTTGCGCCAAATTGCAACATAGTACTTGACCTCTAAATAAATGGATGCCAAAACAAGAACCAAGTATACAAGAACAAATACTACCGACACATGCGTTGAATACCCCGAAGGACCAATTGTAAAGCTGAACTGCGGTAGAAAGAAGTTGGGAGGAACAAAGCTCAATACTTGGGGAATTATAATTGCATCAAAGAAAAGGGACCCGACGATATAAGAACCCCTGGCCAAATCTCCAAATATGTACTTGTAAAATTCCTTCCTTGTCATGTCTTTGGAAGAAACTTCCTGAAGCTCAAGTTTGTCAACAATTTCTATTTTACTCATCTGATTCCTTCAGCGAAGGTTCCAGTTGCTCACTGATTCCCGATACCTGAGGCTTTTCATAAATAAGACAGGAAACATAGTGGTCTTTGCTGTATTCCTGCAGAGATGGAGTATTGTACTGCATCAAGGCGATCTGTATCAGATTATCTGCCACAAAAGAGGCCTTTCTAATAGCACCGAATTTGGTTCCACCTTTTCTGGATCTCTCCTTGCTTATTAGTGAGTTCAAGAGGTCAAGAACGCCTTCTTTGTCCGCAACTCCCCGGGCAAACATAAGATCCATGGTCAGATTAGAATTGTCCAATGCCACTCTTGCGACCTCGGGAAAATCTCGAGCCTCTGGGTTTCTGGTTCTGTCAAACATTTCTGTCAATGGACCAGCAAGATCCTTGGGAGACCAACCGCAGTTAACCATGACTTCCCTGCATCTTGTGTGAAAATGGCATCCCAAAGGCGGGTTGGCAGGAGACGGCATTTCCCCTTCCAGTTCTATAAATTCCTTCTTCGTTCTCGGGTCATGGCTTGGTATTGCAGAGAATAATGCCTTTGTGTATGGGTGCAGCATATTCTTAAAGATTTTTCCGGTGCTTGTAAGTTCCACGACCTTTCCAAGGTACATCACGGCGACCCTATCAGACATAATCTCTACAACATTTAAATGGTGTGATATGAATATAGAAGCAATATTCATCTCCCTCTGGATCTGACTAAGCATGTTAAGTATCTGGGCCTGCACAGAGACGTCAAGAGCAGAGGTGGGTTCATCCAGAATGAGCAGCTTTGGTTTTATGCTTATTGCTCTTGCAATACCAATCCTCTGCCTCTGTCCTCCGCTGAATTCATGTGGAAACCTGTAAAGGTGATCCTCACTGAGACCAATCTTATCAATCAATTCATAGAGTCTGTCATGGATCTGTTGCTCATCCATGTCTGTCAGCAGTCTCATGGGTTCTGAGATAATATCCTTGACAAGCTTTCTTGGATCAAGGGAGCTGAATGGATCCTGAAATACTGGTTGCATTTTTACCCTAATTTTCTTCAGTTCCCTTCTTGGGATTCGTGTGAGAGAATACCTTGCCCTTAAGGGCTCAAGATCATCAAGAATCGATGCCAAATCTTTTTTGGAAGGATGATTATCCTTGGAATTTTGCAGTGAATATGCCCTTTCCTCAAGATCTATTATCTTATTCATCAGCGACGGCTCAAGATCAAAATATATGTTCCCCTCTGTGGCTGGAATCAACTGAAGAATCGTCCTGCCAAGGGTCGTCTTTCCGCAGCCTGTTTCTCCAACAACTCCAACGGTTTCTCCTCTGTTCAGCTTAAAAGTAACATCATCAACTGCTCTAACCTTGCCTACAGTCCTGAACATGGAAGATATGTCAAAGAACTTTTTCAAATGTGATACATACAAGAGTGGTGCATTGCCATGATCTATTGTGTCCATTTACTCTTCAACCTCCGATGAATACAAAAAGCAGGCTACTTTTCTTTGTGACTCCAGCTCCACTAGCTTAGGTTTTGACTTAGAGCATATTTCCATTGCAAAGCTGCACCTTGGATGGAACCTGCAGCCGCTTGGTGGAGTTATGAGATTAGGGACAGATCCCGGTATGGTATGCAGGTTAATTCCCGACTCCGTCTTTACCTGGGGCGTAGGTATTGCACCCAGGAGTCCGACTGTATAAGGATGTTTAGGAGAATCAAAAATATCAAGCACATCTCCCTGCTCTACTATGTTTCCGGCGTACATCACGGCGACCCTTTTACACATCTCTGCAATAACTGCAAGGTCATGTGTAATGAACAGGATAGAAGCTCCAACAAGCTGGTTCAGGTTTCTCAGAAGCTTGAGAATCTGAGCCTGGGTGGTGACATCCAAAGCAGTAGTAGGCTCGTCAGCAATCAAGAGTTTTGGGTCTGAGGCCAGTGCAATAGCAATCATAAGCCTTTGTTGCATGCCGCCGCTCAGTTCGTGAGGATAGGATTTCATGATCCTTTCAGGATCGGGCAGGCTGACAAGGGAGAGAAGTTCTTTCGCCCTCCTGTTAGCTTCCGCCTTGAATGCCTTCTCCACCTTCTTTCCAGTGAATATCCTCTTCAAAGAATATGATCTGAACCTGGATCCGCTGGTCATCTTCAGCCTGGTCTCTTCCGCATCAATTGATCTCATCAATTCGCTATTATTTTCTTCAGAAGCAGCAAAACGCTTAATCTCAAGATTTTCTATTTTTTCTTTGTAATCATAATAATCTCTTGCCTCGATCAGGCTGGCTTTATCTACAAGAGTAATACCACCTTTGATCAATGAAACTATCTCACCCTCGATCTCTTTTGGATCTGTGTAATTTTTGAAGATTGAATTTATCTGCGTTTCCAGATCCGCAAGTGCATTCTTTCTGCACCAGTTGTTAAGAATGGATTTTGTCTCTTCTTTGTTATTGAGTACTTCATTCACGGCAAGCTTGACATCATCCAGGGAAAGGTTTGCTCTGTTGATGAGCGAATCCGCTATGACCTTCTTATTATGCAGAAGAATGTTTTCTGTGATCTGGTCACCAGCCTTGAGAACTGGATTAAGGGCAAGGGAAGGTTCCTGGAATATCATTCCAGCCTTCTTTCCCCTGATCTTTGATAGCATGAAATTATGCTTCTTTATTGCCTTCTTATTCCTCTTAATTTTAACATCAGTTTCACTTCTTACTCTTATTTTCGCAAGATCCTTTATGTCACTGAAAATATTGAAGCCGTCTATCACTACTTTCCCGCTCACAACTCTTCCTGGTGGGTCCTGCACGAGATCCATTACGGATAGTGCAGTTACACTTTTACCACACCCGCTTTCTCCCACCATCCCAAATATCTCTCCTTTACGAATGGAGAAACTTATTTTATCCAAGGCTTTTACAATGCCTCTGGACGTGTAAAAATTAGTTACCAGGTCTGTGACCTTAAGGTAATCCTCCTCATTCGTAGCCTTTTTCTCGTTCTGCTCATCTTCTAAGTTTTGGATCGAGTACATCTCTTAAACCATCTCCCATCAAATTGACTGCTACCGTGAATACAAGAAGAAACAACGACGGTATAATAACTGGCCACCAAATCCCCTCTGAAAGATATGACAATCCACCAGAAATCATGTAACCTATTTCTATAGGATAAGCTGATTGACCTAAGGACCCTATAAGGAAAAAAATACTCGCAAAAAGCTGTACGATTGACCCAAGATCCAGGGATATCTGAACATATACAGGTGAAAGAACATTTGGAATAATATGGCCAAACAATATTCTAAAGCTGGATGCTCCACTGGCTCTTGAAGCTTCGACGTACTTAAAAGACTTGGTTTCAAGAGCAAGCCCCCTTGCAAGCCTTGCGTATGTCGGCCACCATATGATTATCAGCGCAAGTACTACATTATCAAATGAAAATCCAAGAACATATACAATCGCGAGCGCAAATACAAAGAAAGGCAGGCTGAAGAATATATCAGTTACCCTCATCATAATTTCATCGAAGATACCGCCAAAGTATCCGGCCGCGGAACCAAGTATTACGCCTATGCCCATTCCCACAAACACAATCAGAACAGTGTAAGCAAGATCTATTCTCAAAGCGCCAAGCATGAGTGGAAGTATTGGCATTGTTGAATAGGTTGTACCAAACCAATACCACCAGGAGCCATTAAATCTAGGAGGAGAAGGCTGGGCTGTATTGGCGATATGACCAGGAACAAAGTTCAGTGCAGTTGAAAGATTGCTTACACCAAGCCATTCCGGATAGACTGCATCTGCTATTGCGATTGCAAAATAGACAAGCGTGATTGCCAGGCCAATCATTGCAATCCTATTCTTCAGAAATAACCGCAAAGTCGCTGTAGAATTCTCTAACCTGGAGTGCTTTTTCGGTTCCATGGTCTTATTACTTCTGAGAGCTGATTCTTCTATCATTTAGATTTCACCTAATACCTGATTCGTGGGTCTAAAATCGCGTAAGTAATGTCAACGAGCAGATTTGCGGTTATAAGGATAATCCCAAACAAGAATGTCGTTCCAAGCACTCCAAATATGGATCCGGACAATATTGTGCTCAGGGCAAGATAACCTATGCCGGGGTAATCGAATACATCTTCTATCAAAACAACACCGCCAAGTAGACCTGCGAACAGGAGACCAAGGACAGTTACTGTTGGAATCAGGGCATTCCTTCTCATGTGAAGCTTGACGACAATGTTCTCAGGAACCCCCTTGGATCTGGCAGTCTTAATATATTCAGAATTAGCGGCATCAACCATGCTTGCCCTTAAAAATCTCAATATTCCTGCCAGCAGGCTCAGTGTTAGAACGAGTACTGGAAGGACAATATGCATGAATGCATTTGCTGCCAGGGCATAGTCCCCATGAATAAGTGAGTCGAATATGATAAGATGAGTGGGCTGTGAAAGCACGACGCCGCCTACACCTGACACCAGCCATGATGGCGGGCTTATAACATTGACAGCGCTAATTGAAAACGTTCCAGAAATAGGGAAAATTCCCAAGGGGTTACCTTTGATCACGCCCCTCCCGAAGAGCACCTGGAATACCACCGCTAGAACGAATACAGGTATGGCATAGAACGAAAGGGAAAATATTCTGCCCAATTGATCTGCAGCTGAATTAGGCCTTGCTCCAATATAGGTTCCAAGAGGAATAGCAATAATAATAGAAAGTATAGCAGCAAAAATCACTAACTGGATTGTATTCGGGAAAAAAAGTCCAATTCCGCTCAGAACTGTACCGCTAAATTTAATTGGCGTGGTGAGCGTCATGTACCCCCAGTTTCCAGTCAATGTATTTGCCAGATAGTGGAGGTAAGCAAATACTATACCCTGATTCAGACCGAGCTGCTTCTCAGCAGTAAGTATGGCTTGAGCCCTGTTTGGGGCTTTTGGGTTGATAAATGCGGAAGCGAGGAATGTATGGGGGAGGGACCACATTAATACAAATACGATGATGGTCAATCCTATGAGAGTAGGTATCATCAAAAGCAGTCTTCTGATAATAAAATATCTGAGTTCCATGGTTCCTCTACTGTGAGCTAATGAAAAAGATGTTTATAACACTTAGGAGATCACTGCGGAAATTACCTACTATCAAATGACCTCGCTTTTTAAATGATACATTCTTTTTCAAAGGAGTACCTGAACAGTTTCTTCTTTTATCCTGCGCAAAAGGAATATTGTGTTTACAATGAAAGTTCATCATAGGTCCAGAATAAAAGATTATAAAGACAGATTGTATAGTTTAGATGTGGTCAATTCATCTTACCGTTTAGTGGTGGTAATCATCACCGTGGTTATCTCCATCATGATGATTATTTCGGTGAATCCAGTTACGGTTGATCACACTTCCTTTGTTGCAAGAGCTGGCCAATACCTCAAGGGTGATTCTATTTCACAAGCATACGACTCTGCTTCAACAGGCCCTTTAGGCAATAATTCGCACAATCCAAACAATTTTGTTGGTCTACGCGCCAGTTACAATGACCGAAATTATTCTCAAGCTACCTCGGTAAAGTATTCAGTTAATTTTACCGAAATTGGACTTCCAGTTGGTGTTACATGGTACGTTAATCTCTCAAACAACCAAAGAATGAGTTCCAACACCACATATATTGAAACTTCGCTGGTAAATGGATCATATAGTTTCTTTATAGGCTCCAGCATTAGTTCCTATTCAGCAAATGGAGGGGTATTTTCAGTCTACGGGGAGTCAAAGGCAATAAACATCACATTTTTTAGAGTATACAGTGTGATTTTCACTGAAGTCGGGGTCAGGCTTAAGGGAACCACACTTGGCTGGGCCTGGACTGTCAATCTTTCCAGAGGACCGCAGGGACTTACTTTTGGACTGGATATCCAGTTTCGTCTCCCGAACGGTACTTATGAATACAAGGCAACTTCTACGAATAGGTCTTATTATCCTGAACAGCCAACCGGTAACTTTACTGTCAAAGGAACCCCTCTCTCCAGGAATATAGTGTTCAATCTCGTTGCGTACAAGGTTTTTTTCAATGAAGTCGGTTTGCCAACCGGGACAACATGGTGCCTTTCTTTTAATGATACAAAATCCAATATTAGCGGTACTTCATTGACTTTTGTGATGCCTAATGGAACTTATAATTACAGCATATCCACATCCTCTAATTATTCATCTGCATGCTCTTCTGGTCAAGTAACCGTCAATGGATCAAACCTGTACAAGAATATTACTTTCTCCAGAGAAGTTCTACAAAGAGATGCTACCCTTTCAGTGATTATCGAGGAATTAATCTTGCCTGCGCTTGCAGTAATTTCCATTATAACATTCATATATATCAAGAGAAGGAAATAGTGTGCGAAAATCAATAGCTGACAGGCACGGTGCGAGTTCAGTTTCATTGACATCATAAAGCAGATCAGATTTGTGAGCAAATATACAAACAATATTCTTCGTCCGAACTGATTCATCATAACCTATCATAATTCGCAGAATTTATTCCTTAACATTCAATTTTTTCCAAAGTATTATGCGTTCAGAGATCTGCTTTGAATCATATGGCAATTCTTTTACATTTTATTCGTGAATACAAAATTCGGTAACTATATTATGGATAACACAATTATTAATTATGAGCGAGCCTTTTTATTTCAAGCGTTATGACATGGTAATAGGAAAGGCAGAAAACACAGAAGAATTAAGGAAGGAAATGGAAAGATTGAGAACCGAGGACCCGTTTGCTGTTCTTTACCACATCAAGGAAGGTCATATTTCGAATTGGCTGGCGTCTATAGGCAAAAGAGACCTTGCCGAGGCAATTAAGCCCACCATGACAATTGATGAGACTATTAGCGTTCTTTCGGGATCTGCCACTACGCATAGAGGTAGACCAAGAAACGGACATAATGAACATGGAAGAAAGCAGGGACCCAGAATGTCTCATCAGAACAGAAACTAGACTACCAGGTTGTCTTTTTTAAAAATATTGACGAAATGAAAGGCCTGCCAGATTCTATATACAGGGTGCAGTTGAATTCTGGGTTCACATTCTCAGATCTTGAAGAAAGTCTGCCCTATTTCAGGAGACTTGGTGTATCTCACCTTTATTTATCTCCCATAATGGAAGCAGCAAAGGGTAGCACTCATTTCTACAATACATATGACTTCACTGCAATAAGTTCAGTTCTGGGCGGTGAGAATGGCTTCGAAGCACTTGCTTTACGATGCCAACAGCTGGGATTGGGGTTGATCCTTGACATCGTCCCTAACCACATGACAATTCTGAACAGGTTCATGCTGGATTATCTTAAACATGGGAGACAGTCAGCATTCAGATATCTGTTCGATATTGATCTCAATGCTCCAGAATATCCTGGAAAGATAATACTGCCACTGCTGGATTTTTACCCCATTCAGGAACCCGATAGGATAGCAATTACCGAAGGTTCAGTTCTGGTCGACAACGGCAGGATGGAACTGCCAGTCTCCTCATACAGTAATACCGGAAACAAAGCAGAAATCTTAGCCGAGCAACCTTATGTCCTGACTCACTGGAAGGAAGCCTCGAGAATTATCAATTATCGAAGATTCTTTGCGGTAAATGATCTGATTGCCATCCGGATTGAAAGAAGGAAAAACTTTGATATTTTCCACTTAAAGATAAAAGATCTGGCTTCAAGAGGTCTGATCCACGGTCTTCGGGTTGATCATATCGATGGACTATACGATCCATTGACATACTTGCGAAGGCTGCACAAAATTTCCGGAAATATTCCGATCTGGGTTGAAAAGATACTTGCAAGAGATGAAACCATAAATGGTGACTGGCCAGTCGAAGGTGATACCGGTTATTCAGCAAGATCCAGAATCAACTCCGTCTTCATAGATATTGATTCTCTGAGAGCCGTCAGAAATCTGTTCAGGAGAAATGGAGGCGCGAAATATGAAGGTGAAAAATACAGGATTGACTTGAAGATTGAGATATCGAAAAAGCTTTTCCATTCGGACTTAAAAAAATATTCACGTCTAATCCAGAGTAGACTAAAATCTGCAAAGTTAATTGGTCTATCCACTGACGGGATCTTAGAGGCGCTGAGGGCAACGATAGCCTGCATGGATCAATACAGGACATATTCCACACCCTCAATGGTTGATAGCATAAAGTGGATTACAGCCGCGGATAAAGCAACGCAATATTTTCCGGAAATTTCCCATGAACTGACAGGCATGAAGACTTTCATTCATTATGCAAGCATAGATCATAGATTCAATCATGTACTGAGAAGAATTGAACAATTCACCGGATCCGTAATGGCAAAATCCATGGAGGATTGTTTCTTCTACAGGTATTCCGCATTGTTCTCAACATGCCTTGTTGGCAGCATGCCGTTTGAAGATACATACAGCGATGCGGAAATACATTCATTTTTTGCAAACATCCAACTGTCTGGGAAGAGGCCTATAGTTACCCTTTCAACCCACGATACTAAATTTGGTGAGGATGCAATTGCAAGGTTCAACGCGTTGAGCGACATGCTTCCTGATTGGGAAGCACTCTTGACTCACTTTGGCGAAACCGGAATAGAGCTATATGATATTTACAGAATACTACAGGCCATTCTTGGTACATATGACGCATCTGACCGAGACTATAAGGACAGGTTGCGATCTTACATCATCAAGGCATTGAGGGAATCTGGTGAAAATACGAGCTGGGAATATCCATCTACTGATTATGAAACAAAATGCCTTGAATTTGCTGAAAATTCTGTTGCAGAGATTGAGAAAAATTGGAAGGAATTATTGCACAAAATTCAATTTCTCGGAGGGCTGAATAGTCTTTCACAGACAGTTCTCAAGTTTATGGCTCCCGGGATACCGGACACATATCAGGGAAGTGAATCAATGAATCTCTCATTTGTAGATCCTGATAACAGGAAAACAGTAAATTTCAGTGCACTGTTCAAAAAACTGGAACGCTTATCATCAAAAAACCCAAAAACGAAAGAGGAAAATATTGTAAACGGTGATCTCAAGCTTTGGTTAACTTCTAAGTTGCTCTCGGTCAGATCAAGATTTTCCTCACATCTTGCCGAGGGCTTGTACTTTCCTCTAAAATTCACAGGCAAAAATGCCGATAATATTTTTGGTTTCTTTTATAAGCTTGAAGATAGCTATGTTATAACACTTGTCAGCAGGCACCACCATTCAATTATATCCGGAGGATCTTACACGTCGGAATGCTGGAATAAGATCAAAGTTAAAGGTCTGCCAAACTTACAGGGAAATATCACTGACCTGATCACTGGAAAGATCCATTCCAGGATGGTACTTGAGGATATCTTGAAAGAATATCCATTTGCGGTCCTGGAGGCATCATAGGATGAGGGATCATAGAAATCTGGGTGCATACTGCGATGGAGGGATTTTTACAATCAGTGTCTGGGCTCCGACGCACGACAAAATTTTCTTTCATCCCATCAATGGGAAAGAAATGGAAATGGATAAAGAAGGAGAATATTTTTCCTTGGAACTTGAGGGTAGCAAGGATTCAGATCAATATATGCTGAATGTTGATGGAAATATTCTTGCAGATCCGCTTTCCAGGTACCAACCACGGGGTGTAGGTGGACCGTCAATACTGGTTGATACATCCAGATTTAAATGGTCAACTGACCGGTGGGAACAGCATAAGATGGACGAACAGATCATTTACGAAATGCATCTGGGTACCTTTACAATGGAGGGAACGTACAGAGGAGCTGAGAACAAGCTGCAATACCTGAAGGATCTTGGAGTGACTGCGATTGAGATAATGCCACTTTCCCAGGCATATGGGACAAGAAACTGGGGTTACGACGGTGTCTTTCCTTTCTCACCTTCCTACTCATATGGGCTTCCATCAGATCTAGCGCATTTCATTGATAGATGTCATTCGGTGGGACTTTCATGCTTTCTTGATATTGTCTATAATCATTTGGGCCCGGTAGGAAATGTCTTTCCGTCATTTGCACCTTACTTTTCGAACAAGTATTCAACACCCTGGGGTCAGGCAATAAATCTTGACGGACCTTACTCTGGGGGCGTGAGGGAAATGCTGCTTGCAAACCTTAGCTACTGGGTTGAGGATTATAGCTTTGATGGATTCAGGATGGATTCCACCCAAAACATTTACGATTCTTCACCCAGACACTTTCTTTCCGAAGTTACTAATCTTGTGCATTCACTTTCGTCCAGGCTCGGCAGAAAGATCCTGATTATAGCCGAATCGGACAAGAATGATGTCTCGATAATCAGGCCACCTGAAAAATGTGGCCTTGGGTTCGATGGAGTATGGGCAGACGACCTGCACCACTCTTTTCATTCATACACTACAGGAGAAAAGGCAGGCTATTATTCAGATTACGGTAACTTCTCGGATATTGCATACACACTTGAACATGGATTCCTTTATGACGGAAAATATTCAAAATATCTAAAAGCATCTCGCGGTACAGACTTTTCTGGACAGAATCCATCATCTCTTATAGTCGCACTTCAGAATCATGATCAGATAGGCAACAGGGCCCTAGGTGAAAGAATATCCACGCTGGTCTCATTTGAGGAGCTCAAGCTTGGTGCATCAGTCTTCATTCTCTCACCATTTACCCCAATGATATTTATGGGAGAAGAATACGGCGAAACATCCCCGTTCTGGTTCTTCATGCAGACAGAGGATAGGAAATTTGCTGAAATTGTCAATAGTGGCAGGAGAAGAGAATTCAAGGACTTCGGCTGGCCGGATAAGATCAGAGATCCTGACAGTGACTCAACATTTATGGAATCCAAGCTTAAATGGAGCGAAGACGCCAAGAGCCGCTGCATACTGGCCCTCTACAAGGATCTTATTCAAGCAAGAATGGACTATATCCAATCATCGGGCAGAGATAACTGGAAAGTTTTATCTGAGAAAAATGTCATAAAGATATCCTATCCCAATACTGAGCTGACTGTAATCCATAATTTTGCTCATGAGCCCGTGAAGGTTTCAGGAAGAGTAATACTCAATACATCTTCTCCAAGATTTGGTGGATCAAATACAAATTCAGGGATTATTTCAGAACCCGGGTCTGTACTTGCGATTCAATCATAGAACAGACCGGAAAACTGCAGACGAATCCGGAGGCAAGGTAATTCTCCTGTCTGTAAATTTTCTTGGCATGGATTCAAGAGGATCAAAGGAGTTGATGATCATCTCCCAGCTGTCCTGGAGCGTCTCAGAGATGGAAAAATCAACGCTGTTCTTTCCGGCGTTAAAGAAGAGGAGTATGCTGGGGGATACTGCCTTGTCCGGTTGCGATTCGGAGTCAAGTCCTGAAATATACACTGAAAGAGCCTTGAAATTCGGGTCAGTCCATTCTGAATAACCTACCGCGTTACCGCCGGGATTGAACCAGTGAACATCCTTTGTACCAGTTTCAGCAATAATGTCACCGGAGAAGAATTCCTTTCTTCTCAGGCATGGAGTTGAAGTTCTTAGCGAAATTAGCCTCTTCAGGAAAGCCTTAATCTCCTCTTTATTACTACTATAGGACCAGTTATACCAGCTTATTTCGTTGTCCTGGCAGTAGGCATTGTTGTTTCCCTTCTGTGTTCTTAATATTTCATCGCCACCCAGTACCATCGGCGCTCCCTGTGATACCATGAGGGTTGTAAGAAGATTCTTGATCCTCTTGATCCTCTTTCTAATGATATCGGGATCATCTGTTTCACCTTCAACACCAAAATTATCAGCATAATTTTCATTTGTTCCATCTGAATTGTTCTCTTTGTTGGCCTCATTATGCTTATTCAAATAAGATACAAGATCGAGCATGGTGAAGCCATCATGAGAAGTGACGTAATTGATGCTCGCATGGGGCTTCCTGTCTGAATTCTCATAGAGATCGGGCGATCCAGAAAGTCGCGTAGCGAATTCTCCAGTCAGACCGTCATCACCGCGCCAGAACCTGCGAACACAATCCCTGTATTTACCATTCCACTCTGCCCATTTAACCGGGAAATTTCCTACCTGGTACCCTCCAGGGCCAACATCCCAGGGTTCAGCAATCAGCTTGACCTTTGATATAACAGGATCCTGATGGATCACGTCAAAGAACGCCGACAAACGGTCTACTGCATAAAACTGCCTTGCAAGAGTTGAGGCAAGATCGAACCTGAAGCCGTCAACATGCATTTCCGTGACCCAGTATCTAAGGCTGTCCATAATGAGTTGCAATACCTGGGGATGCCTGACGTTAAGGCTGTTTCCAGTTCCGGTGAAATCATTGTAATATCGAGGATTTTCCTCGTTCAGTCTATAATAGACTGAGTTATCCAGGCCTCTGAATGATATGGTTGGGCCTAGGTGGTTACCCTCTGCCGTATGGTTATATACAACATCCATGATGACTTCAATGCTGTTGTCATGTAGCTTCTTCACCATCTGCTTGAACTCGCTCACCTGTCCTACAGGTGTGTTCTGAGAAGAAAATCTTATGTCCGGGGCAAAGAATCCAATCGTATTATATCCCCAGTAATTGTTCAGACCGCTATCAACCAGCATCTTATTGTCTATTCTGTGCTGGACAGGCATGATCTCGACGGCAGTTATTCCCAGATCATGAAAATAATCTATCATCTTATCCGAGCTAAGGCCAAGATATGTCCCCCTCAACTCACCAGGCAGATCCTCCTTCAGGAAAGTTAAACCCTTCATGTGTGTTTCATAGATAACAGTCTCTGACCACGGCGTGTTTGGTCTCTCAACGTCTCCCCATTCGAACGCATCATCAACTACGGCACATTTCGGTATGTTTCCAGCATCTTCGACATCGCTGAAAGAGAGATCCTCAGACGGGTTCCCCATCCTGTAGCCGAATATGCCATCACTCCAGTTTATCTTTCCCCCTATGGATTTGGCATATGGATCAATAAGAAGCTTGTTTTTGTTGAATCTTAATCCCTTTTCAGGGGCATATGCTCCAAACGCCCTATACCCGTATAGTGATCCGCTCTTTAGACCAGGTACGAGGACATGCCATACATTTGCAGTTTTCTCTTTCAGTTCAATTACTTCATAAGGATCAGAGTCGTAAACCGACTTGAACAGTTCAAGGTTTATCCGATCTGCATTTTCTGAAAATACTGCAAAATTGACCCCCTCACCAGTAATAGTAGCGCCGAGAGGATATGGTTGCCCTGGTTTCAGTTCCGACATTACCGATTCGTAATTGCTCACTTGGTATGAACTTAATTCTATACGCGAACAATTTCATCCTGCGGATAATCATGTTCTCAATATTCCTGCATGCCTCTAAAAAGGTTTTTCATGTGAAATTTCTTGGACTTTTTCATCATAAAAATCATTAAGGATTGAATCGGCTCAAACCATGAGAAGCAATTGCAGTCATAATCATCGCCCTTCGGTACAGATATGGTTAGACAGGTACTCTATGGGATTAGTTGCCACTAAACTATTGTCCGCGGGGATCGCCGAAAACTCTGCCTATTTCTATTATCTGATCTTCTGGAACATCTAGTATTCAGAAATTTACGAAAGTATGAGCAAGAAAGCTCCGACCTTCAGGGAGGAGAGGATGTCAAGTATTACAATATATAGTGTTTAATTCGACCTTGGAGTCCCATTCATACCTCATTCCAACACCATGTTCTAGTCTCCGGGATGTTTTGAAATGATGTGTTAATTGACAGGAAATGAGCCTTCATGAAAACATATGACTTCTATCTCATTTGTATAGGAACTATAAGGTGAAACTCACGTCTATAAACCTTGGCCTATACACGGAGACGTTGGTTATGGCTCTAGGGCCGAACCCATCCACGTTGTATGAGATAACTAAAGTACTGTTCCCAATTTCGGCCTGAATATGTGGACCATAGGTCCATACGCCATATTCAGTCGAATTACTGTATATGCTCTGTTCAGGCGTTATATATAGTAATTCCTTATCGTTATATGGGCCAGTTATGTTAGGGGAAAAGTACGCAAAAATCTTACCGTCAAAAACGGCGAGAGGACTTGATGCATCAGTTGTAATTATCGCAAAATATTTCCCAACTGTAGCCACACTATATCCATTTGTCACTGAAGAGAAGAATGGGGAAACTTGAGCGCAATTCTGTGTCCAGCCAGAGCCATCAAAATAGCTCCAACTTCCTAATGGGTTAGTTCCGTTGACCCTTGCAACATAGGCGAGGGTAGAATTGTATTTTGTTCCGAATATGTAGGTTTCTCCATTATACGGTAAAAGCCACTCTGTCCATATTATATTTGGTTTTTGAAGATTGTATACGTTCTCAACCTTAAAGGAACTGCTATTGAGGATTGCCAGAAAATTACCAAGAAATTTAACGCTCAGTATATTCGATCCATTGGTTGTGTATTCACCCATTAGAATATCAATTTGATTACCACTCTTTATTGCAGCACCCGGCCAATACCAGTCGTTGGAACTTGGAGGGTCAAGATAGCCAGAAAGTTGCCCATTGCTATTATTAACCAAAGTTTTTAGGATTACGCCATTTCGCTCAATTACTATTGAGTTATGCACAATTGGTGTCTCTGGAATAGGATATCTGGTTCCATTTGGAAGCACGCTTCCCAGTAAAGTGTCATCAAATATCCACATAGTGCAAGAATTGTTAAGCTGGACCGAATATGTGCCGTCTGCGCCCGTCCAGGATGCTCCATTACCGTTATTTCCATATTCGTCAAACATCTGTTCGAGTGATGTATTATTACTTAGTGAAAACTCGGTAGGATAGTCAGGTGCTTGGTGTCCATTAATTAGAAAACCTATATTATTCAATCCACCGTCCTTCAATATATTATATCCTACGAATAAAATGAACAATATTATCACAAATGATATAAATTTCTTAAGCGCACCCATAATGATAAATATTATTTGAGACTTAAAAGTTATTGTCCAAGTCTGGTAAAATTATTTTATGGTGAGATATTTTTAATGGTTTAGACAGGGGTGAGTAAGAAATTAACAAGTGTACCGAATCTGAAAATCAAATCTCAGAGGTAATGAAAAGTGATTCTTCTTCATTATCTTTCTTGCAATGCGGCAAATATTCAGGATACTGAACCATTTAAGATTCATAACCTGCTGGGAAAGATGTTCTTCAACGATGTCTCCTTTGGAAGTTCAAAGATGAAAGTATAGTTGAAAGGAGCGGTGCTGAATGCTTTGCTGTGGTTCCAGAAAAGGCAGATGGGTTCGTTTACCTCCTCAGAGAATTGATGCCTATGAGTTAAACAATGGGCGTTTGGGTTCCTTAAAATAATGCAATCTTTTTGTTTTCCATTAAAAAATGTGTATCCTTCTGATGGTTTATGTCAGCCTCAGGACAAGGCCTAAGGATGGCATTAACCGTTAGAAAAGTTCTACATTTTTTTCGTTTTAAGTCAGTGTAATCCTCTGTGCCGGTGGTCTGCCTGACTAAAATCATGAAATATGATATTAGCATTACATAACATGTGACTGTGGAAGGTATGCTTGGAGATATACTATATTCGAATAGAAAGACGTAATCCATGACCGAATAGTACTGAATAAAACCGTACTTCCTTCGAAGAACAAACAACAGTATAGGGACATTCTATTAGAATACAGGCCACAAAGAACTGCATAACACTAGTTATGATAGAGGATAGGTAGGGAGTTGAACCCTATTATATGGGATCTGCAGTCCCACGCATAACCGCTCTGCCACCTATCCAAGGGAATTTTGGTCTACCGATAATTGCACACCTTCCTTAAATTTGATCTTCACGAAATGAGGAACTTATGTATATACTGCTTACAATAGAGGATTATGAATGAAGATATGAAAGGTGCAACTGTCACAAAAAATGATTTTAGGGAACCTTTATCCAGATACATAATAGAAGTAAAAAGAAATAGGAATTTTGTTCGTTCCACTATTGAAATATTAGAAGCAAAGAAAACTGTTTTTAGAATCAAGGACACTACGATTGAAATTGATGTAGTTACAGATTCTATTTCAAAGGTTCTTGAGAGCATTTACTCTAGTTTTCTGATCGTGGATATAAGAAAGGTTCAGGAACGGAAACATATCGCGAATCCTAGCTTATTTGAAATCTTGAGTAGTATGCTTGAATGTGAAATTCTCTCCTGTAGTGAGAGATTCTGGGAATGTCATACTGTACTCGAGAGCGTTTGGATGCATTCCGGCATAGAATACAAGTCATTCCTCCAATCGATCATTCTCTTCTCAAGCTCACAGGCAAAGTACCAGATGTCAAATACAGATGCAGCCGAGAGGATGTATTTGAGGGCACACACAATGCTTTTAAAATCAGGAAAATCAAATATGGTTCTTACCGACCTGAAGGACGACTTCTACTATCCTATTTACTTGAGATTTAACATACCAAATGAAGTTCGCATTAATTCTTACCTCAGGCACTTCAATGCACTGTAATTAGGACAGCATCTTCAACGCAATACTATTCCAATTGGTTTCAATTGTTATAAAGATACAAACTCAAGCTATAATAAATATGTGACAAACAATGGACAAAACAAAGATAAGAGTTGTTAAAGCTTATCTCTAATGTTTTCATGCAGGAAGGAATGATAAAGATCAATGAAATATTACGTGGCGGATATGAGAACAAGGAGGTATCTATACGTGGGTGGGTGTACCGTAACAGATCCAGTGGAAAGATCACTTTTACTGTTGTAAGAGACTCATCTGGTATTATACAGTGTATTTCCAAAGAAGGTGAAATCCCAGATGATTTCTATCAGCAGATGAAAAATCTTACTATAGAAAGCAGCCTCGAACTAACAGGTATCGTTTCTAAAGATAGTCGCGGCGTCACAGGGTTTGAGATAAAGGTAACGAGTGGAAAGATTTACCAGAGAAATGATTCTTTTCCAATCTCCCGGGACAAATCAGAGGAGTTTCTTCTTGATATTCGTCATCTCTGGCTGAGGAGCAGAGAATTTACCTCGGTCCTGAAAATTAGATCCACTGTATTTAACGCATTTTCTGAATTCTTCAACAATGAAGGCTTCTACAATACCCAGGGCCCAATGATGGTATCAACACAGACCGAAGGTGGATCTACGCTGTTCCAGGTCCCATTCTTTGACCAGAAGGCATACCTGACGCAAAGTTCACAGTTTTACCTTGAAGCCCTGATCTTCAGTCTTGAGAAAGTCTATACAATTGCTCCAAGCTTCAGGGCTGAAAAGTCACGCACCAGGAGGCACCTGACTGAATACTGGCATGCTGAAGCTGAAGTCGCCTGGATAGGTAACGAAGAGATGATGCAGATCGAAGAGCGTATGATCGATTTCATCGTATCCAAGGTACTGAGCGAGAATGCAGACGAGCTCGCCTTGATCAACAGAAATACAGAACCCCTCAAAAAGGTAAAGGCTCCCTTCCCAAGAATGAAATATGCTGCACTGATAGAGAAAGCACAGTCCTGGGGTCTGAACATGAAGTATATGGATGATCTCGGGGCAGACGAGGAAAGAGCGATAACCGTGCACTTCGATAAACCTGTCTTCGTTACCCATTATCCACAGGAACTGAAGGCATTTTATCACAGGCCTGATCCTGAATCACCAAACGAGATTCTGTGCCACGATCTTCTGGCACCTGAAGGCTGCGGCGAGATTATTGGAGGGGGAGAAAGAATCTGGGAACTGAATCTTCTTGAGGAGCGGATGCGATCAATGAATATAGATCCACAGGCATATTCCTGGTATCTTGACTTGAGAAGATACGGTAGCGTCCCGCACTCTGGATTCGGCCTAGGTCTTGACAGGCTGGTCTGGTGGGTCTGCGGGCTTGAAAGCATCAGAGACGCTATTCCATTTCCGAGAACAATAAGAAGAATTACACCATGAAGACAATGAATAGGAAAGAGTTTCTCTCGGCCTTCAATGGAAATAGGGAATCCGTTCCTGTCTGGTTTATGCGGCAGGCAGGCAGATATCTTCCATCCTACCAAAAAATTAGACAGAACAAGACAATAAAGGAGATGTGCTCTGATGCTTCCACTATTTCTGATATCTCATACATGCCTGTTAAAGAGATAGGCGTTGACGCATCAATCATATTCTTTGATATCACCATTCCACTCGAAGCCATGGGATATAATGTTGAATTCAGGGAAAATATCGGGCCTGTTATTTCAGTAATGGATAAAGGTCGGGCAATACATGGATATGAACTTAAGTCTGATAATTATTCCCTTTATGATGGTATTAAGCTGTTCAGGAGCAATCATCCGGACACTTTCCTCTATGGATTCACGGGTGGCCCAATAACACTTGCATCATATGTCATTGCTGGATCCTCTGATCGGGATTTGGGGCAAACGATAAAGACCATACTTAATGACCCACGGAAATACAGAGATATCATGACAAGCCTGTCAGAAATGATTGTCGAAACTGCAAGGCAGCAGGTAAGATCAGGTGCAGATGCAGTTCAGGTATTTGACAGCTGGTCTGGATCCTTGCCCTACAGCCTATTTATTGACTATTTCAATGATTATCTCCTCCCACTTTCGGCTGAACTTTCTTCTTTGCGTACTGTCTACTTTTCAACAAGGACATCAGGCTATATGTCTCTTCTTTCAAGAACACATTTCTCATACCTGTCCATGGATTCTAGAGTCAGGTTATCAGAAGCATATTCAGTCTGCAATAAAGGAAAAGGGATGCAGGGAAACCTTGATCCTCTGTACACCACAGCCGATATCAAAGTGGCAAAGCATGAGACGCAGAGGATACTCGAGGATGCGAAGAAAATAGATCGATATGTATTCAATCTGGGGCATGGTGTTATGCCCGAAACCAGCACTGAATGCCTCAGGGAGATAGTTGGGACGGTACATTCATATGGTAAATAGAAAAGCAGCAATTATAATGGCATACGGAAGCCCGGAAAATATCAGTGATCTGGACGCTTATCTCCAGGACATATTTGGAAAAGCTCCTGTTCCACCAGATGCCCGCGCAGACAATCTGAAGAAGTATTCTCTCTTTGGCAACAGATCACCTTCCAATCACATTCTGGATTCTTTGAAAAGAAAAATGCAGGATAGATTATCAGATAGCGGCATAGATGTTTACATGTCATTCAAGCACTGGCATCCCAGCCTCAAGGAGACGGCCGAAATGATAGTGAACGCCGATTATAGAGAAATAGTAGAACTTCCACTTTTCCCATTTCCGTCCGAGGGTGTTTTCAATTCATATTCCATTCCATTTTCTGAGGAACTGACAGCAAGGCATTTCAAAGGCAAGAGACATTCGATCAATGGCTTCTTTCAAAACGCAGGTTTTCTTGAGATATGGTCTTCAAGGATCAAGAGTATGCTTGAAAATGACCACTATGACCGACTCCTGCTGACTGCGCACAGCCTACCGACCTCTCGGAACGGTGAAGAAGCATATTCAACGGCATTTTTCGCATTCTGCAGAAATTTGGCAAATTCTATCCAGACCGTTAAACCTATAGCTGGATTCCAGAGCAGGAGCAAGTATGGAAATTCATGGCTGGAACCATCGATCCAGAAGGTGATAGCTGGCGAATCCGGCGTCGAATCTGTTCTGGTAGCTCCGCTTGGTTTCTGCTATGAGCATTTGGAGGTCCTTTACGATCTGGACATAGATTTTTCACTTTATCTGAAAAACCTTGGCATGAAATACGCAAGGGTGAAGCTGATGAACGACTCAGAAGATTTCATCAATTTTCTTAGTGATGTTATCATATCAAACTTTCCTTAAGGCTAAGTGCCATCTACAGATCATGACGATTTGGTCTATTTTACAGCCGGTCTGTGGAAATTGCATTTTAGCGGTTATGCCTACTTGATTAAGTAGCAAAAAATTCTGTAAATCTATTTGCAGCATGAAGCAAAAATACAACAAAAAGTTTTACAATACTGTTACGAAATCTAATTGCCGTGGATGATTGAGCGAAATATTTTAAACCATGCTGGAAAAAATATGTGCGGCATATTCAGCAATCATCATTCCTCTTATTTTTAGATACGTTTCCAGAAGCCCAGCTTTACAGAAAATGCGCTGATTGCGTGTTGATCTCTACCTGTCATTCTTCTTGCGAGATTATCGTATATGCGTATCTTCTATATCGAGGACTTTTTTGTTCTAATAAAAGGTGATCGACTCGTAAGGATCAAGGCGAACTCATCCACACAAAACTCAATCTGTTCAAATAAACTACGATCATTTATGCCTTCGCTGTTCGAAACAACAATGGATCGCCCGTAGGAGAAAGAGATATCTAGTCCATATCCGATCCTCAACTCATGAATTCACTCACTGTTTTTACATATAACGCCGACGAGTTTTTGAGGGAAGTCTCGAAAAAAGGTACATCCTCCGACATAGAGTTTCATGAAAGAAAAAGTGACGATTCAATACTTACTTTCATTTCACCGATCAGGTATCCTGAAAAGATATCTTCTCTGACTGATTCTATCTTTGCCGCGGATATTGCGGTTGTGAATGTCACTACACTGAACAGGGACCTTGGTGAGGTGATAGTTGCACTGGATCTTATGGGACCTGATACAGGCTTTATAACCTTCGAGGATCCAAACATAATTGATCAGGTGAGGCCACTCCTTAAGGGCACCCGGCTGGCATCGTACGAAATTACGGAGAAGAAGCCTGTTGAACTTGCAGATCAGATCAGCACTATCAAGACAAAAAAACCAGAGTCACCTACAACAGTCATAATAGATCATTTCTTCGGTGTAAAAAGCGTTGGTACAGTCGCGCTTGGGTTCGTATTGTCCGGTACTGTCCGCAAGCACCAGGATCTTGAATTATCATATCTGGACAGGAAAGTGCAGGTACGATCAATCCAGATGCATGATGTCGATGTTGAATCTGCTGGCCCGGGTGCAAGAGTCGGGCTTGCGTTGAAAAATGCGGATCCGGAAGAACTTGAACGCGGCATGCTTCTTTCAGAGAAACCATTTGAATATGCATCTGTAATCGAATCAAAGATAGTTCTACACAGGTCTGTAAAACGCATTCCTGATGGACAGGTAGAGGTGTTTGTATCCGACTATATGCGCTATCAGAGGGGCTTCTACGACGGGAAATCCCTCAATATGGACAAGAAGGTATGCCTTCCCGGAAAAAGCCTTGTTGTATCAAGCCCGGCTGTAGTCCCCAGGATCTTCGGCAGGATCAATGTCTGAAACGTGCCATCTTGCGGGCAAGCATTTCTGCAGTACCGATGTCCCTGCGCATGTAATACTCTCCATGCACCAATGAAGATGCAGCATCAACTTTTTTGGCTGCATCCGGAATCGATTCAGCAATGCCCACAATCGCAATAGATCGGGAAGAAGTCATTTCTATGCTTGAAAGAGATCCATTCACCGCAGCATAATACATCTTTGTGCTCTTATCCTTCAATGGATCGATACTTAGCCTTCCTGGTTTAGGCTGGGATCCGTATCCTATTGGCACCACATATCTCAGCACTGTCGCTTTTTTCAAAAAGTTGATCCTGCTGCTGAGATTCCCATTTGCAACTCCGAACAGTATATCAACAAGACTATCCTGAAGGATTGACAGGACATTTATCCCTTCAGGATCGGCGAATCTTGCATTGATCTCTATAAGCCTCACTCCAGACTGTGTGAGCATGAACTGTCCGTACATTATCCCCCTGAATGGATACCCCTCATTCCGAAGTGCTATTGAGACCTGCTTGAGTATATTGAAGGCATCATCTCTGGATTTTCTATCGATAAATGGGAGAAGGTGATCGCTGTCAGTTATAGAACCCATTCCACCTGTATTTGGCCCCGTATCACCCTCATAGGCTCGCTTGTAATCCTGTGCAAGAGGCATTCCCGTGAGGGTCGTGCCGTCTGTAAATGCCTGGAGCGAAAACTCCTCTCCGACAAGCTTCTCTTCTATCAGCACGCTTCCATCTTTCTTTATGATGTCGAGAGCATAGTTCAAACCTTCCTGCGATGAAGAGAAATGATCCCCCATAACCCTGACACCCTTACCTCCAGTCAGTCCCCTTGGCTTGACAACAAAATCCTTCTGGTAAGAGGAGATCCATTCCGTGCATTCCTTTTCTGAAGTGAAGCTTTTGTTTAAAACACCGCCTGCAACGCCGTGCTTCTCGAGCAGGTTTCTCATGAATATTTTATCAGTCTCTATTCTGGCAGCATTCATGGATGGCGATGCAGTCGGTACGCCTTTATCTGTGAGGGAATCAACCAGTGGGGTAGCAAGCACAGGGTCTGGGCCGATGAATGCCAGATCCACCTTATTTAAAATAGCGAAATTAAGTATCTTATCCCAGTCCGTCTCCCTGGCAATGAGGGAAGCCCTGGAATATCTCAGTATTGACGGATTCCTGTTGCCCATTGCCGCATAAATTTCTGCGCCCGATTCCTGAAGCTTTGTGGCAATGGCATCTTCACGTCCTCCACTTCCAACAAGCAGGATCTTAATCGACAGGCTTCTCATCCCGGCTTGATTTAAGCATATCTGAAACCTGTTCCCTGGATACCTTGAAGTACTTGTAAAAATTCTTTCCTATCCTGAAAATTTCAGTGTTTCTGTATTTCTCTGAAACAATGATCTTGCGCTTTTTCAGATCAGAAAGGATCCTTTCTGTACTTTCACCAAACCTCTTTGTGACTTCTCCCCTCAGTAAACCGTCCGACGTGATAACCATGGAAAGCAGTTCCTGTGCCTCCTTCGGAAATTCCGGCATAGATACTGGTTCTACTATCTCCACGTACTCTTCCTTGACTTCCATCTTGTAGCGAATTCCTATCTTTGCAATTCTCAATGCTGTTTCCCTTGAAGAATAGTCCTTCATCAGGGACCGGAGTGCTTTCGACACGGCATCCTTGTCTTCGTTCAATGGAATAGACATGTCGCCGACAGACATCGGTTCCTGAGAAGCGAAGAGGAGTGCCTCGACGGCAAGCTTCAAATTCATTAGTTAAGATATATGATAGTTTATAATATTATTTTCCAAATTGAAAGTTGCTTGCTTTTCAACAAGCAAGATGGTTATCTTTCCTGCCGATTCAAAGAGAAATATTAACTAGTGACCTTGACATTAAGTATTGGACCGAACATATGTTCGCTACAAGGAAAGTTGAAGCAACTGAGGACCTTGAGGTCATTCCCAGCACTTCCAGAGGCAGCAAAGCATCTGTGCTATTCTGGTTATGGTTTGCCTCAAACCTGACAATCGGTGATTTCCTTATTGGCCTGCTTGCCCAGGGCTACGGACTTGGCTATTTGAACACTGTCATGGCGCTTGCGATTGGCACAATCCTTGGTGGAGTTCTCCTGGCACTTATGAGCGTTATGGGTCCTCTATTTGGTATGTCACAGATGAGGATCGGGCGGTACACGTTTGGAAGAAAAGGTGGCATCGTCATGTCACTATTGCAGTGGGGAAACACGCTTGGCTGGTTCACCTTCAATTCTATAATTGCTGCTTCAGCACTTGCGCTTGCGATTGGCGTCAAACTATACGCAATTCCGATCGCAGTCACCGTTCTCCTCGTACTTGGGCTCATCCTTCTAGGGCACAAAACAATACAGAGATTTGAGAGAGGAATGTCCATCGTTCTTGGCGTATTGTTTATCATAATCCTTGCATACTCGATTGAGAAAATAGGCGTTTTCGGCAACTCTGCCGCACCTGTTGCCTTTTCTGCAGTCTCCTTTGGATGGATCGTGGCATTCAGTTTTTCCTATATAATGAGCTGGGGACCATATGCTTCCGACTACTCCAAGCATCTCGAACCATCAGTCTCGCGAAAGAGCATCGCAGTTTACGTCCTTTTAGGGGCTGGACTCGCATCTTTCTTCTCTGAGCTTGTTGGCTACTATGTCGGAATGGCCACCAACTCCACCAGTCCCAACCCCGCACAGCCTCTTGCACAGTTCCTGGGAAAATATGCTCTTATCGGGCTATATTTCCTGTTCCTTGGAGGACTGTCTGCAAACGCCATCAACCTGTACTCAAACACAATGAGCATAAGGGCAGCCGGTGTAAAGTTGGAGAGAAAATATATCGCCGTTATCGTAACTGCAGCTGCGGGTGTTCTTGCATATCTTGGATATAACAGCTTCTATGTTTCTTACGAAAATTTTCTCTTCATCCTCGACTACTGGATTACACCCTGGATTGCGATAATGCTTGTGGACTTCTTCATGCGGTACCGACAGTACATTAAAGGAGGCTACAAGGAGGTTGTAAACTACCGGGCTATATTCTCTTATCTCCTTGGTATCACGGTATCAGTACCATTCATGTATCCTTCGGAATATTTCATTGGCCCAATCGCCTACAGGCTGGGGTTCGACATAAGCTATTTTGTATCTTTCATAGTGGCCAGCTTTGCTTATTACATGCTGGAGATATGGCATGAAAATAAATCCACCAATTCATTGCCCTCATGAACATGGCAGTTCTTAACGACAGGGAAATCGAGGACAGGATCAGGCAGGGCATGCTTATAACAGGTGATTATGACATAAAGCTTGTTACGCCAAACGGATACGATGTGAGGGCGGATATTATACGTGTCTCCGACATGGAGAAAAAGGATGCTGCGGATATACCATCCAACAGTCATTTCTTCATATCAACAATGGAAACAATTAACCTGCCTCCCGACATAACTGCACAGATATGGATCCGCTCCTCGTATGCAAGGAAGGGCATAATTGGTTCTTTTGGCTTCATAGATGCTGGTTTCAGGGGACAGCTTACCCTGTCTTTCTATAACTCTTCCGGGGAGTCTCTGCGCATATCAAGAGGTGAAAGGGTGGCGCAGGTTGTCTTTCTGGCAATGTCCTCTGCTGCGGAGCGGGATTATTCTTCCAGGTCAGGAAAATACCAGAACAGCAGTGGAATCAAACTTTCCTGAATTCCAAATTATGGTGGAAACAGAATTATCAGCCGTTCCTTCAATAGCGGTTATGCGCGAACCTTTAGGAATAAGCTGATAATTTAAAGTAGTCATGAGCAATACTTAAGAGCCTAAATGGCAGGTGAATCTTATATGGTAGAAGACTTAGATCCGTTTGACATCGCAGTCAAACAACTTGAAAAGGCAGCGAAAGTAATAAACTTGGACAAACAGGCGCTCAACATTTTGAAGGAACCCTTGCAGATACTCCAGATCAGGATACCTGTGAAAATGGATGACGGAAGAACGGAAGTGTTCACCGGGTTCAGGGTACACTACAACAACGCAAGAGGTCCTGTTAAGGGTGGAATAAGGTTCCATCCTGAAGAGAGCTTATCCACCGTCAAGGCTCTTGCAGCGTGGATGACGTGGAAGACGGCAATCGTTGACATCCCTCTTGGCGGCGCAAAGGGCGGAATTATATGCGATACCAAGAAGCTCAGCATGGGTGAGCTTGAAAGATTGAGCCGCGCTTATGTTAGGTCACTTGGCGAGTACATTGGGCCAGAAGTCGATGTACCTGCTCCAGATGTCTACACGACTCCGCAGATTATGGCCTGGATGATGGATGAGTATGAGAATATTGTCAGAAGGTCAGCTCCAGGCGTCATTACCGGCAAGCCCCTGGAACTTGGCGGATCCCTTGGAAGAGGAGACGCAACAGCCAAAGGCGGTATGTATGTACTGAGAGAAGGCGCAAAGAGACTTGGCCTGGACCTGTCAAAGGCAACCGTGGCAATACAGGGCTTTGGGAATGCGGGCCAGTTTGCTGTGAAACTTGTTCAGGAACATTTCCACTCCAAGGTTGTAGCAGTTTCAGACACGAAGAGCGGAATATACAGTGATAAGGGTATCAATTTTGATGCGCTTGTCGAGCACAAGAAGAAGACTGGATCAGTTGCAAACTTTCCGGGCACAAAGAACATTACCAACCAGGAGCTTCTTGAGCTGAACGTTGATGTACTGATACCTGCAGCAATCGAGAACCAGCTCACTGCAAAGAATGCCGATAAGGTGAAGGCAAAGATCATACTGGAACTTGCGAACGGACCAACGACTCCAGACGCTGACGAGATATTCTTCAAGAAGAAGATAATGCTCCTTCCTGATTTTCTGGCTAACTCAGGCGGCGTCACCGTGTCCTACTTTGAATGGGTCCAGAATGTTGGCGGCTACTACTGGGATCTTGATGAGGTCTATTCACGCCTGGACAAGAAGATGACAAAGGCGACAAAGGAAGTTCTCGATGCAGCGGAGAAATACAAGATTGATACAAGAACCGCCGCATACACAATATCCATCAAGAGAGTAGCAGACGCAATGAAACTGAGGGGCTGGTATTAACCATCCCTCTCTTTTTTTTCGCAATAAGCATCTCTGCAGAAGAATATTCATCAAAGTCAGACTTTAATTAATTTTCAGGTCAATTTCGCTGAACATTTCATCCTCTTATATTGCTGCATAGATCCTGTAAAAGTGATGATTCGTTCAATTTATCTATAAGCGTTCAATCCCAATCCATCTGGTTATGAGCAAAGCGGAAGTAGTGTAGAGGTTATCACAGGGGCTTCCCAAGCCCTTAACCCGGGTTCAAATCCCGGCTTCCGCATTCCTGAATTGAAGAATAATCTTCACATTGTGATAAATTTAACATCATGCGTATAATACTTGCGCGTTGGAAAAAATAAGGTCGAATTCATTCCTGCTCAAGCTAAATGCAGTTCATTTTGGAACAAATTATCTTTGGATCTCCTTTGAGAGCCTCATTCTCCCCCTCGAATTGGAAGCAGTAACAGGCAACTCCTCCCCCGGTCTGCTCCTCGGGATAATTGCATTTATCACAATATCAATAGGCGTGATGGCTTCTCTGTTTGCTGGAGTTCTGAGTGATGGTTTCAGCATAATGTGGGGAAAACGTGGCCCTTACATAATTATAGGTTCAATTATTACCATCATTGCAGTAGCCTTGGATATATTGCCTTATCCATCTATTTTGATGGTTTTTGTCGCTTTCCTTTTTATTCAGGTTGGATCAAACATATCCTCTGGCGCATACCAGCCTCTCTTCAGGGACTTAGTGACCGAGGGCCAGCGAGGGAAGGCAACTGGCATCAACGGTTTTTATACACTTGCCGGGACAGCAGGAGGCCTTGGTCTCACCGGGTACCTGGTTTCTGCAGGCAGGATGAACCTTTCTTTGCTTGTAATAGCCGGAATATTGATCTTTACGGCTCTTATGACCGCAATTACAATAAAGAAGGAGGATAGGCCGATTGTTAATGCAAATTTTCATCCGATCAGGACATTTCTCAGCATATTCGATCCCGGCCAGAAAGTTCCAAGGTTTTTCTGGCTGGTAGGGGCTAGCTTTCTCTTTTTTCTCGGAATATCCGGGCTAAGTTTCTTCGAACTCTATTACTTCAAGGATGTGCTTCATTCTTCGGATCCATCTGCACTGGTTGCAATTTCCGGCATATTCGTGCTGGTGTTTGCTGCAGCTGGAGCCGTAGTTTTCGGTATCATTTCTGACAGGTATGGAAGATTGCGAATACTCCTCGCTTCCACAATTGTTGCAGGAATAGCCACGGCCCTTATTCCTGCTTTCTCGACATTCATCAACTTCATCATACTCGGTTCTTTCATCGGGGCGAGTTATGGAATATACTTCAGCGTATCTAAGGCACTGGCAAGCGACCTTTCACCAAAAGAGGATGCGGGCAAATATATGGCGTACTACAATATATCTGTAGGAGGATCTTCCGCTTTTTCAACCCTTTTCTTCGGCCTCCTGCTGGACTCATTTGGCACATCTTTCAAGCTCGGTTTCACTGCAATTTTTGAAATGTCTGCAGCTTTCTATTTCCTCGGGCTTATACTTCTGTTTGAATTCAGCAGGCATGAATAATTGCTGAAAGCAACCGTTTTTACTGGGATTCTTAATAGGGTCGCTGGGGATTACTGTATAAAATGGATTCAACCCCGAGAGCGAAAAACCGTTTTCTCATCGGTTACAACCTCATTTATCTCGGCTTCAACTATTTATGGATATCACTCGAATCCTTGATTCTCCCGACACAGATAGGAATGATTGTGTCATCTCGCCAGATTGGGTTCGTTCTGGGCATTACGGCATCAATCGGTAACGCGTTCGGAATCCTTGGCAATCTTCTTGCCGGCATCTTAAGCGACAGGTTAAGGTTTGGCGTGGCAAACAGGTTCCCTTACATATTTGCAGGTATTGCAGTTGTATCGATTACACTTATCGCAGAGCCTTACATATCAAAAAGCTACATAGGTATACTCTTTGGCTACATTCTTCTTCAGGCCTTTTCAAACCTGGCTATAGGAGCCACACAGCCCATACTGGCTGAAATTAAGAGTAAGGAACAGCGTGGAACATCTGCAGGCATAAATGGCCTATTCTCTCTTGTAGGGACAGGTCTTGGGTTTGGTGTAACATCAGTCTTGATAAGCTCAAACTTTCCGAATTCTGACTTTTATGCCATTGCAATTGGTGTCGCGGTTACTGGACTTGGAACGCTTCTTGCGATCCATGGCAAACGTGTTTCGACTTTTGCTTCACCCCTTAAGAGCATTAATATTTCTCTTACAGTGCTGAAAAAGATACCTATCAACCTGAGAAAATTCACTAAACTGATTGCAGGCAGCTTTTTTGTATTTTCAGGCGTCACGGGCCTGACGTATTTCGAACTTTACTTCTTCAAGGAGGTTTTGAATTTCTCAAACCCGGCAATATACGTTGGAATTGCTGGTATCGTTGTGATTATCGTCTCTGCCGCCTCTGCAATGATTCTTGGTCATTTCTCCAATAGACTTGGAAGGTGGAACATAATCATTGCGGATGCGGCTGTTGCAGCAATTCCCACCTTAATAATACCCTACTTCCGGTCTTTCTATATATTCCTGGTCCTGGGATCAGTCATCGGGGCAACTTATGGCACATTTTACAGCGTTTCGTTTGCAGTGGCAAGTGATCTCGTTCCGCAAGGCGAATCCGGGAAATACATGTCCTTCTTCTATCTCTCGCTGGCGGGAGCTTCCTCCTTCTCTCCACTGATTTATGGAAGCGTACTCTTGCTATTTGGGCAGTCTGCAGCGGAAGGTTTTGTTGCTCTATTTACTCTTTCTGGAATATTCTATCTTGTGGGTGCTCTGGTCCTTTACTGGGCTAACCGAACAAAATAATTACAGGAAGGCATGCCTCAGAAGAGAAGAAAGTACACAACAATTTTGTATAAATGAAATCGTTTGGAAATTTGAAATATGGGCTTGGCCGGATTTGAACCGGCGGCCTTCGCTGTGTGAGAGCGATGTCATAACCGCTAGACCACAAGCCCTTCCCGCGCCAAATTGCATCATAAGTTATTATATTATTGCAAAAAGTCAGCGTTGAAATATCATAAATTAAGACATTACATTGGGGGTTTGGTACATTCGATGCCATTATTACTGGAAGAGCGGCTTCTGTTTGACATTAGATTTATCTGTATCGCTTGAACCGAGTGCCATAAGGACTTCCCTCTCCCTTACTGTTCCAGCGAGCTTCCCATTCTCATCTATGATGCACAGAACAGGCACCCTGTATTCTTTGAAGAGCTTGATCATATCTGTGACACCCGTATTACGGTCGATAGTGACTACCTGTTCAAGCCAGATGTCTCTTACCCTGGTCTTGGCTATCTCCTGTTCCGATAACAGGAAAACATCTCTAAGTATAAACGTCCTGACAGGGTTGTTATATTTGTCCACAACCGCGGCTCCTTGCGAATCCAAACTGACACATTTTTGAATTGCCTGCTGTAATGTATCATCAAGGCTTACAACAACGTCAGGCAGTGCCCTCCTCACTTTCAGGCTTGTCAGATCCTTTATCCTCTCTGCAATCATTCTATCCTCTTTTCCCAGCTTTGATGTATATGGTGTCTTGGTTACAATGTCTTTTATATCCACTATAATGTATCCAAGTACAATCCATATCAGGAAAAGGGTTGAGTAGACGAGAACTGTGGAATATGAGGCGTATATAAGTTCAATTGATGTGATAATAGAAGCAGTGATAGCCAGTATGACCTCCTTGTAGTCCTTGATTCTCGACCATGCACCCTTGGCCCCCCTTAAAAGCATGCGCTTGCCCCGTCTCAAGCCAATCCTTATGAGGGAGAAATCCGCTATAATATGTATAAAGAGACCTCCAAGGGATGCTATTGTTCCAAGTATGATGAACGCCGTCTCATTGGGAAGCCTTGAAATCATGACAAGGGGAATGAAGAAAAGAACAAGCGATACTGTAATGTTCCCCGCTATTGGCTGATCCCTTATCTTTTTTGCAAATATGGAAGGAAAGCTTCTATCCACCCCCATCCTGAATATAGTTCTCGATGCGGCAGATCCGAAGGAAAGTAGAGCCAGTATCCCATCGTTTATAGAAGCAATGGCAACAACGATGATAATATAGTAGCTGTAAACAGAGAAATGATTCTCCAATATACCAAGTATCGGAAGTTCACCGGTGCTCGAAACTGAAATTCCAAGGTGAAGCAGGAGATTGTATATTCCATAGAGGAAGATAGTGGCCAGAGCGCCTCCCACCATTATAACGGAAACTGCTGCCCTTCCAACCGTTTTTTCTGGATCTTTTATCTCTCCTGATATTGGCGCAATAGAACCGTAGCCCGTGGGGATACTCATCGCGAAGAGAATTCCCAGTGCAAGATATCCACTCGAGATATGCATGCTGATTGGGTCTGGGATGTAGGTGGAACCTCCTGCAAGCGTGATAGAGAGTGCAAAGATCACAACTATTACCATGATCTCTATAATGCCCGTATATACAGCATATTTCGAGGATGGGCGGACGCCGAGGATTAAGAAAGCAATTGCTGGTATGATTATGACAAGGAAGATGAGGTAACTTGATATGCCGAATATTGTGTTAACGATGAAGACTGCCCCAACAACATAAGCCATGGCATAAAGAGTGGAGTAAAAAAGGTACATCCAGCCAGTGCTCAGTCCAACACGTTCTGTGAGCGCCTGAAAAGCGTATGTATAGTATCCTCCGGTAGTCCTGAACCTTTTGGATAGCTGCATCACTACAAGACCATTAATCAGGACAAGAAGCATCCCGATTATCATTATCAGGGGCGCTAGTGGCCCACCATATTCGAGCGCTACAGCCCCATATGTTAGGAGACTAAGAAGTGGCGACATTCCGCCAAAGGAGAGAAAAAATACATCCCGTAGCCCAAGGCTTCGCTTGAGTTCATCGGGCTGATGGTCTTCTTTAATCTGGCCTGCCATTTCCATGCCCCATGCCTTTACTTCATATAAAAACGTAACTCATGACTTAAGCAATTATCTCGATAAAATTAGATCCTCAGTAGGGCAAAACCAAACCCTCCGGCATTATCGTTACCAGATATCACTATTATCTGCACAATATATGGATAAAATTGACCGGCGAGCGGATCTGACAGCTTCATCTGAGAAACGGCAGACTGATTCACTGTAAGGTTCAGATCAACAAGAGTGCCATTAGACGTAATTGTGACATGCTCGAAATTGTTTAAGCCATTGAGGGAGGTTATGTTAACCCACTTAGTCGAAGTATTGTTTATCGGTGAAATATCATAAACGTATATGTCGGTTGGTAATACATTTGAATAGACAGTGAAATTGATGCTTAATTCTGATGTAGAATTACTTACAAAATATTCCTTCGAAGTATTGTTATGAATGCTGAAGAATCCCGTTGAGGATAGAGTCAGTGACGGGGTACTTGCATCAAGCGTAAAGTAAGCAACACTACCAAACACAATAAGGGCTGCAACTGAAATAGCTATGCCTGCCTTCAGTGAGATCATCGCTCCCTTATCGAGGAACGATATATATAGATTGCACATAACTAATCAATAACTTACCAGTTATCTATTTATATCTGCCAGAAATTAACCACCGATTAAATGGTTCAATATAAGTGGATCGCGCTTTCCAACACCACCCTTGGAGTGTTGATGGCAACAATTAACGGAACGATCATTTTGATCTCACTGCCCGCTATCTTTAATGGTCTTGGCGTGAATCCGTTTGCACCCTCCTCATTTGTCTACCTGCTCTGGATACTGATGGGATACGGCGTGATCACTGCAGTTCTTCTAGTCACTGCAGGCAGGCTTTCAGATATATTTGGCAGGGTCAGGTTATTTAACCTTGGATTCCTGATATTCACAATAGGTTCTATTCTCCTGTACGTGACGCCTGGAAAGGGAGACACTGGCGCGATGGAACTGGTAGTCTTCAGAATGATACAGGCTATCGGTGCATCTTTCCTATTCGCTAACTCCGCCGCTATAATTACTGACAGTTTCTCTTCTGAGGAAAGGGGAAAAGCTATGGGCATCAATCAAATTGCCGCTCTCGCTGGATCTCTTGTAGGGCTGATTCTTGGAGGTATCCTGTCTGCGGTTCACTATATTTATACATTCACTCTTTTCAGTGCTAGGATCACACTCGTCTTCGACTGGAGGCTTGTGTTTCTTGTTAGCGTTCCTGTAGGAATTCTTGGAACAGTCTGGTCTTACTGGAAGCTGAAGGACAATGCGGTCAGGCACAGAGACCAGAAAGTGGACATACCGGGAAACGTGACATTTGCATCCGGACTGACGCTTCTGCTGCTCGGGGTCACATACGGATTGATGCCGTATGGCTCTTCATCAATGGGATGGAGTGATCCATGGGTTCTCATTTCTATGCTGGCCGGAACAGTGCTTCTTATCATTTTTGCAATAGTCGAAACATTTGTTCCACAGCCAATGTTCAAGATGCATCTGTTCAGAACAAGGCAGTTTGCATTCGGCAGTATTGCTGGAATGCTACAATCCATGGGCATGGGCGGTGTGATGTTCATGATGATCATTCTCCTGCAGGGAATCTGGTTACCTCTTCACCTTCCGGCTGATGTACCCTTCTCCCAGATACCATTCTACGCAGGGATTTACATGATACCGATGATGGCGGGTTTCGTCATATTCGGGCCAATCAGTGGCGCTGTATCTGATAAGATAGGGGCAAGACTGCTCGGTACTGTAGGGATGCTGATTGGAGCTGCAGCTTTTCTCATCTTTACTACATTTACATACAATTTCTCATATCCAGAATTTGGTGCAACCCTGTTCCTTATGGGAACTGGAATGGGATTGTTCGCAGCGCCGAATATAACTGCTGTTATGAATTCAGTCGCACCTCAGGAAAGGGGTGCTGCGTCTGGGATGCGAACGACACTTCAGAATACCGGTCAGACGGCAAGTATGGGCATATTTTTCACTATAGTTCTTATAGGTCTGTCAACAAGGCTTGGCCCATCGTTCTCGACTTCACTTCAGACTGCCGGTGCACCTTTACTGATTCCCGTGTTCAACAAGATACCCGCAACCTCTGCACTCTTTTCTGCTTTTCTTGGATACAACCCGATGCAGGTGATCCTTTCCTTCCTACCTTCTACTTTCTCATCACTGCTGAGTCCATCTGCACTGCTTACACTGGAAAGCAAGCACTGGTTTCCGCTGGCACTTGCTCCTGCTTTTATGAGCTCGCTTGACATCTCATTTTACATCGGGGCAGCATTATTTGTTGCTGCCGCTATATTATCTGCGTTCAGGGGCAAGAGATATGTGCATGGTGAGGGGGCAGCCCCGAATCCTCAAGTGCAACAGCCAATCGCCAATTCTCTGGGTAATGCAGGTTCAAAGGCAAAGGAATCCCCCAATGTGCCCGGTGGGAATGCACCTTGAAGACTGAAGGGAAAGCCCTGGAACTCTGGGATCTTCTCAACGAAGTTTCCGCATCTTTCAAGCGGATCATAGGAATGCAGATGGATCCAACTTCACTGAAGCCAATTGAGATCAAGATGCTGAACCTCCTCAACAACAGAGGAGGAATGCAGATAAACGCGATTGCTGAGGAGCTCTCCGTAACCGGACCATGGATAACAGGGATCGTTAAGGCGATGCAGCAGAAAGGCTACGTGAAAAAGGTCAGGAACCAGAGCGACAGGAGACGCCTTAACGTCACAATTACGCCCAGAGGTAAGAAAATTCTTGATAAGAATATGGATACATACCTCAGGGCAGTCAGCGGCCTGCTTGATAAGCTATCCACAGAGGATATTGAAGAATTCAAGAGACTCCTCAAAAAGATAGGCGACATTACCTGAATGTGACTGATTCCGTGTCGAAAAAGCCATGAATATCTAAACATCCAGCTTATAATATAAGGTTCCATTCATGATTGATCATATGTCTGGTGAAAATAATAATGGCATCATTCAGGCAGCAGAGGAATTAGGCATTGCAGACGACATTGAGACTTACGGAAAGCAGATAGCGAAGGTTCCGGTTTCTCTCATTGAAAAATTGAAGGAGAGGAAGGACGGCAAGCTTATTCTGGTAACTTCGACCAATCCGACTCCTGCTGGGGAGGGCAAAACAACCACAGTCATTGGATTGGGCCAAGCATTCAAAGCACTTGGCGAAAAGGTTATGATAGCAATAAGGGAGCCTTCAATGGGACCATGCTTCGGTATAAAGGGTGGAGCCACTGGTGGGGGAAGATCAAAGGTGGAACCATCAGACAATATCAACCTCATGTTTACCGGTGACTTTCCTGCAATAACTGCGGCGCACAATCTTCTTTCTGCACTTATAAACAACCACATCTACCATGGGAATAAGCTGGGCATTGATGTTAAGAGAATCGTATTTCCCAGGACAATTGACATGAATGACAGGTCGCTGAGGCAGGTCATTGTCGGGGTTGGAGACAAAAATTCCGGAATAATTGCAAACGACAGTTATGTCATCACGCCTGCATCGGAGCTGATGGCTATCCTCGGTCTTTCCACATCATACAAGGATCTCAAGGAAAGGCTATCAAGAATACTTGTGGCATTCACTTATGAAGGTAAGCCCGTATACGCTAAGGATCTCAACGCCCAGGGTTCCATGGCAGCAATACTCAGGGATGCGCTCAAACCTAACCTGGTACTCACTACAGAGGGTGTTCCCGCATTCATACATACCGGGCCATTTGGCAACATTGCACATGGGACTTCCAGCATAATCGCAGATCGCATAGGGCTGAAGCTTTCAGACTACCTGATCACAGAATCAGGGTTCGGTTCAGAGCTGGGTGCTGAAAAGTTCTTCGATATAGTCACTCACCTTGCTAACTTCGATGTTTCGGCCGTTGTTATTGTCACGACAATAAGAGCCCTCAAGCACCATGGCGAGAACTCACAAAAACATGAAAAGGATATTTCTGATCTTGAGGCTGGATTCCCAAACCTTCTCAGGCATGTGAACATTGTGAGGAAGTTCAACATTGAGCCTGTTGTATCCATAAACCTTTTTACAACTGATACAGCGGAAGAGAAACAAAAGCTTGCACAGTTGATGGAACTGAACAACCTTAACTATGCCTTTGCTGATTTCTACAACCAGGGCGGGAAAGGTGGATTGGATCTCGCTAGAAAGGTCATCCAGTCATGCGGCAAGCCTCCCCAAAAGATAACCAGGGTATACAGCCCGGAGGAAAAGGTGAAAGCCAAGATAGAAAAGATAGCGAAGTCTATCTACGGAGCTAAAGGGGTGGAATTTTCCGATCAGGCTTCAAGGGATATAAGACAGATCGAAAAGCTTGGCTACTCAAACCTGTACATTTGCATGGCAAAAACCCAGTACTCATTGAGCGACAATCCAAAGCTTCTTGGATCCCCCGAGGACTTTACCGTAGGAATAAAGGCTGTAAAGATAGCGGCTGGTTCCGGATTCCTGATACCCATGCTTGGAGACATAATGGTCATGCCAGGGCTCCCTGAAGTACCTGCCGCTGAGAATATAACATTATCTGACGACGGGGAAATTTCAGGTCTATCCTGATTTCCCGATTCTCAGTCGAGCAGCATGTGGTTCTTCTCCATATATTGCATTGTGTAGTTGTATCCGGAATCAAATGCCTTTATGTTCTGGTCCTTCGTATTTGACGAGAACATCTTTGTAATTGCAACAATGAAATCGTCCCTTGAAACATTCACTATCTCCGCTGCAGCCAGAGCTCCTGCAAGCACTGAATTTGAAACACGGACATTACCCACTTTGTGTGCTATCTCCGTCGCATCAACTGGTATGACCTGATGATCTCTCTTTATCTCATTAAGTATTGAAGAGAGCGGCGGATATTCTTTTTCCTGCATGCTGAGGGAGATAGGCGTCATTGGGTGCAGGTTGACAAGGAATACTGCATCTTTTCCAACCCTTGGTGAATAGCGAAGCCCTTCCATTGGTTCAAGTGCTATCACGCAATTCACTGAACCGGCTTCAGGTATTGGGCTTATGATGTTCCCAAGACGCACATTTACTGACACGGAACCACCTCTCTGCGCAAGCCCATGAAGCTCAGACATAACAACATTATGGCTGGCCATTATTCCAGCCAAGGAGATCAGTCTGCCAACGGTTATGACTCCCTGTCCACCAACCCCGACTATCAGTATATTTGTTTCCACTTATGCCACCTCTATAGCCTGGAATGGGCACACATATCTCTCTGAACATACACCACATCCGTCACACTGATCCGGGTCTATGCTAGCCTTGCCTCCTTTGAATGATATGGCAGGGCAGGCGAAATCCTCGACACATTTTCCGCAGCCTGAGCATTTTTCCTGATCTACCATGTAGACAATATGCCTTCCTGCTTTTCTTTCCTTGGCATCCCGCAATATAGCACATTCTCTTCTTGATATTATAACGGCAGGGCCATCGACCTTGAAACTTTCATTAACAGCATGGAGCATCTCGCCGAGGTTGAAAGGATCAACCGTCACAACAGAGCTTATTCCAATCCCTTTAACTACATTCTCTATTGGAATATTCAACTTGGAATCGAGATCGTCCGGATCCATTGATCCAGGGTTGGGCTGCTGTCCGGTCATTGCTGTTATCCTGTTGTCCAGTATGATGAGCGTGGTCTGCGCATTATTCAGTTTTGCGTTTATCAGACCCGGGATTCCGGAGTGGAAGAAAGTCGAGTCGCCGATGAAACTTACGGTTCTTCTCGAGGCAGCTTCGGGTATACCCGATGCAATTCCAATGGAGGAACCCATAGAAATCATATAGTCACCGATATCGTACGGATCATAGGCGCCCAGTGAATAGCAGCCAATATCAGATGATATCTTTGCATCGCTCATGCCTGCAAGCTTTAATGCACGACGGACTGCAAAAAAGGATGCACGGTGCGGGCAGCCGGAGCAGAGTACAGGTGTCCTGGCGGCTACAAGCGGAGATTCTGCTCCTTTCGTGAAGCTTTGAGTATCCTCCTTACCCATCGCCTTGAAAATACCGGATCTTACTATATCCATGTTGAATTCATAATCAATAGGAAAATAGGAGTTCATCTTTCCATAGATGATGGCATCCACTCCCTGGAGCTCGCACAATGCCCTGATTTTCTCCTCCAGGTATGGATCAAGTTCCTCAACTATGATTATACGTGGATGCTCCTTGATAAAATTTATTATGGCTTTTTCCGGCAAAGGATTTGTCATCCCAATCTTCAGGATCGAAATGCTAAGCCGGTATTTTGAAACGACATCCTTAAGATAAGCATACCCTGCTCCGGAAGATATGGCGCCCCACTCATTCTCATCTGCCCTCTCTATCTTTACGAATCTCTCGCTCTCCTGTGTCTTGATCTTGTAAATCTTTTCATCGAGAAGCTTCTTATTTCTCATTGCAAACTGGGGGAGAGAATTGAACACATCCTTTCCAGACTGGAAATTAGAGAGCTTCTTCTTATCCAGGAGAGGTGAGATCTGCACCAACCCTCTCTCATGGCTTATCATGGTTGTTGTCCTGAATATAACGGGTGTCATGTATTTCTCTGAAATTTCAAATGCCTCGCTGATAAAGTCCTTTGCCTCCTGTGGCGTTGAAGGTTCAATCAAAGGCAGATGCGATAGTTCTGCATAGTGGCGGTTGTCCTGTTCATTCTGGGAAGAATGCATGGAAGGATCATCCGCTGTCATAACGACGAGACCCCCTATTGTTCCTGTATATGCGATGCTCATCAATGCATCCGATGCCACATTCATACCCACATGCTTCATGAAGACCATGGACCTCAGCCCCAGGCTTGCCGATGCAAAGGCTACTTCCAGAGCAACCTTTTCATTTACCGAGTACTCGAAGTGCATACCTGCCTTCTTGTAGACAGCATAGAAGAAGTCTCCAACTTCGCTTGAAGGAGTTCCGGGGTATGTGGCTGCTGTTGATAAGCCGGACTCTATAGCACCTCTTGCAATTGCCTCGTTACCCAAGAGAAACAACACCTGTCCATCTTTCGCTTCCAGAATTTCATCATAATAAGACATATTTCACACCTGCTGGCTGGTTTTCACAAAACTTTGGCTCTTAAGGGAATAAGCTGCCAGAGCCTTCAGTGCAGTTATTGCCCTCCTGATGGATGGATATACTGCAATTTTCCTGCCTGAAAGTTCCCTCAACGCAAGGTCGTCTAAACTGGATCCTATTAGAGCAACAACTATTGGTTTTTTCATTTTTTCAGGGCCTATTTTATTGACGAAATAATTTATCAGGTCATACGAATCCGGTGAGACCAGTGTCAAGACAGCATCTGTATTCCTGTCGCCCATTAATGTTTCAATGGCATGCCCTATCTTCTCCCTCTCTTTTGGACCCAAAGTAACTGGATTATGGCTTGCATATTCAGTTCCAAGAACGCTTGTCAGCTTTGCCCTGGTGCTCATGCCGAAAGGTGGGACTTGCAGCTGCATCCCGAATGCACCACTTTTAAGATAATCCAGTGCAACTGACTCAGTCCCGCCCTTGGTAGAGATGATTGATACATTAACACCCCTCATCGGAGGGTTCAGTGCAACCGCACGTGCGAAATCTGATACATCGTAGAGATCCTTGGCCTCAATGCAATCTTCCGTCAGGATGTTCTTTCTCGCCCTCCCCTTCTTCTTATTTTTCGGAACAGAATTATCTTTCTTCAGTTCTTTTCTTTCCCTGTAAACAATCACAGGTTTCTTAAGATCAGACCTCAGGAGAGCAGGGGCATTGGTCCTAGCACAACCTTCATGAGAAATCAGGAGAGCTAATGCTGATATGTCATCCCTGTTATCAAGATATGCGCCAATTTCTGTAAAGATTTCACTATCACCATGGCTCCTGCCGAAATCAAGGAAGAAGCCCATATCAGATCTGAATTTCCTGAACTCTTCACTTACGAGTGGATATCTGTTGCAGTCTACCGCAAGCAGAGCGAAGGTTTTGTCTCTTGCATCTTCTGAACTGTTGTACTCGAACGTTGAAAGATTCAGACCGGTATTTGAATCATAAATTCCAGCCGAATCTGGCCCAAATATTTTGCATGAGCAAGTAGATCCGGTCAGATGCTTCATGTAATCTTCTGCAGAATTTGATGCTGCTGATTTTTCACTTGCGGATGCCAGCAGGAATATAAAAGGCACCCCATTCATGCTGCAAGTCCCCACATATTTCCCAGCATTCGGATCCTGTGAGGATATTACTGCAATATCTACACTGACAGGAAAATTCGTAACTGAAGCATCTGCGCTCTCTTTTGATGCAGTATCAGGTATCACTACCCTGAATATTGATCTCTTCACGCTTGAACTTCTGATATTCCTTGATACTATGGTTCCAATGTCCTGATCATTTATATTGCCAACGAGAGCTATCCTTTTGGGATTCGTAAGTCTCTCAACCAAACTCATAAAAATACATGTTTATTTGACTTAAGATGATGAACCCTAATATGTTCGTTCGCCTCGCAAAAGTGAACCAAAAATCTTTATTCCTGCCACTCAAATAACTATTTGTGCAAATGAAGAGCGGTGATATATTGCTTCTTTGGATATCTCGGACGAAGATTCGGATGCGCATCAGACCTCAGGCAGATCAGCAGAAGGTGCTTTCTAAAAAGACCTCCTTTCTAATTCCATCATACAAGGTAACGTGGAAGCACCATCAGAAAATATTGTACCATGACAGGGTGAATCAACATTCAGCGACATCCTGGAACAAGACATTCTGATGATTATTTTTGCCTCTTCCCGCTATTTCGTACTTCTGGATATTGTTATCCGAGACATTCAGATTTTATCATAACTTTTGCCCAGAAATCTGTGTCGTTTGTGAAACGATGACTGGCAATATCTAGATGTCCTCTCCAAGTCTTTAGGCTACAGGGCAGGAGGCAGAATATGCCTGAGCGAAGGCATTGTTACCAGACTGAATGAACTCTAAAATTGGTACAACTTTGAACCAAAAAGGCAATATGCCTTGAGTTGAATCAAGTGTTATGGTATTAACTGGCTTAGTATTGGCAAAGTCGATTCTTGTAGGAGTTGGAGTAAGTGCTGCTATTGGGGCTGGCGCGGTTGCAACCGGGCAGATGCATGGACTTGAGATCGCTATAGCTAACGTTTCAGGTCATGCAAAGACGGTGCTTGAAAACCTAATGAATGGGAGCAACCCAAGCGGAAGATAAATGCAACCAATCTGCATGAATACTCTAAAAAAATAATTCATTTTTAATTCTCCACATCGGAAATCATTTTTGAACTGCATGCAAAGAATATGAATTTGCCTTTTTATATCTTATAAGAATGATCTCTCCATATAGCAGTCTTATTGCCTATCGTTGTTATGAGGATAATAAGGGCAAAGACTGAGGACAGGATGGAAATTGCAGGAATAAGAACTGAAAAATGCTTTATTCTTGCACTTGTGACAGCACCCTCCTAAATGCCATGGAACCACCCCAGAGGAAGCCTAAAGCCGAGGTGTGTGCATCATACCCAAGTATCCAGAAACCTGCCCTGGTGTAATTAATGAAAGTTCTCCGGAGCGACAATGGCCATAAAAATGTAGTTACTGCATCAAATGAATCTAGCGGAGATACAAGTTTAAGAAGCTATTCATGGAATTCAATCTCAAGAAAGACTGGTACAGGTCAACCAGTAATGAAAGGAAGAGATCTGTTGATCATCTTTATGAGTTAAAGAGTCTTCAGCCTCAAGAATTTCTTGCATTGACATCTCATCTAGACTATATCGACGAGATCAAGGAGTGGCCTCTTGATTACAAGTGGTTCATCGCAGAATTTGTCATAGCGTTGATTCCTTTCCTTGTTGTATATACTCTGTCACACTGATTATTACACTGATTCTTCTGGGCAAGGTTTCCAGTTAATCCTTTCAATAAAAATAAAGGGGACATCATGGTGAACATGCATATTTTCGATGTTCACAACTGCCACTGGATAGGTACAGTTAGCATTGAAGCCTATATGCGACTTTCACTGTATGATTTATTACTAAGAAGAGTATTTATTTCAGAAAATAAAACACGTATTCTAGTAGACCATTTGCATGAGTAGAGGAAATAAGAAGATTGTTTAGTTTGAGCTCAGTCCTTTATTTTTTTTTTGTTAGTGCTCAGTCTTTAATCTTCCTCGGCATAGAGACTCAACTGATCGTGATTTCCTCTGACCTCTAATTGAAACATGTTCTTGATGTTTCCTGTTAACTACTCATCTGTGAGTTCAGATGGTAGCGGAAGCATGATTTTTTTTGAAATATCATTACCTTTGAATTAGTGTCGAAACTATCTAGGTAGTTCCTTCAAAAAATTCAAAGTTTTAGGAAAATTGAGCCATTCTACTTCGTTCTTGAGTTCATCCAAAGAATTCTTATCGTTTACGAATACCAAGAGTGGCAATATAGAAAACCTTTCTCCTTTTAGGTTCTCCGTCATTTCCTTCACCTTTTCAACCTGCGCCATGAGATCCGAGGATTCTCCGGAAAAATATTTGCAAACGCCAAGAGCAATTTCTGCAAACAAGACACCTCCCCTATAGCCTATCCGAAACTGCAGTTCTCTTGCTTCATGAGCCAATTTAGCCGCCGCATCAGATTCATTCTTGAATGCCTTTGCAATTGACATGGCGGCAAGCGTCTTCCCCTCTTCAACCGGTTCAACAATCTTTCTGTTAATTGTCAGCGATTTATCTCCATATTCCAAAGCCTTTGCAGGATCGATCCATGCAAAGACCTCAGTAAGATTGTTGTATAACATTCCTTCCAGGCTGATTGAACCTATTTTCTGGGCTATCTGGAAGGATCTCATATAATTGGCAGTAGCTTCTTCCATGTGAAAATTGAACCTGTATATGTGACCCATGATCCTTGTAATCTCCGCAAGCTCCATGCTATCGGAATCGCAGAGCATCGCTGATTTTTCCAGGATCGAAAGGGCTTTCTTGAAACCAGATTTAACGAAAGTCAGATCTCCTATCTGCCGCATAGTTCTGAGGTAAAGTTGTTTGTCCCTTTCAATCGGCAAGGAGCTAGATATCTTGTTGAATATGCCAAGTGCACCATCATAATCGCCCATGATTCTGGTTACATCCGCAACGTAATAATCCAGATATTGCGAATAGGATCCAAACTCACTGCTCTTGCCTTTGAGTGCCAAAAGTAATTCGTTGCTCTGGGCAAGCTTGCCTATCTTAAGTAAATAGATTGCATAGAGAAACCTGATCCTTGTATCAGAATTTACAAAGTTTTTGGCATCGCCAAGGCTATTACCTACAATTGACCAGTATCCATTTTCAAGCAGGAATAGGGAAATGCCGAGAAGCGGCTCCAGAGAATTTGGATTCAGTCTATCAATGAGTCGAATAAGACTCATTGTGCTTGAATATAAGATCGTAAGTTCCTGCATTGTAAGAACTGACTTATGTTCATAAAGGTACCTCACGGCAAACATGAAGATCTTCTCTATAAGCAGATTTGGTCTGTTGGGATCGCCGGTAACATATTCATAGAAGTTATCATGAATCTTGAATAGACCTTCAAAATCATCAAGCCTTTTGACGAAAGAGTGCTCTATTATCTCACTAAAGCTTGTGACAGAAATTGGAATGCTGAGCTCCTTTATTAATTGCTCAAAGATGTCAAAGTTAAAGAAGTGAAGGTAAGACAGGGAAATAACAAGATCCCTTTCATTTTTGTCGATATGATTCAAAAATCTTGCGATTATTTCCCTTGTAGGAATGAGAAAATCTGCCGGGTTTAAGTGTGACTTATCCTTTCTTTTGTATATCTCAACGCATAAGTCGAGATATAGGGGGAGTCCTTTGCATGTAGCGACTATCGATTTTATGATATCATCCTCCTTAATGGGTACCTGCCTCAGAAAATATTCTGAATCTTCTGGGCTCAAGAATTCCAGTATATGTTGGTCCAAAACGCTATTCCAGTCCGGATCTTTTTCACCCCAGCGGAGGAACTCCCTGCTACCAATAACGAACAATACATTCTCAGATGAAACAAGAAATTCCCTGATAAATTCCTCAGGGTCTGTATTTCCTTCAACGAAAGTGCTTCTCTTGAAAATTGATTCATAAGAGTCAATAAAAACAACAAACGTTGAGTGCTTTGATCGAGCAATGATTGAAATATCAATGCCAAGCAGATGCGGAAGTCTCTCTGCAATGGCGCTAGGGTCATGAATTATAGAGTCCACTTCTTCTATTTCGTTTCTATACAAGTTGAACTGTTCTGACCGTCTCTCTCTCGACCACACAACAATCCTGTCCAGCAGTCCTATCGGAACGTGAACAACCGAAAGCATTTCCCCAAGGACGTCCCACCAGACACTATCTTTTGGAATAAACTGCCTGATCTGATCGGCGGTCTTTCCAATCAACGAGAAATATCTTGCAAGAGCGTAATCAAACAGAATACATGGCGAAGTTATCTGCTTCCTGAGACCAATAAGCGCAGCAACAGGAGAATCATACTCGTGCACATCCATGCTGATATGAAGAATAATTATTTTACCGGAAGAATCACCTTCCTTATTGGCAGATCTATTTTCAATATCGGTCATCAACTCTGTTATCAAGCGCGTCTTACCAACCCCGCCAACACCGTAAAAGACCAGACATTTGTGCTTTGTCTTGCCTTCTATCACGCTTAATAGCTGTTCCTTGAATACGCTGACAGGTTCAACCCTATCAGTGAATGTCTTCACAGCCGATGCATAACTCTTCGGTCCAAACTTACTTTCTGGCATCTGTAATTCTCCTGTTCAGATCAATTGCGCGAAAAAGCTGCTTATATACAACCCTGGCGGAATCTACGTTGTCAGTGCATTCATTTATCTTTTCGAGAAGATCTCTTACCATACCAATATAGTGTGTCAGTAAGCGTTCACCATCATGCTTGTATATCACATTGACAGCTCCGCCTGGTTCTATTATGCTTACTGATTGTAAAGTGTGATCGATCTCAACAAATCCTCTCTCATAGACAACGTTGGATAGTTTACGGTTAACTCCCGAACTCCATGTTGTCATGATACTTCCAAATAGCCTATTTCTGCTATTTGCCTTCGCATCCAGCAAAATATGTGACGCAAGATTCTCCACTTGAAATCCTTCCTTTCCTAAAAATGAATAAGTGACCTCGATTTCTCCAAAGATTTTTGCCAACACGCTTAATGCGTTTGGTCCGCTGTCAAACCAGCTTCCGACTAGCCCCTCGTTCTCCTTTGAAATTCCGGCATCGCCCAGGTATGGATCGCTGAACGTGCTGATAAAAGCTTTCTGTTCTCCAAGTTGCTGTTCTAAGTAGTTCTCATGTTCAATATACCATAATAACTCATCAGAGAATGAAAAATGAAGGGCATTGTATAAAATCAACGATCTATCTCGCGCAAGTCTTGCAAGGTGCTCAAATGAACCCATGTCACAGGCAGTTGGTTTTTCCATAACCAGATTATTGCCTGATTCAAGAATTAACCTGCCTATGTCAAAATGTGTTTTAGTTGATGTGGCCACTATAACAGCGTCCAGATCCTTTTCTGCCTGCAACATTTTGTCAACGCTGTCATAGGCATTTAAAGTCTGAAAGTTTGAAGTCTTCCCCGGATCTGTGTCGCAAACTGCTTGTACATGCATGCCCTCAGTCCCAGAGAGGGCCCTAATCCAGATTTGTGAAATCCTGCCTAGACCCACTATACCCAGTTTGAGCTGTTTCAAGGATCTTCACATCCCTTGTAAATAAGTAAATTCCATTCAAGCCATCTTCTCTTTACATCTTTGCTTTTGTATATTTTGGGCTAAAAAAAGAATGATCCTATGTTTAATAAAATCTTTGCAAGTATTTCTGCCATGAAAGACAAGTCAAAGGAGATAATATATCAGCGAAAGGATGCAGGTAAAACTTATCCCTACTACCATGGTAAGAAGAGAAAAGGTTAAGTATTAATATAGACCAATAATACGGTATTATGTCACATAAAAGTACAATAGCTGTTATTGCAGTAGTTATTGTTCTGATTGTCGTAGTTGGTGGTCTTTACGCAGCTGGGATAATTAATTTTAACAAAACAACAACCGCTCCCAACACTCTGCAATCTACACCTGAACAGCGTGTTCCAAACATTGTAACGACAAGTGTTGTTTCAAGTGCGTTGGGCAAACATGTAACTCTAGGGCTTGGCGCTTCAGGATTAGCTCTTAATGCAAGTACTTTTCTTGGTGGCGGAGTTCTTCCTTTTGCATCTGCAACTCAGGTTTCACAGGTTAACAGCGCCTACAGTCAGGTAATAGTCAGCCCATTTTCTCAGCAAGTTATGCCATCATATATACTGGGACTCGGAAATAACGTGACTTATAATACATACCAGATTGGTATCTTTGTACCGCCGGGCAGTGGATTTGCAGTCGTATCATTTGCACATTCATCAAACTCTTCATTTGCGGCCTTTCTTGAAAGTACATTAAGTTCTTCTTTGAAGAAAGATTTCAATGCAACATCCTATAACAGCACATCAATAAGCTTTGATATAGGTTCTATTGACGGGAGCAATTATGTTTTCGTGGCAGATAACCAGATTGTGCGGGGCTATTATCTCGAGGGGATGCTAGCAAACTATTCCTCATATAATATATTAATCCTGTATCTTACACCTGGGTTCACAAGCTATTCCAATTTCACAACCATACTTTCCAACCAGATAAATAATATCAAGGCATTACCTTCGTCATCAGTTCCATCTGTTATGGCCAGCGCAGCCCAGATAAATTCTATAACTGGTCTTAATTATAAAACTCAATCAGCAATAGCCGTCAATTTCAACAACACCAAAAAACTGTTGAATGAATACATTACGCTTACCGATTCAAGCGGGGGAATATCAGCATCATCGACCAATATGACATTCCTGAATAACACCGTTGGCACAATGACCGGACTTGTAGCAAAGGAAATGGTGTCTGGTGAAAATACAACTGCATTTACTGTTATTGCTTTCAGCAACAGCAGTGCGCCGTTTGCCATCCTTTCAACAACCTATACTGCCTACTTTGGAAGCAACTTGCAGATCAGTAATTACAGCGGCTGGAAATTCGTGTTTGAGAACACAACAAATTACAATTACAACGAGATATACAACAAAACTACTGGCAATTATAGTTTGACAAAGACGCCATATTCCAATACCACCTTCGTTCTTGCCGTGAAAGGTAACTACATGATAATATTTGAGTCAGAGGAGCAAAACCAGGTCTTTACAAAGACAATGGTAGAATCATTCCTCAGTGATGAATCAAGTCTTATCTGAAAATATTTGAACATATTTTTCCAATAAAATATTCTTTTTGTGGATTTCAAGTATCCTTATATTTTTCTGTAGGGCATAAGTGAGGAAGGGACTTGTATCGCCGTCAATCTCGACTTCTTTATCCCTTATATTTATGATATTGAGCCCATCCAGTTTGGAAAGAGGTATATCCTCCGCCAGCAGAACGGTGTTAGTTTCCTTCGATTGAGAAACAATATGATCCATTATATTTCCTTGTTTCAAAAAATATATTTCGCTGCAGATGCTTTCAACAAAGGGCAGATCATGTGATGTGAACACTATCAGTTGATCTCTCTCTCGCACAGACTCTTTGACGAGATCATATAACATTTTTCTACCGAAAATATCCAGGTTTTCAGACGGCTCGTCAAGTAAAACAATTTTTGGATCGCCGGCAAATGCAGCGGCAATACCCAGGCGCTTGGCTTCTCCGGTAGAAAGATTCCTTATTTTCAGATCTGCCTTATCCTTCAAACCACATCTATACAGAGCATCCCTTGCTTGTGAATAATCCGTCATTCTTCTTCCCAATCTCATTTCAGTTGCGTATATGAGAAATTCATGAGGAGTTGAATATGGATAGAAAGATGGGTTTTCGATAATGCTGCCGGTCAAAAGCGCGGCCTTTAACCTTTCTCTCTTCATATCAAGATCATTGAGGCGAACTTTGCCGCTGAAATCACTTATTGTCCCGGATAGTACCTTAAGTAATGTGGATTTTCCTGCACCGTTTGGACCAACAATTCCAAAGATTCCGGGTGATTGCATATACAGTCTTTCTACATTTAATATTGATATCTTCCCTTTCTTAACGACCAGCGAATCTATCTTGATGGAGTTCACTTATAATTCCTCCTGAGATCAAAAATGATCATGGCAATCAAAATGAACGCAACCGAATAGACAAGAAGGATGGATGTAAGATAAATAATGGAAGTATAAGAAATTGGAGACAGGGAGAATGTATATGTGAGAAAATACGGGTCTGAATTGAGGAATACCCTGTAAATTACCCTGTCTAAATTCGTATTTATTAAAATTGCAGGAAAGGATCCAGTGTCCGTTGCTATAAGAGATAGAATATCAAGTATTACAAGGTAAACGATCAGGAAAGCGATTGCTGAATGCCCCGAGTTCTTGAAAAATGTGCTCACCGCAACGGCAAAACACACATCAGAAAAGGAAACGAAGAGAAGAAGCAGTACGTAGATTAAGAAGTGGTAACCAGGTAGAACCTTGAACTCAATGGAGAACGTTGCAAGCTGAAAAGCCACAATCACGAGGGTGGACAGGCAAGAGAGAAGAGTCGCCCCAAATATCTTTGAGACTATTATCTGAGTTTTGCTGACTGGATACGACAACAGAGTGAATATTGTCCCTCTTTCATATTCATAAGGAAGAGCCGTTGATCCAAAGAAAGCAGCAGAGAGAACGGGTATGTATATCATGATGTTTGCCCACTGGAAGTTAAAGAGTCTTTGCTTGAGGATTTCCGGGAGGGATAGGGTGTTTATGTTTCCAGGAACAAAACTCTGAATGAGTGACTGGGATGATGACATCAAAAGGATTATCAGAAGAGATATAACAATGTTCATGAAAATAATAAAAACAAATGCTCTTGATTTTATGCTATACCTGAAGAAATACGAGGTCATCCTCAAGAATCTGAATATCATGTGATTATGCCACCGCTCATGAAAAGCATCCTTATAAGATCATACTGCATGAAAAGTATGGGGTCCTTTGTCGATCCTATAATGAGAATAGTATAAAACGAGGGCAATACGACAAAACCTGAACCAAGTAGATACTGGAGGGCAATTGAAATATAAACTGCCTCTTTTACACTCTTTACAAGCAGAACTGCATTGAACACGTTACTGGAGAAATTCCCTGAAATTGTTTCAACCGTGCCCTCATTTAAGTCATAAACAAAGGAAAATGTTGCCGAAAAATTGAGATCACCGATCAAGTTACTGGAACCGGTCTGCGATGAGGAATTAAGTGAGCACATTATAGATCTCAAACTCCCCGCGATAATTACACCAGGTATTGGAGATGCAAAGTCAATTGTATTGGCTCTTATTCCCATGCCCCTCAGCATTAGATCCACTGGGCCTGTTATTACGCTTCCATTAGCGCCTTCAGCTTTCAGGGAAAAAAGCGGCATGCTTTCAAAAGCACCAATTTTATTGACAATCAAACTGGTATTTGGTTTAAAAACTGGAGGAACCAGAGTTGAAATTGAAACACCTTCCTCTGAAAATATTGCTGCGGATAGATTATTTATGGAAAACAAAAAAAGCCTTGTACCATTCTCATTTAGATATGCTAGGGCAGTTGAATTCTCTGGTATGTAAGAAAGGGCAGTATTATGAAGTGATCTTGAACTTCCATCTTCATAGACAAAAGCCATCGATGATGCCAGAATGATAAAAAGAACGAGGAAAGGTGCAATTCTGGCAATTGACATGACATTTTATATTGTATTGGATAATAAATTTTTTCTGGTTCATAGTGCAAAAGGTCATCCTGCTTTTGTGCGGATGCATTCAAACTGGCCTTTTAGAGGTCGAAGTTATTTTCACTTATTCAAATCTGAATTGTGCAGGACCTTTTCAATTTTACAGCAGATTCTTTACACTATCATTACAACTCATCAGTATTTCGTCCTCTGTCCCTTTCTATTTATTTCTTAAGTCTCTCTTAGTCTTTCGATTTTGGTTTATGTGAACCAGCAAATTCCTTAAAGTCATTTTTCCTGTTATATTTAACCACTAATTGTCAACCATCTTAAACTCATTATGATGATATCATATAACCATGTGTTCTGTCGATACGTGACGCTCCTCGACACCAAGATCACCAGTCTGAATGGAAGATCCATCATACAGAGTTGTCTTTTTCCTGCCAGAATACAGTGAAGAGACAACTCTCCCAATTGCATCTGCCTTCATGATGCCGCTTCCGCTTGACCCGGTTGCCACAATCAGGTTACCTTCCTTGAAAACGTAATGTGTTCTATCTATGGTATTATAGGAATAGTGACCGGCCCACATGGAGGAGACCCTGCAGCTTGAGAACTGTGGCAGGTAGGATCTGATAACTGGAAATAGGCTATTTTCATAGAATTCTGGTTCCGGCTTTGGATCGTCTTCCTCTTCGAATGGTCTATTATAATCATCTGCAACAGATATCCAGACGGATGAACTTCCTGGCTCAGGCCGCATCACTATACCATAGCTGGGAAAGATTGTGAAAGGCATAACAGTCTGTTCCGGACGCATGGTATGGGACATCAGCCTAGAGGCAGGTTCTCCCGTGATCCTGAATACCTGCCTCTTTTTTCCTCGCACATGACTATCGATGCCGGCAGAATTGAGTAGGACATTCGTCCACATATCAGCACAGACGATCGTTGTCTCTGCCCGGAATGTACCGTTTGACGTTTCCAGGTTCCTCATCTCCATCTTCTGCCAGAGGAACGGTTCACCTGGGTAATTCAATCTAGTCTGCGGTTCAAACCTGAGATTCTTCACCTCAGTGTTGTAGAAGAAGGAGACGCCCATCTTTCTGAGCTCACTCTCGTAATAGGCGCATATCCTGTCTGGTTCTATGATCCCGCAATTGTATCCGAGGAGAGCGCCATCAATATCTGAAAGGTTTAGGAGTTCCTTTTCATCCTTCTTTGGCTTTGTTATGTATCCCATCTCGCTTATAGAGGACTCTTGCACGATCTCTGCCCTGCCCTCAGATATGAATGTTTTCACAACGTCCTGATCCAGCCGCTTGTTATCCATAAGGAAAAGGTAGCCGTTGAGGTGCATTCCAAGATCCACCTTGAGATCATGCTGAATGTGCCTGTAAAATCCAATCGATGATCCTGATAATTTCCGGTTTACCTGCGAGGTGAAAAGATCCCTGTATCCGGCTGCACTCTTTGCAGTATTACCCTGTGCGAATGTCCTGTATTTATCAACAATGGCAATGTTAAGGTCAGGCTTCTCCCTTTTTAAATGATATCCAGAGGCAAGACCCGTTATACCCGCACCAATAATCACTATATCGTATTCTGGCACCGCTGAGGATTCAATCCGATCTTATTAGCTTTCCATGATTTAGGCAGAGACAAAGGAACATTGTATCGTCATGATTTAATCATCTAGGTCTCTTCCTCTGCGATATGTACCTCGCGGTCATCCCGTATGGAAAGAAGATCACTACAAGTATTGCAAGAATGGAGAGACCGAGATAATCATAAGAGTATTTTGCAACCTGGTTATATTCGGGCCACTGATTGTAGAGACGCAGGAGATTGAGTTTAATGAGACCAAACCATGGTATGTCTCCAAACGCTATTCCTACGATTTCTGATGAACTTACAGGAAAAGCAGTGATATTGACATTCTGATCAGCAGCAATATATGCATGCTGTGATGCCACATATATGGCAGAGGTTGCAAGGTTGTGGTCTCCCACGGTGATGAAACCGCTTTCACCCCTGAAAGCAGATATCGAGACTGTAAGGTTACGCCCGTTGTAGCTGGCATCCTCGATCCATACGTACTGATCCGTTACACGCATCCATGACTGGTTATGGTATCCCTGCACCACCGGCGTGGACCCATTCCATGTAAGGTAGAACATAGCCCTGTGTATGATAACGATACCATTAGTGCTATGATAGAGGATGACGTTTCCATATTCTCCATATGACATGTAGCCGGTCTCCCTACCTACGACATAAGAAATAACTGGTCCTGGAACCTGATCAACCTTCTTCACGAAGACAATATCGCCAACATTGAGTGTACCCGGCATCCAAGAACTAGAGTGGGTCATGCTTTCAGAGGCAACCACGCTCACCGGAGGCCACTCCTGACTGTATGCCAGGAGGCTGCCTGCAAGTATCACCACAATCAGGATCGCTATGAAGCCGGCAAGTCTGGCTTTCCGCATGTCGATCCAAATTTAACCAATGCCCTTAAGCATTATGGAACAGAAATCCATTATATGTAACGAGACAGTTCAATCTGCAGTATCTGATGCTGCAGTGCAGAGCATCTGCTGTACCCAATCAGAGCTTGAAAAGGACATCCATCGGAACTTTTTCCGTTTCGCAATCGGCGGGAAAGTATTTTGCCTTCACTATGGTAGATGAAAATACGCCGGACCAATCCTGCCATTTCACCGAATACAGCAAGGAGTACTCGATGGGCTTCTTTGCATTCGAGTAATAGTATCCTCCATGTTCACCACTTACCTTGTACAATTACGCAGATCGCGGTTGCCTATAAGTTCCCCTTCTTGTAAATGCTTCTCAAGATGCAATATTACTGTGGATGCTATTTTATTCGTGAAATATTATGTCCTAATCATAATTATTGCATCTATGTTTCAAACAACAATGACAGGGAGTTTCTACCGGACACATGAAATAGAGGAGCTTCTGAAGAAGTCACCGACCGGGGAGGTAGGAAATGAAGGCAAGAATGCAGTCGAGGCGGCTGAGAAGCTTGCAATATCTGATCAATTGCACCCCAATGGGTCAAAGTCAGGATTGACCTGGGTGAGTAACGGCGAGCAGCGCAAATCGGGTTATACTACATATATTCCAAACAGGTTCACTGGTTTCTCCAGGAAAGAAAGGGTATCTCAAAATTTCTCCCCTGAGTTTTTTGGCGAGTTGATCGAGGCCAATCCGATCCTTGCACAATCGCTTCAGGAAGCAAAGACGCTCGAACTTCCAAAAATAGAAAGCAGGCTTTCCTACACGGGCGAGGCAAATGCAAAGAGAGAAGCGGAAGAGGCCGTCAGGATTGCGCGTCAGCTGGGTGCAAAACGAGTCTTTGTCCCTGCACCATCGCCTGGGGTTCTCACAGTCTTCTACCAGCCAGGAAAGGCCTACAGGGATCATGAGGACTTCCTGTTTGGCCTGGCGAAGGAAATGGCAAAAGAATACAGGGCTATCCTTTCAGTTGATGGTGTTGATCTGCAGGTGGATTCACCAGACCTAGCGATGGCAAAGAGTCTTGGAGTAGACTGGGCAAAAGATTTCTTCTCCGTGCTTCCATCGCATGTAAGGGCAATAAACGAGGCAACTGCAGGTCTCCCTGCCGACAGGATTCGTGTGCATTACTGCTATGGAAACTATCCTGCGGCGCACATGACAGATCCGGATTACAGCAGGGTGCTTCCTGAGATCCTCAAACTCAAGGTTGGAACCATTGTCGGTGAAATGGCAAACCCAAGACATGCCGGCGATCCCCTGATAATCGCAAAATACGTACGCGACCATGGTTGGCCCAAGCACATGAAGTTTGCAGCTGGCGTTATTGACGTGAAGTCACCATTCGTTGAAACGCCCGAAACGGTCAGCATTAAGCTGCACAACATAGCAGATATAGATGAAATTGGCCCGGAGAATGTCCTAGGAGGAACAGACTGCGGTTTTGAGACCTTTGCCGGGCTGGGTAGCGTGCCCAAGAGCATTGCACTGAAAAAACTGGAATCACTCGCAAAAGGAGCTTCCCTGGGTGACTGATACTATTCCCACAGCTATTGCATGACGGTGTTAGAAGGATTGCGGTCAAGCATCCTTCCATATCCCCAGGCAACAATCGGGGACATCATCGCAAGCGACATGATAACCTTGGCAGTTGCATTCAGGATATATGCGGGGGTTACTGCAAACACTGTTCCTACCTGTGGATATCCTATCGCATACCAGACGGAGAAGACGATGAATGTTGATATCCACAATCCAAGAACAAGATAGGATCTCCTCCAGTACATTATGCCAACTGCATAGAGCGCTATGAGGGATAGAAAGGCAATGATGTAATTGATAGTTGGAAGCGGAAAACCAAACCATGACCTTATTGGCCATGACCTGATGAGAAAAAGCATATCCCATACAAATTCAAATAGGACCAGAGAAGCGAGTGCGGTGAACGCACCAATGATCGCGCACCTCCACCATCTGACCTTTGCCAGGAATAGTATCGTGCATATGACTGAAAATGTTATTCCGGACATGATAAGACTGTAAGGCGTGATCAGCGTACTGCTTGTGCCAAGGACAAATCCAATATAACCTAAGAGAAAGGAAAGAACTGAGAGGCGCAGATCCACAAAATATACGATAACACCCAATAGAAGAGCCAGGACTTCAGGCTGACGCAATAGATCTATTGCTCTCAACTGCTTATCGCCTGGCATACCTGATAATATATGCATTATATTAGAATGTTCAGCGCACGATATGATTTACCGGATTCGAGGTCAGGAACCAATGGACATGGAGATCAGAAAAGATAACAGGCAACAAAATGCCCGGGATCTATTTCCTTCATTTCCGGCCTGTGCTGGGCGCAAATATCCATTGCAAAGGGACATTTGGATACGAAACTGCACTCGTCACTTCCACTGTTGATCACATCAACATTGTATTCCACCTGCTCATCTATCGGAACAAGATCCCTGTCTCTCACCTCTGGCATAGATTTTATCAGGAGAACAGTGTAAGGATGCTTTGGATTCTCAACAACATCTTTTGATGCACCCATCTCGACTACCTGCCCTAGATGCATCACCAGGATCTTGTCGGCAATGTATCTTGTGATTATGATATCATGCGATATGAAGATCATAGAGACCTGCTTGCTTTTCGCCTGCTCCTTCAGAAGATTCAACAGGTCAGCCCGGATCGAGACATCAAGCATGGATACTGGCTCGTCTGCAACAATGAAGGAAGGATTGTTGATCAGTGCTCTCGCAATCCCTACCCTCTGCCTCTGGCCGCCACTCAGTTCGCTGGGTATCTTGCTAATATATTCCTCTCCAGGTTCAAGACCCGCACTGTTCAGTGCAGCTATGACCCTCAGCATCCTCTCACTTTTCGGGATCCTGTCCTTTGCCAGCAGGAGTGGAGTAAGCACAGACTCCCCAACGGTTAGCATGGGATTCAACGACTCAAAGGGATCCTGGAATATCATCTGTGACTTCAGTCTGAATTCCTTGATCTGTGCCTTATTTAATGCATCAATATTCTTGCCTTCAAAGTATATATTGCCGGAATCTTTGTTCGCCAGGCCAAGCATTACGAAGCCCAGGGTTGTCTTTCCGCTACCACTTTCACCAACAACTCCCAGAATCTCTCCTTTCGTTATCGATACATTGACCTTGTCGAGGGCACGATTCTTCTTGGGTTTTCCAAAGAGTCCCGTCCTGATCGTATAATCCTTTGTGATATTTTCCAGCTTAATGACCTCTTCGTTCATCTCTTAGGACCTCCCGGGAAGAAACATGCCGCCTGATGATCTCCTTCAATCACCTCAAGCTGTGGTTCCTCCTCCCTGCAGCGATTCTGTACCTTCATGCACCTGTCCGCAAAAGCGCATCCCTTGATGGTTGTATTCAGTCTGGGAGGATGGCCGGGTATCCCAGATATTTTTTCCTCAACCCTCTTGAGCGTCGGGATCGACGCCAGCAGCGCAATGGTATACTGATGCGCAGGACTGTTCAGGATATCTGATACTCTTCCAACCTCAACAATCTTGCCTGCATACATTACTGAAATTCTGTCAGCGATCGCCCCCACAAGGGATATATCATGGCTGATGAAAAGAATCGAGAGCCCAAGGTTCTTCCTCAGAGATTCCAGCTTCCTCGTGATCTGGCTCTGGACGACAACATCGAGAGCCGTAGTTGGCTCATCGGCTATGAGCGCCTTCGGCTCGCAGGCAAGCGCTATTGCAATATTCACCCTCTGCTTCATGCCCCCGCTCAGTTCATGCGGATACAGGTTCTTCACCCTCTTCGATATGCCTGCCTGCTCAAGAAGCGAATCAACCCTGTCCATCGCTTCCATGTAAGTGTAATCATGATCAATCATCACATCTGTTATCTGGTCACTGATACGCATAACAGGATTCAGAGAATTCATTGAACCCTGGAAAATCATCGACACCTCCTTCCACCTGTATCGTCTTAGTTCAGGCGGTTTCATCTCCAGTACATTCGTTTTCTCGGAACCACCATAATAGTATACCGATCCTCCCTGAATGTGCGCAGGTGGGTAGATTAGCTTCAGGAATATTGTCGCCAACGTGGACTTGCCGCAGCCACTTTCGCCTACCAGGCCCAATATGCTGCCCTTCTCGAGCGTAAGCGATACATTTCTCACTGCGTCTATTTTTTCTCTTCTGGAAATGTAGCTGATCGAAGCATCCTTAACCTCAATAATTGGATCACCTGTCATTTCAGTCTTTCCTCTTTGTTCCGTTCGTCTCTGATACTGCATTGGACAGCAGGTTGGCACCTATTCCAAGTGCCATGATGCCCAGGCCAGGAGGAAGCAGCCACCACCAAGCCTTGAACAGTATTCCATCTTCAATATCAAACCAGTAAAGCATGGTTCCCCAGTTAACTGAATTTATATTGCCAAGCCCAAAGAAGGCAAGCCCTGCCTGCGCCACTATTGCCCCTACAACAACGAAGATGGAGTTGATGAAAATAATTGGAAGCATGTTTGGGATCAGGTCACGAACAATTATCCTGAAGTTACCCAAACCTGAAAGCTTGGATGCGAGCACAAAAGCTCTTCTCTTCAGGGTCAGTGTCTGCGATCTGATGACCCTTGCGTGGAAGGGCCAGCTCAGTATTGAAAGTATCAGGATTGTGCTCCAGATGGTAGGTGGCAGATAAGCTGACAGAATAACAAGAAGAGGAAAGCCAGGTATCACGAGGAGCACGTCAACCGTCCTCATTATAACGTCGTCTGTCACTTTGCCAAGGAAACCGGCACTTATGCCTGCAATTGTCCCTATAACCATGGTGGCGAATGCAACGACAAAACCAACTGTAAGGGAAACGCCTGTGCCGTACAGGAATTCCGAAAAAACGTCTTCGCCAACGTAGTTCGTGCCCAGAAGATGTGCAAGGGAAGGCGGCTGGAAAGCCGGGAAATTGACATCTGTGGGGCTATATGGAGCAAGCAACCTTCCAAAGACAGCTATGCCGATCATGACGGCATAGATAATCATGCCAACTTTCCCCTTTCCGTTTTTCCAGATTCCAATGACAAACTCAAGAAGTGGGCTCCTCTTCTTTATGAAATGAGGAGACGAAGAAGCATCGGGAACGATGTACCCGGTTTCCGTCATTCAAGCACCACCCTTGGATCCAGAAAGGCATAGAGCAGGTCAACTATGAAATTGGCTATGATTACAGTTATGGTAATTATAAGGAATATACCGTCAATGAGAGGGAAGTCGCTTGTGACGACAGACTCGTAAAGCATGTAACCGATTCCTGGATACGAAAATACAACCTCTACCAAAAAAGCGCCACCGACTATGCTTCCAAAGGCGAGTGCCACAGAAGTTGCAATCGGCAATCGCGCATTTCTGTTTACATACATCTTCTTTATCCTCCAGGTCTTCAACCCTTTTGCTCTTGCCATCTGGACATAATCATCGTTTATTATTGTTGAAATTGTATTCCTCATAAGAAGGGTGAATCCCGGAAATGAGATCAAAACCAGCGTTATGAGAGGAAGAGCTGAATGCCATAGGACGCTGGAGATGAATGAATATGTGAAACCAGGGTATACATTGGCGGAAAATGCATGTGCAATAGGAAAGAGATGGTGACCATTGATCACTATCATCAGGCCAAAAACAATCTGGAATATCAGCCCCAGCCAGAAGAAGGGAAGTGATCCAAGGCTAATGGCAATTGATGAAATTATTGAATCACTCTTGCCACCCAGCCTCCAGCCTATGTAGGTTGCTATTGACACACCAATTATTACGGATAGAATTGTGGCAGTGCCAAGCAGGAATAATGTCCATGGGAGATGAGATGCAATTATCGAGACCACTGTAGCAGGATAGTAATAATAAGATACGCCCAGGTAGCCATGGAAAAGTGACACCATATATCCAATATACTGATGCAACAGGCTCCCCCTGAGGTTAAGTTCACTCTCGACCAGGAGAAGCTCCTGGGGCTTGATCTCGTTTCCGTACCTAGAGACAAGAATTGTTATTGCGGGATTACCCGGTATCAGCCTGGGAAGAAAAAAATTGATCGAGACAGCAATGAAAAAAGTAATAACAAGATAGATTACCCTGCGCTCGAGATATCTCGCTGTTATCAATAGGCTGCGGATTTTAGCACTCTATTTAATAATTTGGTATATTTATCCATAACTGTATCTTAACGGCACATCCCGCGGAGACTTGACCGGTTAGAAATCTCCGTTTTGCGTTCTAAACGGAAATTTGGTACGAAAAAATATATAGTAGGTTCTTTTACGGCGCCAATGACTTTGAAAAAAGTATTTGGTATAGCGCTAGCTGCATTGATGATTGTAGCTTTCATGCAATTCTTAATGCCAGCGTTTGCCTCTACCCCGACGCCTGCCAATGGCGGGACATTTGTTGTTGGGACTATTGAGGATGAGATAATAAGTAATCAGAATCCACTTACCGCAAGTGGACTATCGGGAGACATTCTCGGTCTCACCTACGCAGACTCGCTGGCGTACGTGTACGAGAGTAATGCAACAGCAATTCCATGGCTTGCTTCAAGCTGGGCTTTCACGAATTCCGGGCACACGCTGACATTCAATCTCGTTCAGAATGCATACTGGATGAATGGAACAACCAAGGCCGGGCAGGTAACTGCACAGGATGTCCTGTACACGTTTGATGTGCTCAAATCAAATGCAACACTCGATGCAAACGGAGTGTTTCCAATCATAACAAACATGACTGCCCCTAACAACTTTACTGTTGTTTTCTCGCTTTCTCTCTACAACCCTGTTATCTTCGACTACATTGCAAGCCAGACAATTATACCGCATACCTGGGCAAAGTATGTCAAGAACATGTCTGCAATTGGAAGTTTTGATAACATGGCAATAGGCCACCAGTGCAGTCTGGGCCCAATGATACTCACAAACACGACAACCACTGCAGTCAACATGGTAGCGAACCCTTATTTCTTCATGGGAAAGCCTCACTTTGCTGCTGAAGTCTGGGATCTCTTCTCCTCCAGCTCAGCGATGGTCGAGTCTCTTGAGGCTGGAACAATAGATGCTGCATATGCACCTCCAGCAACCTCTTATCCACAGTTGAACAACTACACAGGCCTAAAGGCAGTGGCGTTTGACGAACCATACAACAACGTTCTCTGGTTCAACGATAAGGTGGCACCATACAACAATACTGACTTCAGGATTGGTCTGTCTTATGCAATAAACAAGACGCAGATCCTTTACAAAGCAGAATATGGTCTGGGTGGAAAGGTGAACTTTGGTGGACTGCCATGGACTCTTTCGCAATACTACAACACATCGGTTAAATACAACGCTTTTAACTTTACGGAAGCCAATAAGTACTTTACTGCCGCAGGATTACACATTGGATCATCAGGTAACTGGGAGTATGCAAATGGCACGATCGTATCATTGCAACTGATTGATCTGAGCGCTTCCGACTGGGATACTTCAATGACGCTGATGCAGTCTAATTTACAGAATGATCATTTCGTCGTATCATTCAAGGTTGTTCCAACACAGGTCTGGGTGACGGATATCTTCTCAACACCAAACTTCACCCAGGCAAGTTTCTTCAACTTTGGCCCTCTGCTTGGAAACCCATGGTTTGATCTCTGGGCGGAATACTCATACAACGGATACTGGAACTTCGAAGGGTACAACAATGCAACGATGAACCACCTGCTAAATGTTTCAGAAGCTGAGACATTTAACTCACCGGCATTCAACAATACACTCTATGAGATCCAGGGATTTGCTGCGAGCCAGATGCCCACAGTCCCAATAATGGGATCGCAGACATTCTATGCCTACGCTGTTGCCAAAGTTGGCGGGTTGAACCCTAACGTGCAATTCTCAAGCCCACTTGACTCAGAATATGCATATACGCTCACAACACCGACACAGTCTGGATTTACGTCACTTGATTATGCCATAATAGGCATAATTGTTGTAATAGCCGTGGTAGCAATAGCTTCAGGCGTTGTGATCTCAAGAAGGAACAGAAAGAAGGAGTAATCCTTCATTTTATTTTTTGCATTAAATCTCAATATATTTTTCCATTTTTTATTTGAATCCTATAATTTAGCCTATAACTATGCATGGAACTGTCATCTCATCGCTTGTCAGCCCACCGTGATCTCCAACTATATTTTCAGCACCGTTTTCAATCGATGGGTAAATGTAGAAGGAACTGGTAGAAGCCGCTGCAACTATGTCTGTGAACATTGTCTTATTCATGCACTTTGTGGACCCAAGTAGCCTTCTAAGATTTCCATCAGTTGCCTTGAAGATTGCAGACCCTTCAGGCAATGCTTTCGCCTCATGGTCATCGATCTTTGCCCGATTTATGAACAGTGAACGCGATGAACCAAATGGCGGAATAGTCCGATTCCCAAGCAACCTACCTGCGAAAGGAGCTAGATTTATCCATTTATCTACCTTGATGTGTCCATGGTCAGCCGTCACTATCGTATTGATCTTTTTCCGGTAATCATTTGACAGCCTTGTCACATGATCGAGGACATCGGTTGCGGTCCTGACAGTCTGATCAGACTCTGGACCGTACTTGTGAGATGCGGCGTCCACATATGGTATGTAGAAATAGATGAAATCGTAGTTTCTTTTCATTGACTCGTTATACAGGCTGAATGCCTCTTTTATATCATGATAGAAGAAGTGATCTCCCGCGGTGCTTGCAGTCAGACCTGCAAGTGCAGCGTTTTCCCACTGATATGGGCATACAACGGCGCATTTTTTACCATTGCTGGTTGCCTCAGCAATGATGTTCTTAGCATCATAAGCCTGTTTTATTGGCATGTAGCGAGTCAACGAGTCCTTCGTGTCACAGTAAATTGTTTTGTAACCACCATTGCTTATAATTGCACCGAGCTTCCTGACAAAAGTTGTATCGCCCAGCATTGCATGCTCCCCGGGAGGTTCGCCGCTCATGAGTGTCGTCAGTGCAGTACAAGTGACAGATGGAAATACACTCGTTATCATCTCAGTATCCTTGCCTGCACCGGCGGATAAGGCAAGATCATAGCCCAGGCCGTCGATAACGACAAGTGATATGGGTTTCCCGGAAAATTTGACAAGGCTTGATTCTTTATACCTGCGGTTCAGATCAAGGCTTTCCTTGATGGTCTGGGAGAGGTTGAATATACCTCCGCCACTGTAATTCGGGAAAGTTAACTCCATTGCATCTGAACGAGGTAACATCTGGTTCCATTAAACCTCTGCTGCGTCAGTATTATATTTCATGACCTTACCGCTGTCCATGTCTATTATTCTGGAAAATTCCTCCAGCATTCTTACGGACGACGCAAGGTTAGACTTCGTGAGCTGCTCGATGTTTATACCTATCGGGACCGGATAGTCAGACGCCTCAAGCTTCTCGAGCACTTCTCCATAGACCCTGATTGCGTTTACAAGAGATCTGCGCGTTGCTTCTGCGATGCTGACGTCCTCAAGTATTCTGCTCTTGGTATCCTCGGGTAGGTCGACGCCCAGGAAGTCGAGGAGATTGAGATCTGCCGTGCTCTTGAGAGGGGCAAAACTGATCAGTACTGTTGCAGGCCTGACGCCTGCTTGGTGGCAGAGTTTGCCATACTTAATAAGGACATCAGAGATCTGCGAACTGTCAAATATCATCTGCGTTGTGAAGAAATTCGCCCCGGTGATCGTCTTGAAAAGCATTTTTTTTGCCTCATCCCTCCTTTCAGGCAGGCAAATATTTCCCACAGTGACATCAGAGATCACATGTCTTTGGACCAGGTGCCTTGCTGTAATGTTTGCCTCAGATACGGTTGGTCCTGGATACCTGTGATGCCTTGTGTTTCCGCCAACAAAAATGATATTGGTTATACCGAGAGAGCTTGTCTCTGATATCCAGCTGACAAAATCCTCATAGCTTTCAATGTGTACTACAACCTTGTTCACGACTGCATCTATCTTCAGTTCATCAGCAATGGATCTTGCAAGCTTCCTTGTATATATACTGTTGAATCTTGGCTTTCCCTCATGATTTTCCTCGATTAGTTCAGGTACGTTTACTGCAGTCAGACGGGAATATGGAAGAAGTGCCTTCACTATCTCATCTTTCTTGGCTGTGAGGTTCTTAAGGATCTTATCATCATGCTTTGGATCCCCAGTCAGGTTGTCGCGCAATGGCACAACTGTGAAGATCAATGGTCTCTTCTGCAAGAGGTCGGAAAAGGTGGTTACGTTCTTACTCATTCAAGACCATGGATTAAGGCATTTATCAATACTTTTTGTTAATTAAATAACACCCTGAGTAATTGCGAGTATAGATCCTGAACTGCATCAAGCCCACAATTCGCCTTTGCAGTACGAAGTAAAGCTTAATCACAAAAGATTATAGAATTGATTCCTGATAGCTAGTTATGGTACTGTTCTCATGCTGAGGGTTAGATCAAATTTGCATTTGGAAACATTGTTGAAAAGTTATCCAAAATCCTGCTTTGAGCATTCATTGCAAATATAGAGAAAGTGCCGATGATGAAATTATCCAATCGCAAAAGATCATTCCTGAGCTATTTCATGCTTGCACTATCGTTGGTACTTGTTGGAAGTGCAACTGTATTGTCTGTCAATACAATGGGTGAGAATACTATCTCTGCGCACAACGGCTATGGAACCAGAGTTTGCGCACAACCTGCAAATATTACGGCACCTGCATCCCTGAGTGATTATGTGGATGTGCAGATTTCCGTTCAGGCACCTGCGAATTTCACGCATATTCTTATTACCAGATATTCAGGTAATCATACCTTTATCATCGTGAACGCCAACCTCTCACCGCGAGAGTATTTTACTGCATTCCTGGAGATACCATCAGAGAATAAGAATAATCAGATCTCTGTCCAGGTACAGAACCAGTCGGTGATCTCAATCAATCTGCAACTGAAACCATCATACCTTGGGATCATTGCCGAGGTTTTCCTGATTGCAGGAATCGGGACTTTTGCCGCCTTCTTCCTTATAGTGGAAATCAGGTCAAGGAAGTATCTCTATCTTGTTCCGGTATACATAGGGTTGAGTATAATCTATGGCCAGCGATTTGACGATTATTTCATGATATCACTGGGAATGAGGATATTTGATGGTTCAAATCCATATGTTCAGAAAGGGTTCATTCTTCCAGGATTGCAGTGGGAATACCCTCCGCTATATGCAATATGGAGCTATTTTGTTACGCTATTTACGCACTATGTTCTCGGCTTCAATATACCTTCCAACACGGGACTAAACTATGTTGAAGTCGCATACAATGACATCTATTCGGCATGGAGGGCTCTTTCTGGTGTCAACCTGATAATATTGTACGGATTGGCTAAACTTCCATTTGTAATTTCATTTTTCTGGATTGATTACATGCTTCTCAAGGAAACCGGAAGACAGCAGTGGAAACTCTGGTTAATCAATCCTTTTGCGGTAGCAGTGGGTATTATGTGGGGGCAGCTTGATGTTCTTGGCCTTGCATTTCTTCTTCAGGCAATCATATATCACAAGGAGGGAAAGGATTTCGGGGCTGTACTTTTCGCCTCCATTGGAGCAGCAATCAAAATATTCCCTGTGTTTGTAATACCCCTGCTGATCGCCAGAAGCAAGAGAAAGCTGCTCTCCTCATCCGCCATTATTCCTGTAATACTGCTTTGCCTTCTGGTTTACGCAGCATCTGGAAATCTTCTGCTGGATCTTAATACAATCGTTACAGGAAGGGCAGTTCCCACTTTTCTCGGCGTCTTTATATCAGAGGGGCTTACATGGCAGATTGTGATATCTGATCTGTTCATCAGGAACTTTCCATCAATATTCCTCTATGTTTTTGTTCCATCATATCTAGTATACACAATCTACGCTTTAAAAAGACATGTAGGCGTGGAAAGATATTTCATCATTACCATGCTCCTGTTCTTTGTTACTTATAACTTCATGAACCCTCAGTATCTGATCTGGCTGATTCCAATTTTCATATTGATCGGAGAATTCAGGTATGCCGCTATATTGTCTCTGCTTGGATCTATTTATCTTTATTTGAACTATTCCTATACGTACTTCCTTAATCCGGATATAGCATGGAATTACAATGCCGGGCTATTGGGCCAGATTGAAGCCATCAGGCATGCAATTACATCGAATTTCGTGGTTCTTGGAGTTTTTGGCGTTTTATCGACATCTATCTTCCTGTATTTGCTCGTTAAAATGCTGAGGAATGAACATGCAGCAAATTCAGCAGCCGCATCATGTTAAGTCCAGTATATATGTGAAATCCAATTATTACTTGACACATTGATAAAACCATCAATGAGAATAGCCAACGTCTATGTCTTAGCCTGAGAGAAGCCTCAGACCGTATATATGCATTATACTAATAGAAGCTGAATAATCCTGATCCTATATCTCTTCAACATCAGTAAAAACAAAACCATCTCTCTCCACAGTTTCACCTGTTCGTATGTGTATCTCCTTGTTCTTAAAGGCGGGTGATCCATATACGAAGGTGTGAAATTCACCATTTTCTCCGCAGAGATCGACATTCGGTGGAAGATCAGAAAGCAACTCTTCATTATATACACGACCCGCAAACTCGCGGCCAAGTTTACGTGGATCAAGGCAGACGATCCTCGCCTTAATCCCGGCCCTTATGATTTCTACAGCAAGCTTCCTGGGATCCCTACCCCAGATAGGGAAAATTGGTGTAATACCTGTAGGAGCCAGCTTCTCTTCCCTGTACTTCCTTATATCTTCCAGAAATATATCTCCAAACACCATATGGCTTATGCCCATAGTTTTAAAGCGATCCATCACTCCTCCCATTATCTTCTCATACTGCTCATTCGAGCAGGGAGAAGGTATTTCGGCCTTCATAAGGGGAAGATGAAGCTCTTCTGCCTGTCTTTCAAGCAGAGATTCCCTGACGCCATGCATTGAGACTCTGTTATATGCCCTTGTAACTGTAGTGAGCAGTCCTGCAATCTGGTATGAATTGTTACTTAAAATTTCCATTAGCGAGTAGCAGGAGTCTTTTCCAGAACTCCAGGACACAATGACCTTTGGTTTTGAAGCACTTTCACTTTGAACCATTTACTTCAGGTGTGTCATAATTCCAAATATTATAATTCTACTTCTTCCAACTTTTCCTATAATTGGTGTTAGGAGAAGACTTGGTACATGAAACTTCTCTTCATTTTATCGTTTTCACCTTGGGTAACTGGTAAGTCTGATATGCCAGAATTTGTGCAAGGCGATGTTTGGTTATCAACCTTTCTCGACACATCACATTTCATGCATAATTCACTTGCTGCTATCGCTTTCATTACTGTTCTTCTGATAGTTATTGCAAAAGAAGACTGTCTGGAAATATGTGTCATGCAATTCTCTTTATAGTTACAGACGGTAAACTGAAATCCTTTACTCACCTTTCTCATGGTTTAACACGGCATTGCAATGACTGCATTTCAATCTGCCTCTGCGAATTGGTCTGAGGCATGTTGAGCATAGCCTGACACTTCCTCGGTAAAACCTGAAATAGATAATGAATGATATTGCTGCCACGATGTAAGAGAATGGAGACCCATATACTTCCCTCAATATTGCGGCCAGGATCGATATATGCTGTATCTTGACAAATACTACATGTATTATAACACCAGAACCAGAAACGAAAATTCCATAGCTCTCGTTCTGGCTCTTAAAGCCCTGGGAACTTATGCTGAAACTATATGATCCATTAGGTAGAGATAGAATGACACTGCTTGTATTCGTATAAATTGTCCTGCCACCTGTATGGACTGACCATGTTGAATTTGCCTGCAATCCATTTTCAACTATCATAACAGTATAGGTATATTGCGAAAAAGAGACATTCAGATACTCTTCCTGATGTGTTGCAATTAACACACCACTTGAAAGGTTGCTTATATAACCTGGTATTTGCAGGAAAGAGTAATTGTATATTCCGTTTGGTACATTTATCGTTAGATCTGTCTGGCTAGATGAATAAGACGAATTACCGATCGAAATTGTCCATGCTGTATATTCTGGTAGTCCATCTACCTTGATATATAGGGTTGATTCAGGAAAGTACGAGGAGTTTTCTCCGATCCTGAAAAATAGAGTGCTGCTATAATTTTCCAGCAAGAACGAACTGTTGCTTACTGCGAATACAATAGTGGCATTTACTGCCAATGTGGTAAGATTGAAGAGAAAATGCAATGATCCATTCGGATCCAGCGCAATTACATGACCAGTTCTATTCACATTTAACTGGCCGGAAAGTGTGGATAAAGAAGCCATTACATTATAGGAATAATTGAAGGGTGTCGTCTGCATTGAATAATTTACGGTCAGCATGATCTCGTCTTCATCATGCAACCATGCATAAGAGTAGGTTGTTCTTAGCATGAGATTCAAGTGCAAAGGTATATCGAACTTATAAGCCAGTTTTTCTCCCATATATGTTGGCGCACTGGTAACTTCCGATACATTTAGGGAAAGTTGGTTTGAATTTAGATATGGAATGGAGAAATTGGATGCCGTTACGATCGTTACGCCATTCCTGATAGTCACAGTCTCATTCAATATGGAAAGAGACTTTGCATTTCCAAGGTTAATGATTTCATTAATAGATAATTCCATACTTTCGCATCCAGTGAGAGAGATGTTCAGACCTATCTTATTCGAAGCATTCATAACCAGACTCTCAGTCATGAGATGCAAGGACAATATTGGCAGATCCGTGTGAAGAGTTTCATTCACAAGATTCAATGAAGAATAATTATATTCTGGCAGCGAAATCTGATATGTAAAGTTGTAAACACCGAACGCATAGTTACCTGTATAGGTCAGTATTGATCCTTTGATATAACCCGTCAGCAGATAGTACGCGTAGGAATTATTACTCATCCTTCCCTCATGTATATCCATTGCAGAGAGTGAGGTCTCGGCAAACATGTTCATGCTTGACGCAAACGTTGCACAGGTGAGTGGGGAAATCGTCAACGGATAATTTGAGTCTCCGTAAAAGCCTGTGGTTGCATTTACCTGCACATAGGAAAACAAGAGAAAAGTTGAATTATTATCTGTGTAGAATGAAGAGTTTCCAGAAATTCCATTGATCTCAGACCCAAGCATGTAGATTGAGGAATTCACCGCATGAAGGAAATCATGATCAGGATTCAGGAGATTATCATATAGATAGGGTCTATTCATATCCAGCAAAATGGAACTTCTTGCGAAAGTAATTGTGCTATTGTATATCTCATAGGAGAAGTATCTCAAGCCGTATATCGAGACGGTATCGTTTGACAGCAGCGATACATTAAGCGCCTCTATGCTGCTGTTGGACCCAATGGTATTCGAAACATACATCAGAACGGTGAAATTGTTTACTAATTCACTGACAGAACTCAACCTGTTAGACAGTGTCAGGTTAAATGATACAGTGGACTTATTATGAACAGATCCGGTATTTCCGAGCCGATACGACTCAGAATTGCCTGAATAGCTGAAATTTAGCGTGTTAAGACCGGTAGGATTATTACCTGAGAAAGTAAGATTGACCTCTATATTAGTTACCAGGGGGTCCGCTGTTGTAAGCAGATACTTGGAAAGAGGAATGGCACCATCGGTAGAGAATGGAATATCCTTCGAGTAAGAGAAATATGCTGTATCTATAGGCGCTATAGGATTTGTGTGCATGAGACCTGAAAAGGTCGAATTATAAGTGGAAAGGGAACTGTTTACTGTAGCGAATGAAAGTGTTTCTGCAGTATCTGCTGGATCAATGATACCAGACGACAGCGAGGAATTAGAAATCCTGTCAACAGAATGGGACATAGATATGAAACCCGGAATCGACCACGAAGAATTCTCCACCGTTAATGTGGCAGGATTCCCGTCAGTTCCAGTTATTTCAGTAGAAAGAGAATGATTGCCCGCATACGTGTGGATAGAAGTATCCATGATTCTTAGGCAGCCAAAGTCAGTTATATTTGCTGCGCCAATCTGGACATAAACATTAAGATCCAGCAGGGTAAGCGTCCTTCCTACCGGAATAGTGATGTTATCGTTCAGATAGTAGCTCGTTCGATAACCTGTGACGCCGATCGTTGTATTGTTGTCGATCAGAAGCAACGGCGCTATAAAATCGCTATTTACTGCATGATCTGCAGAGGCATGAGCGCTTCCGAACAACGGGGTTATCAGAACAACGAGTATGCCCAGAAGAGTCAATAGACGCACCACGCGGTATAATCATCCATATATTAGTATTTCCCGTACACGGGCATATTTACCATATAGGTACCCCGGATGAAATGACAGTCATATAAGCAACAAGATGCTGCAGGCTTCGGCGCTATCCGGATGGCAGGTTTACGCGGTGATATCGTTATTCCGCTTGAAATTTTGAGAAGAGTCTCTTCTTATCTCTTCTCAAATGTAATGAAAGTTCCGTTGCCATAGGTGCGGAAATAATACTTGAACTCCTCGCTACTACTTCTTGCAGTACATTCTCGTCCAGACGAATAGTTTCCTTTCAGCTCCACGTAGTCGATAGATTTCCATCCCGTTGCTTCCTTTACCTTTTTTACCATTGTTTCAAATATGTCTGCACAAATATTACAGCAGAAGAACATATTGTCGCCATCGATATCCCTGTAATATTCGCCCCAGGTTGCGTTGCAGAGTCCACATCCTTCAGTGTTGTTTGTTTTCAAGCATTTCACCTCTTTCAAGCCTTGCAAGCAGATAATCTGCAAATTCCTCCATTGATCTTATAGAGACTGCCATACAGTTCTGCTTCTTGTCTGGAGTATCGGCATACTTGTCTATTAGATCAAGAGCAGTCTCGGAATGTGATACATCGGCGGAATAACCTTCTTTAAGAAATGCGACAGCTTCTTCTGTAATGCTTCCATCACTGAGGATTTTTGGATCAAAGTAGCCTATCTTGGCACCGTAGTTCTTGAGGTTCCTGTTGGCGATGAGTTCCAGCGAATGCATAGCCGTCATTCCTTCATAGAACGGAAAGTTTCTCGCTACATTATCCCAGAAAGAAATTGCATGTCTTGTTGCATTGAGTGGCTCTGTATCATAGATATCGGATCTGGATGCGCCATATGATTCGCCCATCCTTAAGAGCAGTTCGTGATGAGATTTCTCCTTTCCTGGAGTACCATACCATTCTGACAATATATTCTCAATTTCGAAGAACTGAACGTCTTCATGTTCTGTATTTCCTATGATCATTGAACAGCTTCTGACCCATTGCTTCAGAAAATGATGGTGCTCGTACGCATATCCGAGCAAAACCTGTCGGGATGGATGCTGCATTTGAGTAATAAAAGGATGAGGAGTCTCTGAAAAGAACTTTCTGATCATCCAGGATATGATCCATCGTTTGACGGCATCTGATTTAAAGAATTTTTCCAAAGCAACTGAAAGCGCCTCTTTATCCATTTTCTTCATGGAAAGATACCTGTTTAACCACATTACATGAAGAGGATCGCTAACATTGGATCTTTCTATCATGTGTTTTGAAAGGTCATCATAGGTCTGATATTCCATAATCAGGCAGGATGGACATCTCAACATAGCTAGAAATTTCAATCATCATATTTATCATTATGCCAGAGTTACAATTAAAAACGGTAGAGCGGAATCCATCATTAGCGCAAGGAAATATGTGTAATGTATACTGTAAACGATTGAAACTAAAATGTGGATCATCTTGATCCTGATCGACCGGTCTGGTAGATCTCAAGCTCGTTGCCGTCTGGATCCAAGAAGCTTGCCTCATAATCTCCCCATGGCATTTTATTCACATCCTTTGTGAATGCAACACCCGCCTTCTTGAGCCTGGCTACTTCAGCATGTATATCATCTGTGGAAAAGTGAATGTTTATCGGTCCTTCCTTGCTACCCTTGTAACCGGCATGTATCGAGAATTCCACATTATTAAGCTTGAATGTGGCAAATCCTTCATGTGGGGGATTCTCCTCAGATAACTTTAGACCTAACTTGTCTCGGTAGAACGATAAGCACTCGTCAAAGTTTGAAACAAAATATATTATGGGATCAATCCTTTTTATCATCTGATATTTAATCCATCTAAGTATAAAGCTCTAATCCTTGCTTGAGGAAACTGTCTCACAGTTGGGTTCTTATCTCAACTCACTGGAAGATGAATCAGACACCCGTTGACAAGGCAGTTATATTTATGAAAGCGCTTGTTATAGATTTTTAGCCAATATCAATTTTAACTTTCACTTGGAACCGAGAATCGTTGGATGTTATCATTTATTAACTAAGAGAAAAATTTTGCCAAATGTGAACTCAGATGAAGAAAGAGCATATACTTCTATGCCATATTTATTCCATATTCTTCTGAGCCAAAACATAAAATACAATTCACGTTTCACCGAAGAGATGCCATTTCGCCAAAACCTATCCAAGTCCCTTACTGTATTCAAATGTACTAGAAACCCGATCAAAGTTGCCAGGGGGCTGTCAAGATTCAGGCAAGATGGTTTTTATGAAGTAGATTTGGAATTCAAGGATGGCACTAAATTTTCTGGTGTCCCTGTGGGGGCAGCATGGATGCTGATCAGCTATTATTACTGGTCTCATGGGAAGGCTTGCTATTCTCAGAGTGACTTGGAAGTTCTTCACTCGCTGGGACAGGAAATCTACTCAAATCTCAAAAAACAATGTGGACACTGGGTCAAGGAGATGTGGGGACTCCAAGGTACTCATGGTATTGTATTTATGCTGGTAAGAAAATTGAAACCAAATCTCATAATCGAGACTGGTATTGCCCATGGGTATTCTGCCCGTATAATTCTTGAAGCCTTGAAAATGAATGGAAAGGGCAAACTTGTAAGTATGGACATTTCTGAAAGCCTGACCTTGTGTGAAAAGACCCTCACTCAAGGTTGGCTGGTTCCGCAAGAAATAAGAGAAAGTTGGACTCCGATAGTTGGAGACTCAAGAAAAGTACTTGAATCAATTTCCGAGCATCCTGATATTTTCATTCATGACTCTGCTCATAATGAAGAATACATGATGAGTGAGTATAACTGGGCTTCAAGAATGCTACTTCCCGGTGGGTATCTGGTTTCCGACGATATAGACAGAAGCGAGGCCTGGGTGAAATTCCACCACCAAAACCCAGGTTACGAGAGATATGTTGAGACATATACAACCGGTGTTTCCATCAAGAATCGTCAATAAACGAACAAGTTCAATTTACGCGTTTTAGAATGCACGAATAGTAGCTATTTACGTGATCCGAAAATTGCTTTTCTGAAAATTTTTCAGATCTCCTGAACCCTTTTACTCTCAAATCCTCTGAAAGGTCAATAGCCCTAGATATTCCTTCCAGGCATCCAGTTAGATCTGGTATCGTTAGTATCGCAGCTTCTCCAGCCACTTCCCTGGTGATGGGTAGATCAGTTGCTACAATTGGGATTCCTGTCGCCATCGATTCAATCAAAGGTTTACCATAACCCTCTGCGAGTGTGGGAAAGAGAAAAACATCACAGGCATTGTAAGCGAAATTCAACTTTTCTATTGGAAGTTGACCCAGATTAATAGCTCCGGCAAGTGGAGGGCCAACTCTAACGACCCTGAATTGACTGTCCAGCCTATGTATAACTTCCTGAACTACCTTAAGGTTTTTCCTTCTGAGTCCACTGGAAACCGACAGGATAAGTGTTTTATCGAGGGGGAGGCCAAGAGCCTTTCTCGCCCCTTCTTTGTCTGAAAGAAACTTAATCTCAGGTCTCGGAGCTAGATATATCACCTCAATATCATGACTGAACCCATAGTTGATCAAAGACTTTTTAACAACCTCTGACGGGGCTACAACGTTTTTGAACGTAAGGAACCTGTTAAGGAAATGTTTTGAAATATTGAAGTATCTGGAATACGCCTCATCATTTGGGTCGAGAAAGAATGTATCATGGATCGTAACAATGTTTTCTGGGTGCCTGTTTAAAATGGGTAAGCCAAAGGTCGTGTAATGTGCAATTTTCCCATTAAGCAATTTCTTTGCCTTTCTATATATGAGACTTCCAAATTGTATATTGAATGACCATCCATCCCCTGGGACAAGTTTGAATGCACCATTGAATACACCAAGGTTGCTTATGTATTCTGAGGAAAGCTGGTCTTTTGAAGTGCGTAAGATAATCCTTGGAAAACCGCTTACTGAGCTAAAACTGTAAGAATACTGATCAATGCTGGAATAATTCCTTCCAGTCGATAGTATAACGAGATCCGAATCATCACTTTTGCTCATCAACCTGAAACCTCACAAATCGTTATCAATTATCCAATGGTAAATAGCAATAATGAGTTAAAACTACCCTATAAATTGAGGGTACACACTTTCTCTTTGACGAATAAGGATGCACTTTTCGATCTTAGCATCACAATTCCTACAAAGGACGTTAATTCTGAAACATTTAAAAGAGCATTCCGCTCCATAGAATCAACATCGAATGAATTACTTTGCAATATCTATATTCAAGCCGTTGAATCATCTGGAACTGAGTTTAATTTTGCCAGGTCAGTCAACACTGGATTTGCCGAAAGGAGTGCAGACTACTTCCTAAATATGAATGACGATGTGGAGTTATATCCCGGTACGCTAAAAACTAGCCTGGAAAGAAGTAAATCACTGAACGACAAAGTTTTACTCGGTGCTCTCCTATATTTTCCTTCTGGCAGTATTCAGCATGCAGGCATGCAGGCAATAATGTCCAATACCTTCAGGTATTATTCCTATCATATACTAAAATACAAGGCACCACTTGATGCTATGAGAAAAAAGGCATTCTTTAGGGAACATGGATATAAGAGATTTGTATTCTTTATTCACCCAGATAGGATCATTCCAGACATGAAGGGAGTAGTAACTGGAGCCTATCACTTCATGAGCGCTCAAACCCTAAATCTTCTAAAATGTTATGACGAGAGTTATAGCAACGGTTCTGAGGATGCAGACCTTTGCCTTTCGGCCATTCAGGGTAATGTTAAGGTCGCAATTGATGCATCTATACAGGGAACACATTATGAAGGTAGAAGCTTCAGCACAGGCTATAATGAATCAAGACGAGAAGGACTTCTTCACCTTAACGAAAAGTGGGGGATGCAAAGAATCCTTTCTTTAATCGAAGCAAATGGCCCAATTTGGCTTAATAATGTAAAAGCAGCTCATAAAAATTAAGAAGAGTGATCCCATTTTAGATATAAGTACGAAATTCCTTCTGTAATTGTCAATTCACAAAAAATTGGTGTTTGCCAGAGCATTCAGGCTTCTTATGTTATAGGCATAGTATATCCCAAGAGCTAATCTCTTATTGAAGATTTTAAGCAATCCTAACATGATCCAGGTAAAATAATAAATAGAGAAAGCATCCTTCATTGACAGCAATAGGTCCATAATCTGAGCGAGGAGCTTTGATCTCTTTGTGTCGCTTCTGAGAAACAGAACTATTAAATTCATATGGGAGACCAGGACATTAATTATTTTGTGAATTCTTTCATCGCTAAGATTCTGAAGTAGGATGTCATAGACCTCCTTCGTCCTGGAGTAAAATTTGATTTTATTGTTCAAGTATTCTGTCTGCGCAGCAATTATATTTGTTGTACTTTCATGGACCCTGTATCTGGTGAGCCTTTCACCTATAGCACAAATATCCTTTCCCGAATTAACTGCAAGCAAAAATATGACTGGATCAATACTCTGATTAACTTTTTCCAGTATGTCGAGTGAATTTTCAAGCACGCTCCTCGAAAATGACATGCAGCTGCCGTACCAGTTTGCCCTATACTTCAGGAGATGCGATAATTCCAAGTCGCTTCCACGGTTCAAGTTATATCTTATTATGCTCTTGGGCGCATCTTCCTCATGCTCATGGATTACGATGCCATTATCATCAATCTTAATAATTGAGTTGTGCAGAAAAGAAATGTTAGAATAATTGGCAAATATCTGCCTAACTTTTTCCAGTTTGTCAGGGACAAATTCATCATCGTCATCTAGCAAAAAGATAATATTTCCTTTTGATTCCTTGAAAGCGGCGGATATCTTTTTCCCATGGCTCTTCTCTGGAACAAAAAGTATCTTGTCAGCTAATTTTGAAAGCCTGTTATCAAGCTGTGTGTCTTCAAAACCCTTTACGACTATAATCTCATATTGGTTTCTTGGAATTGTTTGCCTGCTGACAGATAATACGGCCTTTTCAATATAATCCTTCCTGTTGTAAGTATATACAATAACAGATAGAAACAAGTCAGTCATAAGATCATCAAATTATGTATATTCTAGTTACAGTTCAACTGATATGATAGACACTAATTCAATGTTTGCTTGACCATCCTGATGGTTTACAGTTTCTATAACGGAATTGGAGAAGACACAGGTAATATAGCATCTTATTGTTGAATATAATTAGACTCCTAATTAAGGACTTTAATCTCTAACGAGATTGCTAGCTCTTCATTAGTTTTCCACTTTCCCCGTTCCTTACTATTTCCCCAAGATCAATTTCAATTCTTCGTCTATTAATATTCAGGCCCTCTAACACAATCTTGTCTCTCTATTTGACCGGGAATAGCGTTGCCTCTTATGATCTCAGGATTTCATATAAGCTATTTGAAGGTGATTTTGAAACTATTCTACGGGATCTCAAATTTCTCTCTATTATTAATCAGTGAATCTTGATTTTGCTATGAGTCTTTTTCTAAAATTCTTTTATATACTTCATAATATGACTTTGCTGTATTTTTTGCTTCGTATTCATTCCTGACATGCTTAACACAGTTGGATTGCATATTTTTAATGTCTATCATGTTGTCCATAACTTTCAGAATTGCTTGTGCGAGTTTCTGGGGGTTTCCTGCTGGGACCAGAAAGCCGCAATCGGGTGGGACAACCTCACTAGTAGAGGTATGATCACTTACTATTGGTATGACCCCACAAGACATCGCTTCTATTGTGGAAAATCCCATTTGCTCTTCCCAATAAAAGTTTGGAATGCTTGTCAACACAAATAGATCCCCTATAGAATAAAAATTGGGAAGCTCATAATATGACAAATATCCCAGCCATTTAAAATTGGCCTTTAAATCAAGAAATTCAACAAGTTTCATTATATAATTCAGATATCTAGGACTACCTGCACCAACATGCATATAAAGGAAGTCTTTCCCTTGATCCTTCAACAAACGCAGAGCCCTCAAAATAAATGTTAGCCCTTTCTCATATTGAATCCTGCCAACCCCTAAAATAAGGAATTTATGCTCTGGGTTCATTAATTCCAAATATTCACTATTACTCTTCCTGGAAAATTTTGTCGTATCAATACCCGGATGGATTTTTGTAATTTTTTGTGAATCTATGCCATTCAGTTTCAACATATATGATGAATCTTCAGAAACGGGGAAGTAATGATCTATTTTGCTTTTTATATCTTTCCAAATATTGTTTCCTGGCTTTTTAATAGAGACTTGCGGTCCCATTGGATTGTTTTCCCAAACAGTCATTACAACCTTTTTCTGAAGTCGAATAGCCTGCTTGACTGGAATGAAGACAGCGTCCGGAAAGTGCATAATATCAAACTCTTTTGCGTTTTTCTTAAGTCCATATATCCTTGAAGTGTATTCTACTGTTCTAATATTAAAAAAATTATTGAGAAACTGAGAAAATGCAGACCTATTTATCATCCGGTCTATTGGTTTGATTCCTCTCAAAGCCAGTGATGTTTTATATAGATCGGTGGGAACCCTGCTATCTGGACTTGGTACTATGAACTTGGCATCTACATTTAGATTTCTTAAATTTTCAACCATGGAAACTTCCCAAATTGGGATACCACTAGGATTTGGAAATGCTACCTTCATTTACCAACTTTATTCAGATGATATTATTCTTTTTATCGACTTAATATTTCTGCATAAAGCAATCCAAAAAATGGTAGATCTGTCATGATTAATGCCATGATAACAGGTATATGCGGATAAGGGATATGTTGCAAGATAGATATTCATTCTTATGAGTGAAAAGGGCATCGTCTGCATTTTTCCTGTGGAGGAATTTCACCACAATTTCCAGTGACTCTCCGATTAGGGAATGGAGAGAAAATGGGATTAGGACGATCGGAGAAGTAGAATGGAGTACTCAAACCAGCTATGGAAACTGATGGGCGAGCAGATATTCTTATCAGGTCTCAAGAGTGTAATGGTTGTGGTCATAACGGCAAGAAAGACAGATTCTATAATTAAGGAAGTAGAATGGAAAGCACTCTACTACAACATGGTTAGGAAGATTGAATATTATCAGCTGGATAGACAACACAGTTTTTATGACAAAAAAATTAACAGACCCACGTTATTTTATATACCCTTCCTGGCAGACCGGATTTCTGCGTCATTCATGATGTGCGAAAATCTCTCGTCTGCTCTGACAAATTCCAGGAACGTCCTGATCCATAATTCCTTGGTACCTACATCATATCTTTTACCAGAAAAGAGAGTCGCGTAAAGCGGAAATTTCTTCACGTAAAGCGATAACGCATCGGTGAGTTGGTATTCACCATTCTTACCTGGGCTTATGGTCTCGAGAAATTTGAAAATTCTACTGTCCAAAATATACGTTCCAGTGATCCCAAGATTCGAAGGGGCATCTTTTGGTGCTGGCTTCTCGACCAGCGAGTTGACCTTCCACGTAGTGTCATCGACTGAACTCCCACCGATAATACCGTAATCACTTATTTTTTCCTTCAAAACCTTCTCAACTGCTATAACCGGTTGCCCTATCTGAACGTATTTGTCAATAATCTGCGTGGTAACAGTTTTGCTGGTCTCTGAAGTATATATCGTATCTCCCAGAAGAATAACAAATGGATCCTGTCCTACGAATTTCTTCGAATATCTTATGGAGTCACCAAGACCAAGAATCTCCTTCTGCCTTACAAAAAAAACATCTGGAAGATCCAGTTTGCTAGATATAGCCAGATCCTTGTCAAGAATGCTACTGTCAAAGTAGTTAACTATTGCATCTTTGCCGGAACCAACGATGATAAGTATTTCGTCAAGTCCTGACTTGACTGCCTCTTCTATTATGTAATGAATTAGAGGTTTGTCTACAATAGGAAGCATCTCCTTTGGCTGTGCACGCGTCAGTGGATAAAATCTCTTTCCTAGTCCTGCAGCAGGAATAACGGCTTTTCTTGGTCTATTTACCATAAAGTCCAATTCCCACATAGTTCTGAACCGCTTGAGGATCCAGAATCCTCTTTGCATCCACCACTGGCTTGGTAAAGTTTATTTTCTCAATAGATTTGAACTCGGGCCATTCGCTTGCCACCACCAAAGCATCAAGATCGTCAGGCAAAATAAGTTTTCCCGTATTGATTGCAATATCCATACCCGTAAACACTGGAACAGGGTTATACGCAAAGATAGAAGCACCCTTATCCTTTAGGGACATAATGAGTCTGATTGCTGGCGACTCCCTTACATCATCAGTATTATCCTTGAATGAAAGTCCCAGGACGCCTATCTTTTTCCCGCTTAAATCTGATCCTATGGTTCTTGTTAAGATGTCCATGACATGAGAGACCCTTCTATCATTAACATTTATTGCTGCCTCGACAATGCTAAGGTTCTCTCCCAAATCATGTGCATAGGAAACAAATGCCCTGGTATCTTTTGGGAAGCATGAACCACCGTATCCTATACCAGCTCTCAGAAAGTAAGGCGCAATTCTTCTATCGTAGCCCATGCCCTCTGCGATTGTATTCACGTCACTGTTTGGAATCTTCTCGCATAGATTTGCAATCTCGTTTATAAAAGATATCTTTGTGGCGAGAAATGAATTGCTGGCATATTTTATCAGTTCTGCATTTTCATTTGTAGTTAATACAAAGTTTGAATTGGTAAAGGCCCAGAGATTCTTAATTGCTCCTGTTTTTACGGAGTCGGAACAACCAATTATTATCCTGTCTGGCTTTCTTGTGTCCTCCATTGCTGTCCCCTCTCTTGTGAATTCAGGATTAGATACGACACTTATTGCGAATTTCCTGAATATTGCGGCAGCAGTACCCGGTAGTACAGTACTCTTAATTGCAATCACAGCATCCCTGTTAGCATTAAGAATTCTCCCAACCGAATCTATGACGTAAGAAAGATCGATTCTTCCATTTCGATTTGGGGTGGGCACGGTGATATATATGATTTTACAACCTTTCAGATCAACATATTTGTCTGAATACTTCAGCCGATCCTTGTTCCTGATGAGAGATTCTTCAAGCCCTGGTTCAAATATAGGGGGCTTGCCTGAATTCAGCTTACTTAGCTTATCCTTGTCTATATCTATCCCGATAACAGAGTTTCCAGATTCCGCAAGGACTGCAGCCGTTACTAATCCAACATATCCAAGTCCTACAACACCAACATTCATCTTGACCGCATCCTGAACCATTCAATTGTTTTTGAAAGTCCCTCTTCAACTTTGACGGTCGGGGACCAACCCAGTTCTGATCTGACGAGGGTCAGATCAGCTGACCTTCTTTGAGGATCATCTTCTCTAGCCGCTATATGAACTATTTTGGATCTGCTGTGTGTCATCTTAACTATCATATTGGCGAGTTCATTAATTGTTATCTCAGAGTCAGACCCTATATTCAAAACCTCATGTTTGACCGACTCTTTGAAGAGAAATTTTAGAGTAGCATTGATCCAATCATCAATATACAGAAAAGACCTTGTCTGAGAACCTTCTCCGTGCACTGTAATATCACTGTTTTCAAGTGCCTGCATTATGAACCTTGGAATTACCCTTCCGTATATACCATCCTCCCTAATTCTTGGACCATAGACGTTAAAAGGTCTCTGTATTCTTACTTTCATCTGGTGCTGCCTCCGAAATGCCATGATCAGCGCCTCGGAGAACCTCTTGCTTTCGTCATAGCAACTCCTAATGCCGTTAGGATTCACATACCCATAATATGATTCTGGTGTGGGAAGAACAGATGCGTTGCCGTACACTTCAGACGATGATGTGTACATGAATGTAGCGTTACTTTTTCTCGCTATTTCGAGCATTGCCTTAGTGCCGAATGAATTTGAAAGTATTGTATCAACTGGACTTGAGATATAGTCCTCCGGAGATGGTCTTGCTGCAAGATGAATCACATATTCAAATTTCTCATCTGTTACAAAATCCTCTACCCTTTTGTTGTAAAAGGTAACTTTGTCCAGTAAATCCGACTTCTTACTGGTAGAAAGATCATCGATTACGCTCACACTGAAACCATTTGAAAGAAATTTCTTTGAGAGATGGTATCCAAGGAAGCCATTTCCACCTGAGATAAGAACAGAACTCATGTCAAGACGCCAAGAGGGGATCATAATTTGGGTTAAAAGTATTCCTTGTTCCTAATATTCTACAGGCAGAATTACCTAACTGCAGGGCGTTTCCAGATCTCAACACATTAGACCAACTCCCTAGTAAGCTTCAAACCTAGAAGGCTTATATTAAATGGATTGAGGAGGATGAAGGCTGGCTTAAAAATCCAGGTTGGATTATTGTATAATCAGATGTGCAGGGATTCTCAGGTTAAAGGTTTGTTTCTAAGGCCTTGTGATCTGATGAATTTTATTGAATTGTGAAATTAGACCTAGAAGGGCATTATAATTTCTGTTGAAGTGTGTACAGGTAAAGGAACCGATTCTTAGGAAGGTAAAGAGGAGATGTTGAATTTTTCATCCGTTTTCTGCATAGTCATTGTCCTAGGAGAAAGAAGAGCATTACTAAGCTCACTGTCTATGAATTAGGGGTAAAGCAGGAGTGAAATGGTTCTTTGATGTTTTCATGAAGGAGAATTGACAGGTTTGATAACCGTTATATCTAAACCTGAATCAATCATAATTCAGACAAGATTTGGTGTAATTCCAAGTAATACTGTTATTTTCTCGACGAATTTGGTTGAGAGAAGACCAAGTATTGCGATTAAGCTGCTCATTAAGATAGATCTATAGAAAAATCTTATTCTATGGCAATTCAGTGAACTCTTGATCTGTGCGATGAGATTAATTGCAATGGATCTCCGATTGCTCCTTCTCATGATCGAGAGATATAATGAAGTCGTCTCTTCAAAAGATCGGCAGAAACTAACAAACAGTGGATCCTTTATTAAAGGGTCAAAGTATTCAATCGTCTGTCTGTAGAATGAATCTGTAAAGGATGCATATTTCATGACAGCATCTATAGTTTCAGACGGTTTTCTTTGGTTTACAGAGTGACTTGAAATATTACTAGAATGTATCCTATATCCTGTTAGTTCCCTCTTGTCATCTATGATCTTATCTAGGAAATAGAATGCGACAAAGAAAAGCCCCGTATCAAGGTTTATTTCTATATTTGCCAAATAATCAATGTAAGGAAGTATTGCTTTCCTTCGGAAAGAAACCCTGCTGCTGTTGAAGCCCATCCCCAGTCCAATATTGGCATAAACGATATCAAACGGGTTGTAAGGCCCACTTAAGATCAAGACATCGTTTTCAGAGGCACGAATGGAACGGGCCCTTTTCCTAATTGATGTAGTCAATTGTTGACCAGTCACATCAATTGGAATGAAACCATTCTCTATGTAGTTAACTTCTGGATATTTTTCATAGAATTCTAGATGACATTGTATTTTATTTTGCAGAAATATATCGTCGTCATCAAGTAAGAAAATTATTTCTCCGGTCGCAACTTTCATCGCTTCTAGGAATCGTTTACCTATTATATGCGAATCAAAATGAATAACCTTGCAATTCAACCCTATAAGTGCGTTTTCTATTTCAGTATCAATGAAAGACTTTGCAACAATTACTTCAAGTTTAGATTCAATCAAACCGTTACTTGAAACCGATTTAACAGCATCCATTATGAAACTTGTCCTCTTGTAAGCAAGTACTATTATTGATGCTGTCAACTTCAAATCTTCTTTAGGAGAGATTGGAACATCTATTTTCAACGTCCCGATAAGCTATAGATATTATCTTAATTTTCGATTTATTGTACCTATGATTTTTAATATTCGGATTTAAATGCCCCTTCCAGTGGAAGAAAAAAAGGTAAAGATAGCGCTGGTTGTTGATCCATTGCCGTTGGGTTTTTCGGTTCAAATGAACTTTCTAAAATCGGTAGTTAGCTCTCTTAAAGAAAGATATGAAATATCAGTATATTCAAACTATTTTGCACCAAGTAAGAAAAACGAGCTAATAGAACTAGGCCTGAAAGTTTATCAAAAGGAAGGCAAATTCGTTGCGAGGCTACTTAAGAGAACACTCTTCAAGTACATGAACGAATCAGTTCTCTGGTCAGTCAACTGGTTTTTCGATGGACTAGAAATATTCAAAGGTAGGAATTCAGATGATCCGGTGCTAGATGACTGTAAGTATGTCATAGATCTATCTTCAACTGTTATGCCCAGATCTGATATATGGTGGATACAGGGCCCACCATTTTATGAAGTTCTGGAAGCTATGACATCATCGAACAAGCTGATAAAGATACTGTTTGGTATGTTCAGAAACAAGGTCAAGAAAGTAAGCATGAAAATTGTCATTGAGAAATCCAGGCGCTCAACTAAATTAGTGGCAGTATCAAGATATATTGCATCCTTCTATAAGTCCATTGGCATAAATGTCGATAGTATTGTCCACAGCTCACAAAACTTTGAATTGTTCAAACCTTCCCCGGGAACGATATTCAACAAGTATGTTCTAACCTATGTGGGAAAAGAGACTGACTTTGATCTGTTAATATCCATGGCAAAATATGGTATTAACATAATTGGATTTGGTTCTAAAATACCACCTGGAATGGGATTTAAAAGTCTCGTAAAGCACATAAAATTCGTGGGTTCCGTCGGGAGTGAGAAACTTATCAGCCTCTATAGTGGCGCAAAGTTTTTTGCCTTTCCTTTCACGAACGAACCTTTTGGTTGGACACCTATAGAATCAATGCTATGCGGAGTACCAGTGCTTACTTATAACAAACAGGGACCGTCAGAAACAGTAATAAATGGCAGGACCGGCTGGCTGGTTGATACGAAGGAGGAGTTTATCTCTAAAGCTTATGAAATATGGAACTCCCCTGATACTGGGATGAATAGGGAAGAATGCATAGAACGTGGTGAAAATCTAAAGTTGAAATATCAACTAGATAAACTTCTTGGAATTTTGGTATCAGTTTCAACATGAACATAACTATCTTAAATGCATCAAGAAAACACGATGGAATAACACGTGGCATGCAGAAGACATCCGAGATCCTCAAAAATTCAGGATACGAAGTCAAGTGGGTTCAGGTTTTTGACGCTTACACGAAGGATAGTATGCCAGATAGTAACTTGATTATTAAAGGGATAGTCAGGTGCCCAAAAACACTATCAATGGGTTTGTCCAGATCGAGAATGATAAGCAGAAAATTTAGAGCTGGTTCAAGTGGAATAGTGATTCTTTCAGAACCTACTCTGATTAACTATATGCTGAATGAAAGAAAGACAATAGTCAGATTCCATGACTTTCGTGCCTTTACAAATTATTCAGATAAGTTATTGACAAGGCTTCTCTATAAAAGGCAACTGAGATCTATCAGGAAGGTAAAGTATGCCATATTTTCAACTGACTATATTAGAAACGAGGCTGTCAAACTGGGTATTGCCCCAGAAAATTCATTGGTGATTTACGATAAACCAGTTTTTAAAATCTCAAGAGAACATCCAGATAAGTCAATAAACAGAATCAGATCTGGAAAGATCACCATCACGTGTATATCTACAGATCGTGTATATAAAGATATAAACCTCTATCTTCTTATTTCACAGAAACTGGAAGAAAAACACCCTGGGAAGTACAGGTTTGTTCTTGTTACTCAGCCTTCACAAAATTTAAAGAAAAAGCTGGAAAGACTTCCAATGATAAATCTTGTTCAGGAGGTTGATGATATCACAGAGATATATGATGGGACAGATATTGTTGTAGTTCCTTCGAAATATGAGGGATTCGGACTACCTTTTGTTGAGTCGATTTATTATGGAATTCCACCCGTATCGCGAGACCTTCCTCCT